>Ga0208414_1000614_pt1 | contig 32878 bp, 35 predicted proteins | sample AntAceMetag02UKE_FD_184770 | JGI IMG/M metagenome (GOLD analysis project Ga0208414, IMG submission 184770) | Saline lake microbial communities from Ace Lake, Antarctica - Antarctic Ace Lake Metagenome 02UKE (SPAdes) (version 2) | ecosystem: Environmental > Aquatic > Non-marine Saline and... | reverse complement strand
GTATTAAAAGATGCTGATAAATCTTTGTTAAAAAATTTGACAACTGGTTTTAATTCTTTTCTTTTATTGAAAAGTTCTTTAAATAAAGTTGTAATTTCAAAATTTTTTAATAAGGATATATTATAATTCTATCTTGTTATATGTAGTTTTTATATAATTTTATACGAATAAAATTAGGAAAGCAATCATTAGAGCGAATAGAGCAATAGCTTCAGTTAAAGCGAATCCTAAAATTGCAAGTCTAAATAAGTCGTCTTTTAGGTTTGGATTTCTTGAAACTCCCATAATTAATGAAGCAAAAATTAATCCAATTCCAATACCAGCTCCTGCTAGTCCAAAAGTTGAAAGACCAGCTCCGATTTTTTGTGCAGCTTGTAATAGCATAAAAAAAAATGTAAAAGTCTTTTGTTTTTTTTTTAAGAAAATTTATTCTTTTTTGGGCTTAGCAGGAATTGAACCTACATTGTTACCGTTATGAGCGGTATGTTCTACCATTAAACTATAAGCCCTTATTATTAATTTATGTATAATACAAGTTTTTTTCAAATATTAATTTTTTTAGTTCTTATCTTCTTAATGTTTGGAGATACTAAAAAAATGTATAAAAATATTAAAGAAGTAAAAGATTCTTTTTCTAAAAAAGATTCAACAAATAAAAAATAATTTTTTCAGGAAGAAAGGGAGTCGAACCCATAATTTTGGTTTTGGAAACCAATGCTTTACCATTAAACTATCCTCCTTATACTCTTTTGATACTTATTGTTATTGTTTTAGGTTTATTTAAAATTAGAAATTTTAATAATCTGTTTTCAATATTTGAATTTATTTCTACAGTTGTAGTATAGTATTTTATTTCGAATTGTTCTCTAGCAGCCTTATTAACATGAGGTGATTTTAGTAGAGTTACTCTTTGTTTTTTAGTCGGTAAATTAAAAATTTTGAAATTTATATTTATATTTTTTAAACTTTTTTCTAAAAAGCTTTTATATAAATTCAAAGAATCTTTATTTAAAGATTTTATTCTTAATTGATGTTTTATTTTCATATGTTTTATATTAAAGAACTTATTTTACGTTTGAAATTTACTTTTTTCTCACTCACAATAACTTTATTTTTGTGTTATTTATACAAAAATGTTTTATTAACATTACTTAGTTTTTCATTAATTAATGATTTTTTTTCTCAACCAACTAATGCATTTAGTAATTTTATTTATACACATCCGATAGAGCTTTTTAAAACAAACATTTATTCTGCTTTAATAATATCTACCTTTTTATTGATTCCCTACTTTTTTTGGCATTTGTTTGATTTTTTAAAATCTAGCTTGTTAAAAGAGGAAAGCGAAAAATTGTTAAGCGTTTTCGTCAAATCAATTACTTTTGTATTTTTATTTAATATAATTTCATTTTTTCTCTTTTTACCGAACATTTGAAATTTTTTTCGAACTTTCGGAGAATCAGAGAATTTAAATAACACCTTAAACTTTTTTTTCGAATTAAAAGTTGAAGAGTATTTTAACTTTGTAATTAATTTTTTATACCTTATAAATACCTTAATACTTTTTTTTATATTTATAATGGTTTTAATGTTTTATTTTGGTTTATCAAACATTATCCGTTGGAAGAAACTTTTTATATTTTTAAATATCGTGTTTGCAACACTTTTAAGTCCTCCTGACGTTTATAGTCAAATAATAATTTTACTTTTATTAACTTTTTGTTTTGAGGCTATTATATTTGTAACTTTATATTTTCTAAAATTAGATAAAAAATATTCGTTTTTAATAAGGCATCATATTAAAAGAAATTAAAGTAAAAAAAGTTAACATAAGGTAACCAAGTGAAATAGGCAGAAAAACTTTCCAACCTAATCCCATTAATTGATCGTAACGATACCTTGGTAGCGCAGCTCTCATCCAAACAAATAGAATTACAAAAAAAGATATTTTTATTCCGAACCAAATTGCTCCTGGAATAAAACTTAATATTCCAAAAGGTGGTAACCATCCCCCAAAAAACAAAATAACGTTTAAAGAACTCATAAGCAACATATTTGCATATTCTCCTAAAGAAAATAATGCAAATCCCATTGCAGAGTACTCAACGTTATAACCTGAAACTAATTCAGCTTCAGCCTCTGGTAAATCGAATGGATGTCTGTTTGTTTCAGCTAATGCAGAAACAAAAAACATTAACCACAGTGGAAAAAATGGTATTAAAAACCATACATTTTTTTGACATTCAACTATTGTTTGTAGATTAAATGAACCACAACATATTACGATAGTTACTATTATAAATCCAATAGAGACTTCATAAGAAACCATTTGTGCCGCTGAACGTAGCGCTCCTAAAAACGCGTACTTTGAATTACTAGACCAACCTGACATTATAATACCGTAAACCCCTAAAGAAGATACAGCAAATAAATATAAAACTCCAACGTTAACTTCAGATAACATAGAATATTTGTCATAAGGAATAATAGCATACCCCATAAGACTAATAACAAAAGTTATTATAGGAGATATTATAAAAATAAATTTATTTGCATTACTCGGAATAACAGTTTCTTTAACTAAAAGTTTAAATCCATCAGATAAAGGTTGTAATAATCCATAAACCCCAACTACATTTGGTCCTCTTCGTCTTTGTATTGCTCCAAGAATTTTTCTTTCAGCTAAAGTAAAGTAAGCTACAGAAATTAATAGTGGAACAACTATTATTAAAATTTTAATAAGTGAAATTATGAAGAACATAAAAAATTAAGTTATAAATCAATGGAAAAGATGGGATTCGAACCCATGATACAACAAAATTGTATGTTGATTTAGCAAACCAATGCTTTAAGCCACTCAGCCACTTTTCCTCTGAATATTATTTTTACTTAAATATTCGTAATCTTTTTTGTTTTTTCCTTATTTTTTTAGGAGGTCTACATCCATTAAAGCATTTTTTCCCTTTTACATTAATAATTAAATCCTTTCCTTTTAGATTATTCGAAAATTGTTCTAAAATTGATTTTCTTATCTTTTTAGGTCCGATAATATTTACCAAAAACTTACTTTGGTTTAAATATGGTTTGATGTTATCAAAGAAAGATTGGATAACAACTTTACTACTGTATCTCAAAGTTTTTTTTGAGGTTTTAGTACCACATTTTCCAGAAGATGTCACGTAAACCATTTTATTTTTGTTTACTAAAGTACAAAAAACGTTATTAGACTTCACCTTAATATTTAAATGTTTATAAAAAGAGTTTGATAAATTTTTACTAGAAACTTTTCTAAAAGTTGGATTGCTAAATTGGCATTTCCATTTAAAACTTTTTCTGATTCTTAAAAACTTTTTATATCTTTTTGATGCATTAAATTTATAAAGATTTTTGCTAATAGGTTTTTTATGTTTTAATTTTTTTTTTAGTTTTAGCATTAGTATGTGTTCTTTGACCTCTTACAGGATATCTTAATTTATGTCTTACACCTTTATAAGTTTTATTTTTTGATAAAAAGTTTATATTTTCTATTTTAGAATTTATTAGTTTTTTACCTGTTTCTAAAGTTTTGATTTGTTTTTCAACTTTAGTATATTGTTTTAATTTCAATATTTTAGGATTTGTTCTTGTATTTAACCCAACGTTTAAAGAAATATTTGTAGATCTTGATTTACCAAGACCTTTAACTTTCAGTTTTTTATTTACAAAAGGGTTTTGAATCATAATATAGATTTTGTCTCTTTAAATAATAAAAACTTCCTGTAGTAATAAATCCTCTTCGTCTAATGGTTAGGACACTGCTCTTTCACAGCGGAAACACGGGTTCAACTCCCGTAGAGGATATAAAAATATACTTTATTTATAAAGATTTATTTCATTTATGGATGCTATCATTTTAAAATCATTTTTTCCAGAAATTTTTCTTTCTTTGTCTATTCTTTTTCAATTGATGTTCAATGCACGTTTAATTAATAACCTGCAATTCAATTTTCCATTGATTAACAAAGAAGTTTTTTGGCAAACTTTTTTTATACTGTTTTGTTTATTTTGTTTATTAACTAATTTAAAGGTAGAAGGTTTCCTTGCGAACTTCCTTCTTTTAAATGATGAAAGTGGACGGGTAGTAAAAATTCTGTTTATTTTAAGTTGTTTAATCTCTTTATTTGTTGTTTTCCGTAGTTTCGTTTTACAAAACTTAAACTTTTTTGAGTATTTTTCTGTTTTCTTACTATCTGTTTTAGCTTTAATGTTACTTGTTAGTTCATGTGATTTAATTTCTGCTTACCTAGTAATAGAAATGCAAGCACTTTGTTTTTATATATTAGCTAGTTTCAGAAGAAATTCAGCTTTTTCTACTGAAGCTGGTTTAAAATATTTTATTTCAGGAGCTTTTATTTCAGGTTTATTCCTATTCGGATGTTCATTAATTTATGGGGGTTTAGGTACTTTAAATTTTAACAGTTTAAATTTACTTTTATCTTTTTCGTTAAATGGAGAGTTTATTTACATAAAATATTTAGTTTTAACTGGTATTTTATTAGTTACTATTACTTTATTTTTTAAAGTAGCAGCAGCACCTTTCCATTTTTGGTCTCCGGATGTTTATGAAGGATCTCCTTTAAGTTCGACTATTGTTTTTTCTATACTTCCTAAAATAGTAACCTTTAGTTTTTTTATAAAATGGGTTTGTCTTATTTCAGACGTTTTTTATGACATAAAAGACTTGTTTATTTTAGTAGGGGTTATATCTGTGTACGTGGGAACCTTTTTTGCGTTAAAACAAAAAAGAATGAAACGTCTAGTTATTTATAGTTCAATAGCTCAAATAGGTTTTTTAGTGGCTGCTCTTTCAACAAATAGTGTAGATGGTTTCTCTTCTATTTTCTTTTTTTTGATGATTTATATTATTACTTCTGTATTAGTATGGAATCATATTTCGTTATTTTATAGCTTTCAAAACCAAGTAAATAGTTTTAGTGGAAAAACATCAACACCTCTATTTTTATCGAGCTTATCAAATTTTTTTAAATCAAATAGTCTTTGGGCTTTTTCTTTTGTACTTATCTTTTTTTCTGTCGCAGGAATACCTCCGTTAAGTGGTTTTTTAGCAAAAGTTTTCATTCTATTTGGTTTGATAGATTCTCAGCAATTATTGGGTGCAATAATTATAATTATGCTGAGTTCAATATCTGTATTTTATTATATAAGAGTTGTTAAAGTAATTTTTTTTGAAACAAAAGACATTAAATCAAATAACGAAAAATTCCAAACTATTTTTAATGTAGGTTTTTTCAATTTTGATTGTGTTATTATGGCAGGTTGTCTTTTTTCATTAATTTATTTTTTCTTTTATCCGACATCTTTATTATTAATTTGTCAATATATCGTACTAAATTCTTTTTGGTTTTAACGATAAAAAATTAATTTATGGACATCAAAATTAAAAAAATGAGTGAACTAAGTAAAGTAGTTCCTATTTTAACTTATCATCGACTAGCAGATGAAAAGATTATTGTAACTTCTCACGAAAAACTACTTTTATCTTTAACCTGTTTAAAAAAACATATTGGGTATCAATACCATATGTTAACTTGTGTATCAGGAGTTGATTTTTTAGGTAAAGATTACCGTTTTAGTGTTGTTTATGACTTATTGAGTTTAACTTTTAATTCGAGATTACGTTTAAAAGTTTTTGTTAATGAAGTAACAGCAGTTCCATCAATTGTGGACATTTTTATTAATGCAGATTGGTGGGAACGTGAAATTTGGGATTTATATGGAATTTATTTCGATAAACACCCAGATTTACGTAGAATATTAACCGATTATGGATTCGAAGGTAATCCAATGCGTAAAGACTTTCCTTTATCTGGTTTCGTAGAATTCAGGTATGATGAAAGTAAAAAAAGAGTTATAGGAGAGCCTATCGAATTAACTCAAGAGTTTAGAACTTTTACCTTTGAAATGCCTTGGTAATTATTTAGATAAAATTTATGATTTTAAAAAAAAAAGCATTAAGTAGAGAATTGAAAAACTTTACTATAAATTTTGGACCTCAACATCCTGCCGCTCACGGAGTTTTAAGATTAATTCTAGAACTAGATGGTGAAGTTGTAAAAAGAGCTGATCCTCATATCGGTTTATTACATAGAGGTACTGAAAAACTAATTGAAAACAAAACTTATATACAAGCTCTACCTTATTTCGACAGATTAGATTACGTTTCTATGATGGCTCAAGAACATACATATTCTTTAGCGGTAGAAAAAATTGCTGGTGTCAAAATACCAAGACGAGCTCAAGTAATACGTGTTATTTTTGCTGAAATTACTAGAATTTTAAATCATTTACTTGCTGTTGGTTGTCATGCAATGGATGTAGGTGCTATGACACCATTTCTATGGGCTTTTGAAGAACGTGAAAAACTAATGGAATTTTACGAAAGAGTTTCAGGAGCTAGAATGCACGCTGCTTATGTTCGACCAGGAGGTGTAAGTTTAGACCTACCTTTAGGATTTTTAGATGATTTATATTTATTTTGTGCTCAATTTAATTATAGAGTAGATGAAATTGAAGAAATGCTTACTGGTAATAGAATTTGGAAAGAACGTTTAGTTGATATTGGAGTTGTAAGTTCTAAAAAAGCTGTGGATTGGGGTTTTAGTGGTGTTATGCTAAGAGGTTCAGGTTTACCATGGGATTTAAGAAAAACACAACCATATGAAATTTATTCTGAAATTGATTTTTCTGTTCCTGTAGGTAATAGTGGTGATTGTTATGATCGTTATCTTATTAGAATTGAAGAAATGCGTCAATCTTTAAGTATTATTGAGCAAGCAATTCAATTAATTCAAGAAGGTCCTGTTAAGAGTACTAACTATAAGTTAAATCCACCTTCAAGATCTGAGATGAAAGTTTCAATGGAAGCTGTAATTCATCACTTTAAATTGTACACAGAAGGTATTATTCTACCTTTTGGAGAAACTTATACTGCTACTGAAGCGCCAAAAGGTGAATTCGGTGTTTATTTAATTTCGAATAATACCGAAAAACCTTATCGTTGTAAAATAAAAGCTCCAGGTTTTGGACATTTACAAGCACTGAATACCATGTCTAAGGGTCACATGATTGCTGACGTTGTTACAATTATTGGAACCCAAGATATTGTTTTCGGAGAAGTAGACAGATAATAAAATTTTTTAATTAAATATGTTATTAACATCAATATTTTCAATATTACTTATTAGTTTACTAATACTTTTTTTTATCCCCTCTACAAACATTCAATTTATTAGAATTTTTTCATTAATTTCTTCAGCTTTAGTTTTAGTACTTTCTTGTGCATTATTACTTCAATTTGATTGTAATAGTTATTATTTTCAAAATGTTGTTACTTACTCTTTAGGTTCGGAATTAATAAATCTTTCTTTCTCTTTTGGTTTAGACGGTATTTCTATATTTTTCTTTATTTTAACTTCTCTTTTAATTTTCCTTTGTATTTTATTTATTTGGAATGAAAGACTTCTAAAAGAGTATACCCTAAATTTGCTATTAATTGAATTATTATTATTATTAGTTTTTTCTGTTTTAGATGTTTTTTTATTTTACATCTTTTTCGAAGCTATTTTAATTCCAATGTTTTTATTAATCGGAGTTTGGGGTTCGAGAGAAAGAAAAATTAGAGCAGGTTATCTATTATTTTTCTATACTTTATTTGGTTCATTATTAATGTTAACTGGATTATTGTATATGTATTATGTAGTAGGTACTTTAAACTTAGAGTATTTATTAACATGGAATTTTACTTTTGAAGAACAATGTTGGCTATGGTTAGCGTTCTTTCTTTCTTTTGCTTCTAAAATACCAATGTTTCCGTTTCACGTTTGGCTTCCTGAAGCCCATGTTGAGGCTCCAACAGTTGGTTCGGTTTTATTAGCAGGTATTTTATTAAAATTAGGTGTTTATGGTTTTTTAAGGTTTAGCTTAAGTTTATTCCCAGAAGCTTCTCTTTATTTTTCACCGTTAGTCTACTTATTGTCAGTTTTAGGAGTAATATACGCTTCTTTAAGTGCTATTAGACAAACTGATTTAAAAAGAATCATTGCATATTCTTCTGTAGCCCATATGAATTTGGTTACATTAGGAATTTTTAGTTTTAATATTATTGGGTTAGAAGGTTCCATTCTTCAAAGTATTAGTCATGGGTTTGTTTCAGGGGGTATGTTTTTATTAATCGGAGTTCTATATGATAGATATCATTCTCGTTTACTGTATTATTACGGTGGATTAGTCCATATGATGCCTGTTTATGCAGTCTTTTTATTAATTTTCACAATGGCAAATATTGCTCTACCAGGTACAAGTAGCTTCGTCGGAGAATTCCTATTGTTATTAGGAATTTATAAAACAAATGTAACTAGTTGTATTGTCGGTGCTTTAGGAGTAATTCTTTGTGGAGCATATTCTCTATGGTTGTATAATAGAATTATTTTTGGAAATCTAAAAATTGCTTTTGTTGTAAAATTTAAAGATATGAATTTTAGAGAATTCATTATCCTTTTACCTCTATTGATTTTAGTTATTTTTATGGGAGTATATCCTTCATTCTTTTCTAATTTTATTCATCTAGCTGTATGTAATTTATCTCTAGTAACTTTATAAAAAAATAAAATACAATTTTTTTTTGTTAAAAATTTTAACTTTTTTGGATAAGTGGCTGAGCGGTTTAAAGCGTTAGTCTTGAAAACTATTGTATTTCGTAGATACCGCGGGTTCGAATCCCGCCTTATCCTTTTAACTCTTATAATTGAAATATGAATTTTAAATGTAATTTAAAAAAATTAAACACTCAAATATCTGGAGTGAAAAAAACAGATTATCTTTCAACTTGTGATTTAATAAATAAGTATAATATAAAAAATATATATAATAAACCAAAGTTAGATAAGATTGTTTTAGAATTAAATTTAGAAAATCTTATAAATTCATCAGATTTTTCTGATAAAGAACAGACAAATTCTAATTTACAAACTCTTTCTTATTTGACTGCTTACATTTTGAAATTTAAGCCTTATATAAATTTCAATAAATCAAAACTTTCTTTATCAAAATCTACAAAACTTTCTGTTCCAGCAAATTATTCTTTAAAACTCTCTTTTTCAACTAAGAGTGAAATAAATAATTTTTTATCTTCTTTTTTTACTAAAAAATGGTCAGAATTAAATTCAGATGATTTTAGTTTTCTTGAAAAACCAAAGAAAAATCAAACTTCTTTGAATAAACTTGTATTAAATACAACTGTTTCAAGCGTCTTTTTTCCTGAATTAGAAGAATTTTTTAAAAAAGATATTGGTGGAGTGAACTCAAAAAATTTAAGATTAAAATTAAATTTTAGTTTTTCTAACCCACTTTTTTTAAAAGACTCTGATAAAGTTATTAAAAACTTACCTTTTTTTTGGTCATGTAATTAATTATTATTATAATTATACAGGCATTCCCCCTGTATAAAACTTTCCACGTAAGTGTATCTACTTACTAAAAAGTTTTAATCCCAACATCTATTGTGTTGATATTCTTTTTGTCATGTTAATAAAAATTTTATTTTTATTTCGATATTTATATTTCAACTTATTTATAATTTTATGTTAATTTTAATCGTATTATTGCCTTTATTAGGTTTTTTTAGTGGAAGTTTATTCGGACGTTATATTGGATGGGGTGTTTGTTATCTAACAACTGGAGGTGTTCTTTCTTCTCTTTTACTTTCTCTTTATTTATTTTATGACGTTGTTCAAACTGGTGTAACTTATAAACTAACAATGGGATCTTGGATTGCAGTCGATTCATTGACTATAGATTGGTGTTTTTGTTTTGACAGTTTAACTTCTGTAATGCTAATTGTTGTTACTTTTATTTCGACCCTAGTTCATTTATATTCAACAGAATATATGGAATATGACCCTCATCTTCCAAGATTCATGTCTTATTTATCGTTATTTACTTTTTTCATGCTTATTCTTATTACTGCGAATAATTTTTTACAGATGTTCGTTGGATGGGAAGGAGTAGGTTTATCATCATATTTATTAATTAATTTTTGGTTTACCCGTATTCAAGCAAACAAAGCGGCAATTAAAGCCATGTTAGTTAACAGAATTGGAGATTTTGCACTTCTTTTAGCAATTTTTGCTATTTATTTTGTGTTTAATAGTTTAGATTACGATACTGTTTTTAGTTTAGTTCCTTTAATGTTAGATTACAATATATTAGTTGGGAGTATCAGTATTCCTGCAATAGATATGATTTGTATCCTACTTTTCGTGGGAGCTATGGGTAAATCAGCTCAAATGGGTTTACATACTTGGCTTCCAGATGCTATGGAAGGGCCTACACCTGTTTCTGCTTTAATTCATGCAGCTACAATGGTAACAGCTGGAGTTTTTTTATTAGCAAGGTGTTCATATTTATTTGAATATTCTCCTTTAGCTTTAAACTTTGTTGTATTCATCGGTTCTGCAACTGCATTTTTTGCATCAACAACTGGTCTATTTCAAAATGATATGAAAAGAGTGATTGCTTACTCTACCTGTAGTCAATTAGGTTACATGGTTTTTGCTTGTGGTCTTTCAAGTTATGAAGTAGGAATTTTCCACCTATCTAATCATGCTTTTTTTAAAGCTTTATTATTTTTAGGGGCTGGATCAGTTATTCATGCTGTTGCTGATGAACAAGATATGAGAAAAATGGGAGGTCTGAGAAGATTATTACCATTCACTTATAGTATTATGTTTATCGGTTCTTTAGCATTAATGGGATTTCCGTTTTTAACAGGTTTTTATTCTAAAGATACTATTTTAGAAGTTGCTTACGCTAAATATACTGTTTGGGGTCATTTTGCTTATTATTTAGGAACATCTGCAGCATTTTTCACAGCATTCTATTCAATAAGATTATTATTTCTAGTTTTCTTAGCTGAACCTAACGGTCATAAAGCTGTGATTTTAAATGCACATGAAGGTTCTTGGAGAATGACTTTTCCTCTATTTATTCTATCTATATTCAGTATTTCAATTGGATTCTTAACACGTGATCTATTCATAGGATTTGGTACAAATTTTTGGGGAGCTGCTATTTTTGTTGCACCACAAAATTATGTATTATCAGATATCGAATTCATAGATTTATTTCATAAACTTTTACCTTTAATTGTAAGTCTATCGGGTGCTTTTGGTGCTTATTTTCTATATTCTTTTGGTTTAGATTTTTTTTTGAATATTAAAAGAAGTCGTTCTTTTAAAGTTATCTACAATTTTCTAAACAAAAAGTGGTATTTTGATAGACTTTACAACCAATTTGTTGGGCAAAGTGCATTAAATATTAGTTATCATTTTTCTTATAAAGATGTTGACAGAGGTATTATTGAAAAATTAGGTCCTTCTGGTATTGTTCAAGGAGTAAAACATTCATTCGATAGAATAAATGGATTGCAAAGTGGACAAGTATATCATTACTTATTTCTATTTTTAATTTCTGCTGTGTCTTTAATCTTTATATCAATATGTTTTTCTAATTTTTATATGTCATTAAATATGATCTTCTTTTTGATTTTTATGATGTTTTTCATTTAAATACTTCAAAAATTTAATAGGTTTAAATACCTATTGTTTATAAAACAATAAAAGCTCGCTTGGCGGAATTGGTAGACGCGTCAGACTTAAAATCTGTTCCTTTCTTAGGGTGTTGGTTCGAGTCCAATAGTGAGCAAAAAAAATTATATGTCTCAGTACAAAAATTCCCTAAATTGGGTTTTTTTGTACTGGGACATATTTTTTCGTACAAAAACATACCACAGTACAAACCAAATAAGGTTTGTACTGTGGTATGTTTTATTTTCAAGTTGTACAGGCTTTTACCCTGTACAAATAGTGCTTCAGTAAGTAGGTATACTTACCTTTTTGAAAGAAGTAGGGTTCGAACCTACGTAGGAAAACTCCGACAGATTTACAATCTGTTACTTTTAACCACTCAGTCATTCTTTCTAAATTTATAAGAAAATGTTAAGGTCAAGAAGGGAATCGAACCCTTTTTTTAAGATTTGCAATCTCATACATTACCGTTATGTTACTCGACCAACATTAAAAAATAAATTAATTTAAAAAAAGATATAATTTATAAAAATTAAAAGTTATTAGAATTTTTTCTTGTTTCTTGTGAACATTTAGCCATTGTTAATGAATTTTTAGTTGATTTATTAAATCTGTAAAAATCTTTTAAAGACGGTTTTAAAGGATAAGAATTCAAGTAGTTTATAGATTTCATAGAATCTACTTCTAATATATTTGATTTTGTAAAACTATTGTTAATTTTTTTGAATTGTTCTGGTTTGTTCACAAGTTCAGAAATAAAATTAAAAGAATTAAAAGTTGAAGCAACTTCTGGGTAAATAGCTTTTAGAATTTTACTAGTTTCTCTTGAATCTCCTATCCCTGGTAAACTTTTTAAAGTTTTTTGAGGACGCTGTTCAAGATTCATAAAAGTATTTTCTTGTTCAAAATTGTTTAAAACTGGTAATAATACATCAGCTTTTTGAGCAGTTTTTGAACCATGCGAATTTAACCAAAAAACCTTTCCATTAAAGCTATTAATTTCTTTTCTTGTTTCTACATTGTCTTCTAAATCTAAAGCAATTACAATATTATTTGATTTTGCATTCGATTTGTTAGACAAGTTTAAACCTGAAAAATGGATACCTTCTGAATTAGCAAATTTTTTTATATCTAATATAATAGCAGTAGGAATAATTTTTTTTATTAAATTAGAAATTGAAAAACTTCCTATTAAACGTTTATTAATACTTTCACCTAGAAAAATCAAAGGTGATTTGTTAGAAATCAATAACGATGAAAGGTGTGTTTTTGATTCTAAATGTTTTAAGAAACTATTCACATTTAAATTTACAAATTTTAAAGGGAAACTTGAATCAAAATTTTGACCGAAACTAAATACATCTAAAGTTTCTGTTACAACTTTGCTTCTTATTTTAGCATTTAAAACAGCACTCTCCATTCTTGTATTCGATGAGATTAAAAAACAATATTTACTGTCTTTTTTAACATCGATAATTTTATCATTAACCCAATTGAAAAAAAAATTGTTTTTATTCGAAGTTGATTTATTTATCAATTTTACAAAAATTTTATTTGGATATGTATTCTTAATCATTTTTAAAACATAAGAAGATTCTAACGAAAGCTCTTCATTTATTAAAAAAGTGAATTTCACATCTTTCTTTGTTTTTAGAAAATCAAATTCATTTAATATGTCAGACCAAGTAGAGGTTTTATACGATGAATTTTCTTTTTTAAATATTTTTTGTAAACGTTGATTTTTAACCGAATCAAACGAAAATCTAGCTTTATCTGAAATAATACTTTCGTTTATTTCAGTGTTATTTTTAGGAAGAATTCTTACAATTTCAGTTTCTTTAAAATTAACGTAAATATTACTTCCAGTACTATCAGTTAAATCAATACTTTCATTTACACGTAACTCCCATGGTCTTGCTTTAAAAGCATAACTTTTAGAAGTTAGTGCACCAACCGGACATAGATCAATTACATTACCAGAAATTTCTGAATTAAACATTTTAGAAACGTAACTACCTATTTCAGTTGAAGTACCTCTATTCAAAGTACCTAAATAGTCAACACCTGCAATTTCACTTCCAAATCGTACACATCTAGTACAATGAATACACCTGGTCATTATGGTCTTAATTAAAGGCCCACAATTTTTATCCTCTACCCCTCTTTTATTAAAAAAGAAACGACTGTGATCACTCCCCCAAACTTTTGTTTGATCTTGTAGATCACATTCTCCCCCTTGATCACAAATAGGACAATCTAATGGATGGTTCAATAATAAAGTTTCGACAACGTTTTCACGTGCTTTTTTTACTAATGGTGTATCGGTAAAAATTTGAATTCCTTTTGCAACTGGTAGTGTACATGATGAAACAGGTTTTGGAGTTTTTTCTATTTCAACTAAACACATTCTACAATTACCAGCTACAGATAAAGTTTCATGGTAACAAAAACGTGGGATTGTAATACCAACATATTTACAAGCTTCTAAGACAGATATATCGCTTTTAACTAAGAATTCTGAATTATTAATTTTAATATTAATCATAAATTTAAAAATGTTTTTTTATTGTTGTTTAAAAATTATAAGTTTTAAAATGTTTTTAGGTAAATATAAAATAAGGATTAATAACGTATAATTAAGAAATTATACGTTATTAATTAGCTCTCATAAGTTCTTTTTCAATTAAACCAATTAAAGGGAAAAACACTAAAAAAAACATAAAGTAAAAAACAGTAGCTACTTGCCCTACTTCAAGAAATGGAGTTTCAACAGGTTGTTGACCAATCCATCCTAAAATAAGGAAATCTGCAACTAAAAACCAATAAGATATACTATAAATTGGTCTGAATTTACTACTTCTGATTTCTGAAGTGTTGATTACCGGTAAAATCAATAATATTAAAATAGCAGCTATCATTGCAACAACTCCTCCTAGTTTATCAGGAATAGATCTTAATATTGCATAGAAAGGTAGAAAATACCATTCTGGTACAATATGAGCCGGAGTTACTAATGGATTAGCTGGAATATAATTATCAGCATGACCTAAATAATTAGGAAAAAAGAATACAAAAAAAGAAAAAACAGCAACTAATGCTAAAAAAGCTAACAGATCTTTTACGTAAAAATAAGGGTAAAAAGAAACTGAATCAACATTTTTATTAATTCCAAGAGGATTGTTAGAACCAGTTGTATGTAGAAGGCTTAAATGTACGATAACCAGTCCTGCAATTAGAAAAGGAAATAGATAATGTAAACTAAAGAAACGATTTAAAGTTGCATTATCAACAGAAAATCCTCCCCATAACCATTCTACAATAGCTCCACCAACGAAAGGAACAGCTGAAGCTAAGTTAGTAATAACTGTAGCTCCCCAAAAGCTCATTTGACCCCAAGGTAAAACGTACCCCATAAAACCGGTTCCCATCATTAAAAGAAAAATGATTACACCACTGTTCCAAAGAGCTCCTCTAGGATTAATATAAGAACCATAATACAATCCTCTAAAAATGTGACAATAAACCACAATAAAGAACATTGAAGCTCCATTAGCATGTAAATAACGAATTAACCATCCATTATTAACATCTCTCATAATATGTTCTACACTACTGAAAGCATAGTGAATATGAGAAGAATAATGCATAGCTAAAAAAATACCTGTTAAAATTTGAATTACAAGACAAAGTCCAGCAGTTGAACCAAAACTCCACATATAATTCAAATTAATAGGTGTTGGATAATTTATAATATGAGAGTCTACAAATGAAAGTAGACTATTTTTATTCCAGCGAATTAAAGACATAGATTAAATATTAAAATACGATATTTTCGATTTTTTTTTCTAGCCATGAACGGTAAACATCAGTGTTTACAGCTTTAACTACAATAGGCATGAATCCATGGTTAATCCCACAAATTTCACTACATTGACCATAATAAACACCTTCTCTTTTTAAAAATAAAGAAGCTTGAGCAAGTCTTCCAGGACAAGCGTCTACTTTAATTCCAAAAGAAGGTACCGCCCAAGAATGAAGTACATCTGCAGCAGTAATTAAAAGTCTAATGTTTTCTTTTACAGGTAACATAACTCTGTTATCTACTTCTAAAAGACGGAATGCACCGTTGTGTTTGTAGCTACCGTTATCCATTAATTCATATAAATCATCTTCCGATTTTTTACCTTGAATTAAATATGAATCGAAATTCAAACTTTCTCCACCCTCAAGTGTAGCATAGTCAGAATACTCATAACTCCAATACCATTGGTGTCCAATAATTTTTAAAGTCATTGTAGGATCAATTACCTCATCTAATGAATATAATAAATTAAATGATGGCATAGCAATTAACATAAGGATAACAGCAGGTATAATTGTCCAAACAATTTCTAAAACACTTGAGTGTGTAAATTTTTCAGACACAGAACTTTTTGATTCATCAAAAGAATCAAAAACTTTATATAGCATCCATAGAACGAAGAAACCAATAATGATTAAAACAACCATAATTAGATTATGGAAATCAATCATACTTTCCATACATCTAGTTGCTGGATCTTGAAACCCTAATTGCCATGCCTCAGGTGCATCGGCTTTAGAAATTTCAACAAAGCTAAAAAGTGATTTATCACTTAGAACAAAATAATTTATCAGAAATAAAGAAATTACTGTGTTAGATAAAATATTTAAATTTGCAAGCTTTTTCATAAACAAAATGAATTGAAATTTGAATGGTGAATAATGGGATTCGAACCCACAACTTTCAAAGTCACAGTCTGATGCTCTGCCGTTGAGCTATATCCACCTTTAATAATCTCGAAAGAAGTTTTTCGACGTTGATAAAACAACGGTGTAGTTTAATAAAAAAGAAAATAATATCTTTGATATCAAGCCAAATAAACGATTAAAAAAATTTAAATTTAGTATTTAATTAATGGGATTTGAACCCATTAATTAAATAAAATTTATAGTTATAAAAACTAAAAACGTATCCTTTACCAAAATTAAATTGGTAATGAAGAATTAAAAGTATTTACTGCGCTAGAAGCTTCTTTGTTATCTTTTAAATAAGTCAGTGCTAACTTTTGACGCATTTTAAACATTTCTGAAAATTTAGCTAAATAAAAATGTAAACCGAAGAAATACATAAAAGAAAATCCAGCTAAAGTACAAAAAATTTGTCCTGAAAAAGAATAAAAATCGAATTGAGGCATAAATTAAAGCGTTGAATTTGTAGGAAAGCGTGTACTATTATTAGTCACGATTTCTTTTATAAAAAAATTTAGAAGTTACCGTCGATATTATAAAACTATAATATTAAAAATTAATGTAAGTTAATAGCATCATTTAAGTAAATACAAGTTAAAACGCTGAAAACGAATGCTTGAATTAAACCAACAGCTAATTCTAAACCAAATAAAGGTAATAAAATTAAAAGAGGCACGTAATGAACTAAAAATAAAATTCCAGTACAACCCATTAGACTCCAAGCGAATCCAGCAATTACTTTTAATAAAGTATGACCTGCCATCATATTAGCAAAAAGACGAATCCCTAAACTAATTGGTCTAAATACATATGAAATGATTTCAATAGGTACTAATAGAAAAGCAAGAGCTAATGAAGTTCCAGAAGGAAAAAATAAAGAAAAAAACTCTAATCCGTGAAGACGAATACAAATGATATTAATCCCCAAAAAAATTGCAATACTTAAAGCAAAAGTAACAATTAAATGACTTGTTAATGTGAAACTATAAGGAACTAATCCTATTAAATTTACACAAGTTACAAAGAAAAAAATAGAAAAAATTAAAGGGAAAAAAAATTGCCCTGATTTTCCTGAAATATTATCTGTTATCATAGATAATATCATTTTATATATCATTTCAATTATTACTTGCCATCTGTGAGGAACAATAAATAAAGTTGAATCAGTTTGTTTAAATGAGCTTAAAAAAAATGTCGAAACAAAAAAAATAATAAGTAATAAAATTATTGTTTCGTTAGTAATACTAAAATCTATACCTCCTAGGTAAAGTGAAATTACCGGAATAATTTCAAATTGTTCAAGAGGGCTTGTAAATAAAGTTATATTTTTCATCGTCTAAAAAAAGAAAATTAAGATCCCCACCAATAAATTGTTAGGAATAAAAATAACCATACAACATCAACAAAATGCCAATACCAAGCCGCAGCTTCGAATCCGAAATGATGTTCTCTGGTGAAATGGTTGAAGTATAAACGTCCTAGACATACTGCTAAAAAACAGGTACCAACAAAAACGTGGAATCCATGAAATCCGGTCGCCATATAAAATGTTGAACCAAAAACACTATCCGAAATTGAAAATGGTGCAGTTACGTACTCATAAACTTGAAGGGCGGTAAAAACAGTAGCTAAAAGCACGGTATAAACCAGTGCAATTGAAGCGTTTGATTTAGACCCCCAAACAATAGCGTGATGAGCCCAAGTAACAGTTGCTCCAGAAGTTAATAAAATTACAGTATTTAGAAGTGGAACTTTCCACGGATCTAAAATAGTCATGAAAGCAGGTGGCCAAACCCCTCCAATAGCTGGACTTGGATTAAAACTTGAGTGGAAAAATGCCCAAAAAAATGCGAAGAAAAACATAATTTCCGACACAATAAATAAAAGCATTCCCATACGAAGTCCTTGTTGCACAACATGAGTATGTTGTCCTTCAAGTGTACCTTCACGTATGATGTCTCTCCACCATACGTACATCATGAATAAAATCATAGAAATACCGTATTTCCATAAGAAATCACCACCTAAATAGCCGTGCATAAATAAAACTCCTCCGAAAGTCATCATTAGAGCAGAAAATGCGGCTATTAGTGGCCATGGACTTGGATCTACTAAATGAAACCCATGTCTTTGATTATTACGAACCATTGCCATAAATATTTATAAATAATTTGATAGAAAAAATTTCTTAGGCTTAAGTAGATTTGAACTACTGACTTTACGCTTATCAGGCGTACACTCTAACCACTGAGTTATAAGCCTAAATTTTAAAGTTTATTTTTGTTTTTTACTTTGATTAAAAGTACAAAATACGAAACGATAAAATCTGTTTGTTGGTTTATTTAAAAATCTTTTGTTAAAAGATATTTGTCCCAGTTGGTTGAAAATAATTTCTTTATTGAAAGTAATTTTTTTATTTTTTTTACTCATAATTTTTTATTTTAATTACCATCTAAAATGAATATTAGACCTATTTGATAAAGCTGAAATAATATTTGTTTGTCTTATTTTTTCTGATTTAGAAAAATTTTTACTTATAATTTGTTCAACTTCTGTCGCTAATTTTTCAGTAATTGAAACCTTTCTGTTATCTTCTTTTATAGCTAAAAGAAGCCATTTTAGGATCAAATAAGAACGTCTTTTTAAAGTAATTGAAAAAGGGACTAAATGTGTACTTCTTCTAATACGAACTTTTTTGGTTTCAACAAAACTATTTAATTTCAAAAATATTTGTAAAAATATTTGATGCATAGGCAAACCTGTTTTTTTCGAAACCTTTAAAAATGCATCATTAACGATTTGTGTAGCAACAGATTTTTTACCCTTTTTTATAAAAAAACCTACCATCTTATTGTGAAGGTTCTTTTTTTTAAGATTTTTTTTTTGCATATTAATTTTTTAAAAGCCTATGATTTTTTTGTTCCATAACGTGATCTAGCTTTTTTACGAGACTTTACACCTTGAAAATCGTATTTACCTCTAATTAAGCGATATTTACACCCAGGCAGATCTGGAACTCGACCCCCTCTCATTAAAACAACCGAATATTCTTGTAAGTTGTGACTTTCACCAGGAATATAAGATTCTACTATACGTCTGTTTGAAAGTTTAATTTTAGCAACTTTTCGTAAAGCAGAGTTAGGTTTTTTAGGTGTACGAGTATAAACTCTTGTACAAATTCCTTTTTGTTGTGGATTTTTTTCCAAAGCAGGTGTTTTTGATTTAAAAATCTTTTTTTGACGCTGCTTTTTTTTACACAATTGATTTATTGTTGACATACGAATAAATAAGTTTTTTAACTCCCCAGGTAGGGATCGAACCTACGACCTAATAGTTAACAGCCATTCGCTCTACCACTAAGCTACTGAAGATGAAAGTTAAGAAATTAAACCGGCCGATAGGGAAACAATTTTTAGGTATTTTGTATACCTAAAGCTTTTAGGTAATACTCCAAAAATTCTTGTACCTATTGGTCGGTTTTGGTTATTCAATAAAACTACAGAATTTTCAAAAAAATTTAATGTTTTTCCAGAATAATCACTGTTATTAGACTTAGTTCTAACTACTAAAGCTTTTGAAACTTCTCCTTTTTTGACTTTCGATGCTGAACGTCTTTTTTTTCTCAGTCTTTTTATTGAAACTACTACAACATCTCCAATAGAAGCGTAGCGTCTTTTATAACCAGACGAAACTTTAATACAGGCAACATCACGTGCTCCTGAGTTGTCAATTACGTTTAAATAAGTACCTGTTTGAATCATATATAATTTGTTTATAAAAATGTGATAAAATTAAATTACCAAACGGCTTTTGAGTAACCAGGTAAAACACCAAACTGCATTAAGTCTCTTAATAAAATACGTGAAATCCCATGAGTTCGAAGAACAGCTCTGCTTCTATTATTTATAACACATCTGTTTGTCATACGAACTCGAAATTTCGAGTTTATTTTATTTCTAGATTTAGAAAAAGATTTTAATAGAGTTTTTTGATTAATCTGTGACTCTTTATTTTTTTTATTTAACAAGTTTGTAAATAAAAATTTTTTTACTTTTTTTATTTTTTCGATTCTATGAAAAGAATTTCGAATTTTTATATCGCGGATTTTAGAAAATAACATAAATTAAATATTTACTCCCATTCTAAAGCACCAACTTCCCAAGCATATATATAACCCGCTATAAGTTCGGCAATAAAATCAACCATCCCCCATAGTCCATCTGAACTTAAGAAACTAAGAGAAACACACCACGGGAAAAAATAAACAGCTTCTAAATCAAAAATAATAAAAAGAATAGCAACTAAATAAAAACGAACATCGAAAACGTTACGAGCATCTTCATACGGATCGAATCCACACTCATAAGCAGATACTTTTTCGGCATCTGGGTTATAAGTACTTAAACGATAAGATAAAAATAATATTAAACTAGCTAAAAAAATACTAAAACAAAGTAAAATAAGAATTTTACTGAACTCTTGATAAAATAAAGTTGACATAAATGTATATTTGTATTATAAAAATACTGTTTTTTTATAAAGGAATTGAACCTTTATAGTTATTAATAAAAAATTAATAAAATAATATTAAAAAGAAAATTTAGTACTTATAAACTTAAAACCTTACAGTTTGTATATTCTAAGCCTATCAACGTGATAATCTTTCACGATTCTAAAAAATTTGTCTTAGGGGGGGTTTCTTGCTTATATGCTTTCAGCAGTTATCCCTTACAAACTTAGCTACTCGGCGGTGCTTTTGATAAAACAACCGACACACCAGAGGTTTGCGTAATTCGGTCCTCTCGTACTAGAATTTAAGCCCTTCAATTTTCTGTGTTTGCAGCAGATAGGGACCGAACTGTCTCACGACGTTCTAAACCCAGCTCACGTACCACTTTAATCGGCGAACAGCCGAACCCTTGGAACCTACTTCAGCTCCAGGATGTGATGAGCCGACATCGAGGTGCCAAACGGTCTCGTCGATATGGACTCTCAGAAACCATCAGCCTGTTATCCCCGGCGTACCTTTATCCGTTATCGATGACCTTTCCACACAGAATCACCGGATCACTATGACCGACTTTCGTCCCTGTTCGATTTGTTTATCTTACAGTCAAGCAAACATATGCCATTACGCTCTACAATAAAAACTTATTTGAGTTTACCTTTGTACACCTCCGTTACTTTTTGGGAGGTGACCGCCCCAGTCAAACTACCTACCACAGGCTGTCTTTATAAAAAATTAAGTAATTTCAAAAAATAAGGGTGGTATTTCACGTGCGCTTGCGCTCCCACCTATTCTACACAAATTATTTGAAATTACAACCCTAGGTTATAGTAAAGGTGCACGGGGTCTTTCCGTCTAACTGCAAATAGCCCGCATCTTCACGGGCATTTCAATTTCGCCAAGCCTGCGCTGGAGACAGCGGAGAAGTCGTTACACCATTCATGCAGGTCGGAACTTACCCGACAAGGAATTTCGCTACCTTTGGACCGTCAGAGTTACAGCCGCCGTTTACTGGGTTTTCAGTTCGAATGCCTCAGCATTCTTGCCTCTCTTACCAGCACCGGGCAGGTGTCAGTCCCTATACATCTTCTTTCGAATTAGCAGAGACTTGTGTTTTTAATAAACAGTCGCTTCTCCCTCTTTAGTGTCAACGTTTTTAGGTTGCCCCGAAAACGTCACTCTTTCTTCCGAAGTTACAGAGCAAATTTGCCGAGTTCCTTCAGCGCAGTTATCTTGATCGCCTTAGTATATTCTACTCATCTACCTGTGTCGGTTTAGGGTACGGTGTTAAATTTCATGCTATTTCCTGAAAATACTAAAATACTAAAACAAATCACTTAGTTTATAATATCGTTTATATTCTGTCACATTGAAATTTCCTATCAGCTTATACGTTAGTAATTTGCCTAAAGGACCGGATTACGTCCGATTTTTTTAAGTATTGAATCGGAAACCTTAGATTTTCGGCGACAATGATTAAAATACATTGTTTTAGCTACTAATGCCAGTATGCTCGCTTCTGATACCTCCAATTAATCTCATGACTAATCTTCTACAGCTTACAGAACGTTCTGCTACCAATTTTTATTGATTCGGATGTTGTTTTTAGTCTCTATACATTTTAGAAGCAAAGAAACTCGATCAATGAGCTGTTACGCTTTCTTAAAAAGATGGCTGCTTCCAAGCCTACTTTATGATTGTCTTAATTTCTTCACACTCTTATCACTTAAACAACAATTTAAGTCCTTATCAGATAATCTGGGCTGTTTCCCTTTTGACTATAAACCTTAGCGCCTATAGTCTGACTCCACAAAATATTAAAACATATTCGAAGTTTTTCAAAACTAAGTAAGATTAAAAATCCCCCGCATTTAAAAAGTGCTCTACCCTATTTTAACTTATTTGTAGGCTATACTAAAATATATTTCGCAGAAAACCGGCTATACCTGAGTTTGATTAGCCTTTCACTCCTAACCACAAGTCATCCCAATCTTTTTCAACAGAAACGGGTTCGGTCCTCAGATACAATATCTTCAACCTGCTCATGGTTAGATCACTCAGCTTCGGGTCTTATACCTATGACTATTCTAAGCTTTTTAAGACTTGAATTATCTACGCCTACAATTAAATTAAGCTTGCCCTAGATATAAACTTACTGGCCCATTATGCAAAAGGTACGCTGTCACTTTTAATAAGCTCCAACAGATTGTTTGCACCGAATTTTAAGTTCTTTCTATCTCTAAAAAAGTTCTTTTTCACCTTTCCCTCACGGTACTTGTTCACTATCGGTCATTAAAGATTATTAGACTTGAGGGTAGATCCCCAAAATAAACAAATTTATAATTCGTTATAATTAAAAAATCTAATTACACTTTACGAGACTAAGCCTCTCTTTGGGTAATTCAAGTTTCATTAGATTTTTTTTGTCTGAATCGTATTCGCTCACCACTACTAACGATATCTCGTTTGATTTTTTTTTAGGTTACTAGAATGTTTTACTTCACCTAATTTATAAATTTCTAAAAAATAAATTTCTTTATAAGTAATTAGATTTCAAAAAAAAATTCAATATCTACTTATTGCAATACACAACTGAAATATTCTTTAATGCCAAGGCAGCCCTTCGGTGCATTTTTTTTATACCATGTTTCCCGCTTTCGCAGTATCTAATGTCTTTTTAAGAGATAACCGTTGAGTTCAAATTAGAGTTCACGTATAATCTTAAAAAGTTTTTCTGGAATAGAAGGATTTGAACCTTCAATCATTCGTATCAAAAACGAATGCCTTACCATTTGGCCATATCCCAAAACATACTTTGTATGCTATTTATTTTTTATTCCAGCCGCACGTTCCCGTACGACTACCTTGTTACGACTTCATCCCAGTTACAAATTTTATAATGGTTCCTAAAGAAATAACATTTTCATTCAAAATCTAATAGAAATATGATAAAAAGCTTTCTTTGACAGAACTTAAAACAAAACTTACTCCCGGCATGTGACGGGCGGTGTGTACAAGGTCTAAGTACAAATTCACCGTAGCATGCTGATCTACGATTACTTGTGATTCCACCTTCATGTAGGCGAATTTCAGCCTACAATCCGAACACGATAATTTTTAAAGATTGACTCTAAATTACTTTATTGTATAACTTTTTGTAATTATCTTTGTAGCACGTGTGTAGCCCAGTTCATAAGGGCCATAAGGACTTGACGTCATTCTCACCTTCCTCTCGTTCATCACTAGCGGTTTCTTAAAAGTTGTTTTTTTCTATTTCTAGAAAAAACTACCAATATAAGATAAGAGTTGCGCTCGTTAAAGGAATTAACCAAACACCTCACGGCACGAGCTGACGACAGCCATGCAACACCTGTATAAATTTATTTGTTAGTATATCTAAATACCAACGAAATTTTTATAAAAGTTAAATTATAATTAAAATATATTCAAGAACTGGTAAGGTTTTGCGCGTATTATCGCATTAAACCACATGCTCCACCACTTGTGTAGACCCCCGTCAATTCCTTTGGGTTCCAATCTTGCGACCGTACTTCCCAGGCGGAGTGCTTAACGCGTTAGCTTTATGCCAGAAAATATCCCAACATTAGCACTCATATTTGACAGCATAGACTACCAGGGTATCTAATCCTGTTTGCTCCCTATGCTTTCGTTTCATCAGCGTCAGTAAATAGTCTAGATAACCGCTTTCGCCACTGACATTCCTTCATAAATTATTGGATTTTACTCCTATGTATAAAATTCTGTTATCTTCTACTATACTCAAGTAAAAAAGTATTATACGCATTTCTAAGCAACAAACCTAGGATTTTACATATAATCAATAAATACCGCCTATATAACACTTTACGCCCAATCATTCCGGATAACGCTCGCCCCCTTCGTATTACCGCGGCTGCTGGCACGAAGTTAGCCGGGGCTTCTTCTCTAAATAAAGTCATTATCTTCATTAGTGAAAGAATTTTACAACCGACCTATAAGCTTTTACACCCATAGACCTTTTTTGTTTTCCTCATTCACGCAGTATTACTGGATCCCGCTTTCGCGAATTGTCCAAGATTCCTCACTGCTGGCTAAAAAGCCTGGGCCTTGTCTCAGTCCCAGTGTGGCTGATCATCCTCTCAGACCAACTAAGGATCATCGGCTATGTAAGCTATTACCTCACACGATCCGTTTTTAATCCTGTATAAGCTCATCTATTTACAGTATTTAACTTTTATCAGATTTGTCACTGCAAAGCATTCTCTTTTATAGATATGATTATTCCAAATAAATAGGTAGATTCTTATATATTACTCACCCGTTCGCCATGTTTTATGTTAAACATTCGACTAACATGTGTTAGGTATACTGCAAGCGTTCATCCTGAGCCAGGATCAAACTCACGTTTTTTATAAGTTTATGTTTTGTATAAACATTAAAAAATAATTATTAATTAATAAGCTTTTACCGTCAGATAAAAACTAAATTGCAAAGACAGGATTTGAACCTATGACCTCTGGATTATGAGCCCAGCGAGCTACCTAACTGCTCTACTTTACATGTAGAAGAAAAAATCTTCTATTAATACTTATATAGATATTAATTCTTTAACACAGCAATTTGATCTAAAGATATACTACCACGAATACGATAATATATAATTATGATTGCTAAACCAACCGCAGATTCCGCTGCTGCTATAGTTAAAATAAATAAAGAAAATAATTGACCATATAAATCGTCAAAATAAACTGAAAAAATGATAAAGTTCAGATTTAAACTTAGAAGGAATAACTCAACGCACATTAAAATAATTAAGATATTGCGTCTATTCAGAGCGGTTCCTACTAAACCTAAAAGAAATAAAAAAAAATTAATTGTTAATTGTGTTAAAAACATATGGTGTATTTTTTATTTATTAGAGAAAGATACTCTCTCTTTAAATAAGTAGTATTTTTGTTGTAAATATAATTTATAGTAATTATATTTTTTTTTACTATTTTACCGCTCATAAATACTAGTTTTTTGATTTTACTACCTCCAAACATTTTTTTCTTTTACTCTTGTTCCACTAGTCAAAGTAACATAAGCAATGTAAAAGAAAAATAAAGCTGAAAATGCAGAAACGTATGACCCGAAAGATGCTACAGCATTCCAACCTGCAAACGCATCTGGATAATCTGGAATTCTACGAGGCATACCTGCTAAACCTAAAAAGTGCATTGGAAAAAAAGTAAGGTTTACTCCAACGAAGAATAACCAAAAATGAATTTGACCTAAAACTTCTGGATATTGAAGACCTGTAATTTTTCCAATCCAATAATACCATCCTGCAAAAATCGCAAAGACAGCTCCCATAGATAGAACATAATGAAAATGTGCAACAACATAATAAGTATCATGCATAACAGCACTTAAACCTGAATTTGCTAAAATAACACCTGTTAATCCTCCAATGGTAAATAAAAAAATAAACCCAATAACGAATAACATAGGAGTATTGAAGCGAATAGATCCTCCCCACATAGTTGCAATCCAACTAAAAATTTTAATTCCAGTTGGAACTGCAATAATCATAGTTGCAGCTGTAAAATAAGCTCTGGTATCAACATCTAAACCTACAGTATACATGTGGTGTGCCCAAACAACGAATCCTAAAACTCCAATTGAAACCATTGCATATACCATTCCTAAATAACCAAAAACAGGTTTTTTAGAAAAAGTTGAAACAATATGACTAACCATACCAAAACCTGGTAAAATTAAAATATATACTTCTGGATGTCCGAAAAACCAAAATAAATGTTGGTATAATACAGGATCTCCTCCTCCAGCAGGATCAAAGAAAGTAGTATTAAAATTTCTATCAGTTAAAAGCATAGTAATAGCTCCTCCTAATACAGGTAAAGATAATAGTAAAAGGAATGAAGTAATTAAAACAGACCAAACATATAGAGGTAATCTGTGCATTGTCATTCCAGGAGCTCTCATATTAAAAATGGTTGTAATAAAATTAATAGCTCCTAAAATAGAAGCAGCCCCTGATAAATGAAGACTAAAAATAGCTAAATCTACAGAAGGACCAGAGTGTGCTTGAACACTACTTAGTGGTGGATAAACGGTCCATCCAGTTCCTGCTCCAGCCTCAACAAGAGTTGAAGATAAAATTAAGAATAAAGATGGTGGTAATAACCAAAAACTAATATTATTCATTCTAGGAAATGCCATATCTGGAGCTCCAATCATTAGTGGTACGAAAATGTTTCCAAATCCTCCAATTAATGTAGGCATAACCATGAAAAAAATCATTAAAATAGCATGTCCAGTTACAAGAACATTGTAAAGTTGGCTGTTATCTGCTAATATTTGAGACCCAGGTTGAGATAACTCCATACGAATTAAAACAGACATTGTGGTTCCAAGTACTCCAGAAAACGCACCAAATAAGAGGTATAGAATACCAATATCTTTATGGTTAGTTGAAAATAACCAACGAGATGAAAAATAATATATGTTACTTAACATTAACATACAAAACATTTCTTTTTAAAAAACAAACAAATATATAATCCGAAAGAATAAACGAATGAGACGAGATTTGAACTCGCGACTTTTAGCGTGACAGGCTAACACTCTAACCACTGAGCTACTCATCCTATAATAAGTGGGTGACAGTGGATTCGAACCACTAACTTTCTCGTTGTAAGCGAGATGCTCTACCGTTGAACTAGTCATCCACATTATTAAAAAATTATAGGTTAACCTTTAAAAAAAGCTAAAAAATTATCTGAACGAGAAAGTTGCCTTGCTGAAAGTTCAGTTTTTCTTTGACTACTAAAGTTTAAAGTTAAAACAATAGCTCCAAGCATTGCAACAAGTAAAATAAGTCCAGCTAACAAGAAACAAACTAAATAGTAGTTGTACAAACTTTGACCTAAAACATCAATACTACTTAAATTATCTAAATAATTATCGAAATTATAAGCAATACTTGTTTCTGCAAAATTGTTGTTTGAAAATGTTTTTTCTAGTACTAAAAAAATTTGTAGCATTAAAACAAATCCTCCTAAGAATACAAGGGGTGAGTATAAAAAATTGTTTGATGAAAAAACTTTAACGTTTAACATCATAACAACGAATAAAAATAATACTGCAATTGCACCTACGTATACTATAATAAAGATTAAACCTAAAAACTCTGCGTTAAATAAGAATAAAATTCCAGAAGCGTTACAAAAAGCTGCAATTAAAAAAAGAACAGAATGTACAGGATTTTGCGACAATATGACAAAAATGCTACTTGTTAATAATAAAAATATGAAAAAATAATGTAAAGAAACCATATTCTAGTTTAAAAAGTAAAATCGGAATGATGTGATTTGAACACATGACCTTCTATTCCCAAAACAGACACGCTACCAGCTGCGCTACATTCCGAAAAAATTATATAACGAAAGAGGGACTTGAACCCACAACATACGGATTATGATTCCGCCACTCTACCAATTGAGTTATATCGCCAACTCAAAAACAATGGAGATAATCGGACTTGAACCGATAACTTTATGCATGCAAAGCATACACTCTACCAGTTGAGTTATATCCCCGATGAAAAATGCGGACAATGAGATTCGAACTCATACCGTCTGCTTGGAAGGCAGAAGATCTACCATTAATCTATATCCGCGAATTTTTTTAAAAAAATTGTTTAATTTTTTAAAATTCTTACGTCGTAATACCTTTGTGACAATAAATTTATATCTTGTTGAGTAAATGATTCTAAATCTTTTACTAAAACAAAACTATTTAGATAAAAATCTGATTGGACAAAACTATAAAACAACTGATTTTTTATAAATTTTGATGAATTTTGTTTAAAAAAGGTTTGTATTTTTTTATCACCTTTAAAAGTTACAATATCACCTTTCTTCAGAAAAACATTACCCTTAACTTTTTTTGAATTTATCAAAATAAGACCATTATTTATACTTTGGCGAGCATCATACGATGTTGGGAAAAAATTTAACTTCCATAAAAGAATATCAATTCGAAAAATAGACTTTAGCAACAAATTTTCAATAATATGTTTTGTTTCTTTTTTTGAATTCAAAGATTTTTTTAAAAAAGAAACTGAAACTGAATTATCAAATGAACACAAAACTGAATTTTTCAATTGCAGTTTTTCTTTATAATAATTTCTTACTTTTGACCAGTATTTTAACGGAGTTTTCACTGAATATGGATTGATATATCCAACAGTAGATTTGCTATTAGCAAGCAATTTTTTTTGAGTTAGTTTCCACTTTGGTCTAAGAAATCTTAAAACTCTTAGTGGAGTCTTAGCAGGAAGAATTGTGGAACTAGCAAATTTTTTATATTTATTAATAAATCTCATAAAATTTTAATTATTGTTTTCGTTTAAAACTAAATCAATTATAACAAGTAAAAAAATTAATTTTTTAAAGTTTATCAAGTCATTATAAACTTTGTATGAACCAAAATTATTAGACTCTATTTTAGAATTAATTTTATTTATTAAAAATATATTATTATCAAATAATCTTTTTAATAGTTTTTTATCATTTTTAACTACAGTATTAAGTAATAAAAGAGATTGGCTAGAAAGCCTTGAAATTTCTTCTTTTACTAAAAAATCTTTTACTAAAAAAGAGACTTTTGAATCTTTTTTACTTAAAAAAGAATTTATTACAGATAAATATTGTTTGTTTTCAACCAAAACATGAAGAACTTTGTTGTTTTGTTTAGATAAATATTGTAATGAACGAGTAAGTTGTTTGATTGATTTTAATGTTTCAAAAGGATTTAGTGAAGTTGATTTAACTTTATTTAAGTTAATAATAGATTTTGCGTAACGTGAATTTTTTTTGCTATCATTATCTAGAAATAAAAAATCTGAATTTACAATACTTTCTAAAAGTAAAATTTTTTTATTTTTTTTTTGCATTTTATGTTTTTTTAATTTCTTTTAAAACTCTTTGTTCGTTTTTATGCCAAAAACCTTTACCTTTATAGCTATCTGGAAACTTTAAATTTCTAATTCTTTCTACAAAGTTACCAACTTTCGAAGCATCGACTCCTTCGACAGTCAAAATGTTTTTATTGTAAGAGACTTTAACATCTTCATGAGGGATTAAGATTTTCACGATATGACTAAACCCTAGTTTTAACTCTAAGAAATTTAAATCATCTGAAATATTTATTTTGAACCCCAACCCTTTTAATACCAAACGTTTTTTAACAACGTTATTTAATCCTTTCAACCAATTTTCTAAAAAACTTAGAAAATATTCATGCTTTTCTAGATTTTCTTCATTAAAAGATAATACTAAAGAATCTTTTGATTTATTTAATTGAATCGAGGATGGAATTTGTAAATATTTTTTTTGACCTGAAGAAAGTTCTGAAACGAGAATTTTAGAATTTTCTATAGAAACAAAAGAACATTTAATGTTAAAAGGGATTTTTATTTTTTTATTTATAAGCATAAATTTTTTTTTCTAAATTGTAAATAAGAGTACACCTCCTATTTGTTTCATTTTACAATTTAATCCTGTAAGAAAACCTTTATGTGTAGATAAAAATAAAACTTTTTTTGCATTCGAAAGGTTTGAAATATCTTTAAAAGTTAGAAAATGTAAACGAGAAGGACTAGAAACAATTTTTAAATTCTTAAAAATTGATTTGTTATGAAAATATCTTAAAGTAATAGCAATCTTAAACTGATTTTCTAAACCATTTAAATTAACTTTAGTTATATTAAATGATTGTATAAAACCTTCTTTATACAAAAGTTTAACTAAATTTAGGCTTGGTTTACTATACTTTACGTTAATAATTTCTTTTTTCGATAAAGATGCATTCTTTAAATTCAATAGAAGTTTAATTAAATTTGTATTCATAAGTTAATACTTGTTCTTTTAACAAAATTTTATTAAAAGTTAACTTTTTAAAATTTTTATTATGTCCAAAAGTGGATTTGAACCACTGACACATGGATTTTCAGTCCATTGCTCTACCCCTGAGCTACTCGGACGAATAAATTAAAATATATAACACTTTATATATATGTATATATATAGGGTATAAGTATATATATATATAATTGTTATACCTAAATGTTGTTTTATTATACTATTCTTGTAATTTTTTTTTACACCAAATTTATGTATACTTAAAGAGTTGCGTTTATTTTTTAAGTGTAATTTTCTACATTTTACAGGGATTGAACCTGTAACCTACAGCTTAGAAGGCCGTTGCTCTAGCCAATTGAGCTAAAAATGCTTATTTTCTAAGCGTGCTGGGGTTTGAACCCAGGACCATTGGATTAAAAGTCCACTGCTCTACCACTGAGCTACACACTTGATTTCTTAATTATATCGAAGAGGGGACTTGAACCCCTATTCCCTAAGGAATTAGAACCTAAACCTAACGTGTCTACCAAATTTCACCACTTCGATAAGTAATACACTACTTTCTTTCAATAATAAATATTTTTATTATAAATTCTTTTAATTGTGTTTATGTATATAATTGTGTAAACATTATTATTTATGATAAAAATTTTATAAAATTACATATTATAAAATAGTTATGATTTTAGTAAAAAATAAACCGACCACAAACGGATTGAGACACCAAGTTAACATAAAAAAAAGTCTGTTGTCAAAAACAAATAAGGTTTTTAAAAATTCAATTTTTGGTCATAAACAATCAGGAGGTCGAAGCGCTACTACTGGTAGAATAACTGTTTGGCATAAAGGAAAAGGTTGTAAATCTAATTTTAGAAAAATTCAATTTACCAATGCCAAATTTGATAGTATAGTTGTTTGTGTTATGTACGATCCAAAAAGAAACTCTTTTGTTTCGTTAAATTTCGATCTTTCAACTCTTTCTTTTTTCTTAACTTTGTCAACAAATTACGTTTATTCAGGGTCGTTGGTATCTTGTAATTCACAAAAAACCGAATTTAGTCTGGGTAATAGAACTATTATAGATAATATTCCGGCAGGTACTTTGATTCATTCATTAACTAGTTCAAGTAATAACAATAAAACAATTTTTTCTCGTTCTGCAGGAACTTATTGTCAGTTAATACAAAAAAGTATTAGTGAGTGTAAAGTACGTTTACCTTCTGGATTAATTATTACTGTTCCATCAGACTCTTATGCAACTTTAGGTGTTATTTCTAATTTTAATCATAAATTTACTGTTTTAGGTAAAGCTGGAAGAAATAGACTAAAAGGTATTAGACCAACAGTACGTGGAGTAGCCATGAATCCTGTAGATCATCCTCATGGTGGTCGAACAAACGGTGGTAGGCCTTCAGTTACTCCTTGGGGAATTCCTACTAAAGGAAAACCAACAGTAAAAAAAAAATAATTTATGACTAGATCAAATTGGAAAGGTCCTTTTGTTGATTCGTACATTTCTTCAAATCAAAGAAAAAATAATTTAAAAATTTTTTCAAGGAGTTCAGTAATACCAGCAGCTTTAATTGGTTCTATGGTATCTGTCCATAATGGAAAAGAATTTAAAAGCGTAAGAATAACTCGTGAAAAGGTTGGTTTTAAATTCGGAGAGTTTTCATTTACTCGTAAATATACTAATAAATATAAAAATTTAAAAGTTTTAAAAAAAAAGAAAAAATAAAATAATATGGGTCAAAAATCTAATATTTTAACTTTAAGAAAATCTCAAGTTCAACCGAATTTATTTTCTGAAAATTCAAAAAAATTTATAGGTGGTTTTACTTTCTTAAATTTTTTAGATAAACTTCTTGTTAATAAAAATATTTTGTTGACAAACAAAGAATTAAATTTCGAAGGAAATAAAATATTTTTAAATTTATCTCTTTTTTTTAGGTCGAGTAAAATTTTAAACTATCGTAGACGAGGTTTTAATTCTATAAAGAAAGAAAATTCTTTTTACTTTAAGAATA
>Ga0208414_1000612_pt1 | contig 32984 bp, 35 predicted proteins | sample AntAceMetag02UKE_FD_184770 | JGI IMG/M metagenome (GOLD analysis project Ga0208414, IMG submission 184770) | Saline lake microbial communities from Ace Lake, Antarctica - Antarctic Ace Lake Metagenome 02UKE (SPAdes) (version 2) | ecosystem: Environmental > Aquatic > Non-marine Saline and... | reverse complement strand
CAATGGACTGGTCAAGGCGACCGTGTCGATCTTAAGGCGGGCCCTCGGGTTTGGCCCCAAGCTCCCCCTGTCGACGCGCTGTTCAAATCCCTCCCGCTTGGCGATTCTCCGCAGGCGAGTGCGAATGCCCTCACTGAGATCTGCCAGGGGACGGCACGGGACAAGGGTGCGCTCATATTTACTCGGGGCGAAGGTTCCGATTTCGCTCGCGGCATGCCCCGTCAAGCCAAGGAATTCGGAAGTGCCGATCACCGGGTATCGATTGATCGAGTTGCCTCTCGCGTTCTGCCCCTTTGCTGCCAACCGATTCGTAGCTGTTCACATGTCCCCGCCTGATTCCAAAAATTCTAGCACGATCTTGATCGTCGATGACGAGCCATCGGTGCTCGTGGGTTTGAGATCCGTTCTTGAACGGCAACAGTTTCATGTGGTCGCGACGACGAGCACGGAACGAGCACTACGTGAGTTGACGCAGCGGACGTTTGGAGTTGTTATTTCCGACCAGAACATGCCCGAAATGACCGGATTGGAGTTCCTTAAGAAGGTTCGTGAAGTTCAACCCGACGCATCCCGAGTGCTCATCACGGCCGCCATCGATTTACCCACTCTCGTTGATGCGATAAACGAAGGAGAGATCTACCGTTTCATCGCTAAGCCGTGGTTACGGGAAGAACTCCTCGCTACTTTGGGTAATGCCAAGAGTCGCCACGAGCTTGTTGTGCAAAATCGCCAACTGCTCGAACAAACGACGGAGCTCAATGAACAGATCTCCGAGGCCAATACCGTCTTGGCCGCGCAGGTCGTTCAACTCGAATCCCAACGAGAGCAACTCGCCGCCAAGAATATAGAGCTCAAACAACGGTATGATCTTTCGTTGGAATTGAGCAGCCGGATCCTAGCGACTTACGATTCCATGCTGGCGGGTCAGACTAAAGCCATCGCGGCACTGACCGAGCAAATGCTGTCTTCGCAGCATTTTACGACGGAAGAGCGTGAGTCATTGCAAACCAGTGCTTGGCTTTGCGATCTCGGTCTCATCGGCGTTCCCCGTGATCTTTATCGCAGTTTTATCGATCATCCCGCACAACTTAGCGAGCGTGACCTGGCCAGCATTCACAGTCATCCCACTTACAGTCAGACGCTGACCGCACACGTCGATGGACGACCTCTCGTCGGACAGACGGTGCGTTCTCATCACGAAAAGTTTGATGGCAGCGGTTACCCCGACGGTCTGGCGGGATCAGAAATTCCCTGGGCGGCGCGTTGCCTTGCGGTAGCGGTGCTATTTGTGGAAAGTCGCCTCTCTACCGATCAAGCTTTGGCTCTGATCGACAAAGAATCCGGACACGCCCTCGACCCCGAAGCCGTCAGACTTTTCCGACAAACCACAAACCTACGAGCACTGCCCCGAAGCGTTTCTGAAGTCATGGTCAATGATCTTCAACCGGGCATGGTGTTGGCTAATGGCATCTACAGTCCCCACGGCCTGTTATTGGTTGGACAGGGGCAGTCTCTTAGCAGCGCGACTATCACAAAACTGCGTAGCCATAATCTCACTACTCCCATTCAGCATCAATTGTTGGTTTACTCCTAACTGCTATGTCCGGAGCACCATCCGTTGCCGGTTTCACGACGCAAAGTCTCGTCATCGGCGTGGCCGGATACGCGGTAACCTAGGATACTCAACTCACTCAGCACCTATACATTAGGGTTCTGTTGGGGAATTATTTCTCACGATCCTTCGGTTAAAGCAGGAGGGGGTTTGCTTTGGCGCTTTCCTTGCCACCTGAAACAGGAGCGGCACGTCCTGCCATGTTTGCCGACACCGGTATTTCCAGGTGTTTTAACGCGCTCAATGGGCGACGAATACTACGCTCGAATTTGCGCATTTATCTTGCCGGGGGGCGCTCTGTTTCGACCGGACCCACGACTTATAAAATTGGCCCGCGTAACCTAAAAGCCGCCTGTTATTTTCTGAATATTTTCGGATTTCAGGTGACTGTTGGGGACGGCGGCGGGGGCGTAAATCGGACGCTACATCTGAAATTGGAAACCGAAATGATCAAATTCAAGGAACCCGGACGTCCTCGCGAATTCACGCCGAATTGATAGTCAGCTACGGACCATTATGCCTATTGATGAGGCGATGGGGGTAAATGCTTTAAAGTCGTCAAGTCTCCCCCCCTCCGATCGAGGAACCTCGCGTCGAACGGTAGTTTTTCGTCGACCGGATTGGCGTTTGAATTTTGCCATCCGGCACTGCACGAACCCAAGACTACCCAACACGACACTCAGGATCAAAGGGATGGCTCCTTCGTCTAGAATCGCCCCTCCGGCCCACCGTGGAACGCACCCAGATTCTTGATCATAACTCCTAGCTGGTTGCGCAAGTAGCCGACCAACAGGGCACAAGCGCGTCGCGCGTGCGCGATAACGAGCACGATTCGTTTCGAGGGAACCCGGACCTCAGCGGCAATACCAAATGGTCGGTGTTGTCCGATCCAGCGGCAATAGACTTAGCCCTTGTCTAGCGCCCTGCCCGGTTGATAACGCCGAACTCGGCAGCCGCAACGCCACCTGCACCATGATGGTGGGAAGCATAGATCTCTCCTCTTTCCACCCGGACCAACACCCCGTCGGTAATCGTAGTCTTGAGCGGGAGTCGAACCCGAAACGTGGTGCCTTGGCCCTCTGTCGTGGAGACCTCAATATGGCCCCGTAATTTTTCAATATTGCGCTTCACCACATCCATTCCGACTCCGCGTCCCGATACCGCGGTAACCTTTTCCGCCGTCGAAAATCCAGGATAGAAAATCAAATCAACGATTGCGGCTTGGTCCAGGGTTTCATCTTCGGCTACGACTCCTTGTTTACGTGCCTTGGCCAGCACCCGCTGGGTATTGATCCCGCGACCGTCGTCGACCAATTCGATCACAAGGTTACTCCCTTCATGATAGGCCGCCAAGCGCATCAGACCTTGTTCGGACTTGCCCGCCTCAAGGCGCTGCGCGGGATTCTCCAGCCCATGATCGAGTGAATTGCGGACCATGTGCACGAGCGGATCCACGATCGCCTCCACCAACGTACGATCAATTTCTGTTTGGTCGCCCGACGTTTTGAATTCTACCTGCTTGCCGAATTCGCGCGACAAATCGCGCACCAATCGTTCGAGGCGTTGGAAGGTCGGCTTGATCGGCACCATCCGTAACGACATGGCCGTAAATTGCAGATTCTTAGTAATGCGACTGAGCTGCGTAAGATTACGTGCCAGAGGAGACCCATCGTAACCCAATTCCCGCGCCGATTCTTGCAATTGACTCTGCACCATCACCAGTTCCCCAACCATGTCCGCGAGCAAATCCAGCTTCTCTGTGTTAGCACGCACGGTGGAACTTGCTACATTTTTGACCGGAGATGCACCGGAGCTGGCTGCCGGGGCGATACCCTCTGAACTCGAGGGCGTCGCGGTAATCTTACACGGAGTCACTTTCTGCGAACCTGACTTCGCGTCGCCCTTCGCCAGCGCACGCACATTGGAAATCAAATTGCCCACTGGCACGATTGTTTCGGGCAGGTGGTTCAGCTCAAGCCCGCGTGTGATCTGTTCCACCATCTCGCCGAGCGCGTCACGACTGCGCAAAATTTCCGTGATGATCGTTGGTGTCAGTAAAAGCTCATCGTTGCGGGCAAGATCGAGGAGCGATTCCACCTCATGTGAAAGTCGGTTCATCGGCCCTAGGCGCAAGAATCCCGCATCTCCTTTGAGCGTGTGGAACGACCGGAATAACCCATTTAACGAGTCACGATCCGTCGGCGCTCCATCCAGCACCAGTAACGCTGATTCGATTCGCAACAGATGGTCCAAGGCCTCGGCTTGAAATTCCGTCAGAAGCTCTCGGTTTTCTTCGAGATTAAGATCAAGGAACTCTTCAACCGCATCCGGAACCGCATCTTCTGCGGGCGCTTCAGCCTTATTTGCCAATTTATCCTCACGCTCAACTTCCGGCTTAGAACTCTCAGGAACTTGCATCGGTGCCGGTGATCCCCCTTTTCGCAATTGTTCCAGCGCTGCGGGCATCCACGCGACCAACCGATGCAACGACTTGACCGTGACTTCATCAAATGGGCTGGCAGCGTCTCGTAACGCATCCAGCAAATTGTGCAGTGCATGCAACTCAGGCTGGAGTCCGTCCCCCTCAGTGGTCAGACCAATGATTTTGGTCAACAAACTGTAGATCGGTACCAATCCTTCATCGCTACCCGCTTGGGTAAAAATGGACTTGGCGGCGAGCTGGCTATTGAGATTGTCGATCTGGGCAAGCTCGGTCGGCGTGAATGTCATGGCAAATGGGGGGGCTGATGGGAGTTCTGAGTATCCCTACCGGAACAACTTGGATGCGCTTGAAAACATCGCGTAAACTCCGCTACTTCGGCCTCAAAATAGAGTGTCACTACCTACCGACGCCTGCACCGCATCATCGAGAACTCGACGCAACTGCCGACTCATGTTTGCCAGTTCAAACGGCTTGGCGATCACCCCCGAAGGCGCCAAGGTTTCGAGTTCCTGTTTCACCTCAAGGGACAAGTGGCCACTCATTACCAAAATCGGAGGATGTGAGGCTCGTGAGGCCAACAATCGCATGACCTCAATCCCGCCCAGTCGAGGCATATTTAAGTCGAGGATAATGGCATCAAAAGTTTCCTGTCCACTCAGCAACCGCTCTGCCGCATCCTGGCCATCTACCGCGATCTCAATGGAGTAACCGAGCTTACGCAGCGCGATACTCAGGAGTTCCTGAATCGCCGTCTCGTCCTCCACCAACAATATTTTTGCGGTTCCTTTCGGCGCATCCGCTAGAACCGGAATATCGCCCCCTCCCCCCGATTCTACCGCCGACGGATTGAGAGGGAGAAAAATGTCAAACGTCGTGCCCACGCCCTCCTCGCTCCGAACGTCGAGCAACCCATGATGATTGGTCACGATACCGTAAACCACCGCCAGACCTAGGCCCGTGCCTTTGGCATTTTCTTTGGTCGTGAAAAAGGGCTCGAAAATTCGTTTACACACCGCCGGAGCCATGCCGATTCCGGTATCACATACACTGATACGGAAATAGTCTCGGTCCGGATCTGCCTTTAGCGCCGTGAGGTGTTCACCAGATTCTTGGCTGGTGGAAATTTTAATTTCACCCCCGTCCGGCATCGCATCGCGGGCGTTAACGCACAAGTTAACGAACAACTGGCGAATCTGATCGGGATCCGCCCCAATCGCGTCGACCCCCGCTTCAAATTCCGTCTTAAACACGATATTGCGTGGAAACGTCTCACTGAAAAAACCAATAAATTCCTCCACCAGTCGATCAATGTGTACCTTACTGTAGCGCACTTCGCTACTGCGGCTAAACACCATAATTTGACTCACGAGCTCCGCCGCTCGTCCCGCGGCATCATGTACTGCGCGCAGGTAACGTTCAACATTGGCATCCGTTTGAGTCCGAGCCAGAGCCAGCTCCGTGAATCCTCGCACAATGGAAATAATGTTGTTAAAATCATGTGCGATTCCTCCCGCCATCGTGCCAAGGCTTTCCATTTTCTGAACCTGCCGAAGCTGCTCTGCTAACTCCTTTCGCTCCGAAATATCCTCCCGCAAACAAAGCAAGTAGATGATTTCTTCCAGCTGATTTCGAATCGGCGAAATTTGCACAAATTCCCAAGCATCCCCCCCTGCCCGGCGTCGGGTGCGCAACTCCCCCGTCCACTTACGGCCCGTGGCCAATATCGCACAGCACCTCCGATAGTCGGCCTCCGAAGCATGCCCATCTCGCAAAAGCGGAATCTCCTGCTCGAATATATCTTCCAAAGTGAAGCCGGTCACCTCGGTAAACTGCGAGTTCACATATTGCGGTGTGCCTCCGGGAGTCATGATGATCACTGACACCGGTGCTTGCTCGACGGCTTGGGCCAGCTTTCGAGAATGTTCTTCGGCCAACCGGTGTTTCGTCACATCCCGGCCGATCGCCCGCACCGCTAACACTTCGCCTACCTCATTGCGTAAGGCGGTTTCTTCCCAGCCGATCCAACGCCATCCTTGAGCCGTTTCCCAGCGATGTTCGCGGGAAATGTGATACGGAGAACGAGAAAGACGCTGCTCCTCGGCATGCCATGCCAGCACATCCTCGGGGTGGACTAAACCACTCAGAGAGCCACCTGTCCAATCTGGCGCCGGACGACCGAACTTACGGGCAAAAGCTCGGTTGACATCCAAGATCGTCCCCTTCGAGTCGCGGACAACCGCCAGCTCCAGGCTATCGGCCCAAGGAATGAGACTGGTAAGCGCAGGATGAAACGGCGGAGCCGAAGATTGAATAACACTTATTTCCATTACTCTTTACACCATTCCGCTCAAAATCTTGGGCAGACAGTCGAGCTTTTTTTCCAATGCGCTACGAGCCTGACTCGCCGCGCGTTCATCTTCTTGGTAAAGTAATTTCCAGGCTGCCGTTTCGGCCCAAGCTCCCTTGGCCAAGGGTTCAATGTTTTCGAGTCCGCCACGAAAACCTACCTCCCGCACTTGTAGATCCGCCACATGAACGGCCGCCGCATACATTGATCGTGGACCCTCAACCAAAGGGACGGGGTGATGGCTGACGGCTTCTACAATCTCAGCCCCCAATTGGTGGCGTTCCAAATAATACCCCCCGATGACAGCGTGATCCCAGCCGACCAAACGACGCTCCACTTCGCACACTTCGGCCGACGAGGCGTAACCTCCTCGCGCGATCTCCTCGAACTCCGTGGGGAACGCCGTGGCCAAAACCACCTTTCCCACATCGTGTAACAATCCCATGATGTAATCGGTATCGTCATCAATCAACAACGTCGTGGTCGCAAAAATTTCCCGCACCATCATGGCGGTGCCGATGGAGTGCTGCCAAAGTTCGCGCCATGGCAACCCCGGCAGAGAATTGCTGATCTTCTCCATATTCTCGATGACGGGCGTCGCCATCGAAAGTTCTCTAATTTGGCGTAACCCTAAATATAGCACGGCCTCTTCGATATTGTTCACTTTCGCGCTTAGTCCGAAGTAGACACTGTTAACCATCCGAAGTAAACGGGCGGTCAGCGACGGATCGCGGCGAATAATTTCTGCAATCTGGGAATTGAAGCTCTGCTCCGAGTTCACCAAGCCAGCGAGCCGCCGATTGATGCTCTGCAACGAAGCAAGTTTCGGGCAACGTTCAATCCGATGACGAATCTCGTCGTCCGAATAGGGACCACTGTTGGCCACTGAGGGCCCGGGTGAAATCGGCATGGGAAGGAAACTCACTTTGTTGCCTCCCATCGACACGTTGTCCCATCAGATTAAGCGGAAACTTTTCAGAGTTCTTAATAGTTTTAAAAATCCCGGAAAATTCTGCCGCTTATTTGGTCGCAGAGTCCAAATCTTCATACCCTAAGTTCCTAAATATTTTCTATTATTTGATAATAAGCATGTTATAAATCCTAAACTCAACGTGGTGCGAATGCGGCGAAGGCTGTCGTCATGCGAGTGTTGTGCGTGGCTCCGTCCTTCATCGTTGATTAAACTTGGCCCCAGCTGGGGGGGGGATACCGCCATTCTGGATAGGCGAGACTTTGATCCATATACCCTTATTCGTGGAACCCACCGAGAATCGGATATTGAGCCCCCTCCCCCCGATGTGGTCGTGAGAATTTGGCCCGGCACCCAGCTCCCCCATGACGGCCGCGCATCCTGCTGTTCCATCAATTCTCTTAACTGTTGGAGTTGATCCCATTCAGCCGTTTCCCTACCCGCTACGGGCGCTTCTCATCGAATAAACGGCGGGAGTCGATGTTCTGCGCGTCGAGACTGTACTACGCCATGCGGGTTATCCGGAGATCGACTGGTTTCCGGGGATTCTTGTCCCCGTCGACGTTGCTCATCGTGCCCCTTTGCGATCTTCCCACCGACACCCTGTTGTCGGCTTACCCGGACACCTTTGCTCCCTACTCTCAGGCAAATGTGTGTATCGGTTGCGTGTTGGATTCGTCTCTGACTATCGAATGGCTAGGCGAAAACTCGAGTGCCCTCGCCAATTTGCGCGGCGGGAGCCTTGTTTCATTGATTCCTCCCTTTTCTCACCTCGGAAAGATTCTGGCCGAGTGTTTCGCGGTCTTGTCCAGCGGCACCACCCTGCTCATACCTCGCCCCGACTGGAATTCGAGTTGGCCAGCCCTACTGCCGGAAGGTGTGTATGGGGTGGGGTTTCACGATCAAGTCGAACTGAAGGTCCAATCTCATCGAATCAGCTCGAATCGGCCGGGCGGGCGCCATCTGGTTCGACCATAATTTGTCCCCCTCCGCTCGCGCGACCCATTTTAAAACCAGGGTCCAAGCCGGCAAACTACCGGACTGGATCGTCAGCGTTGAAACCCAAACCCTCGCGCGCACTTCGCCGGAGGAACCAAGTCCGCTCCCTTTCGAATTTCGTCCCGCTCCGGCGGTCCTCCGCGCGTTCATCCGCCAGCAGGATTTGCCGCCGAATACGGAGCCGCGGCATCGAACGACTTGAGGCCGGGAGCGTGTGCCTCCCACTCTGGATGACCGAAGTAGCTGGTCACGCTGCCGAGCGCGAGCACGAGGTAGTCGTAGTTCAGCGGGCCACTTTCCAGTAACACTTGCCGGTGCGCCAGATCGATCTCGGTGACGTTTTGCAGCAGCACGGTGAGATTCGGTTTGTTCCGCAGAATCGAGCGCACCGGCTGCGCGATCTCCGGCGCGGACAGACCGGCCGTGGCCACTTGATAAAGCAGCGGTTGAAAAAGATGGTGGTTCTGCCGATCTATTATCGTGACCTGGGCATGCGGATGAGCGAAGGCCTGGCAGAAGGTCAGTCCGCCAAATCCGGCCCCACTACCACCTGAGAGCGGCTTTTATTGTGAGCGTTCATGGGCTAAAGCTTCAGGTCACACCGCCGGCTTCCAGCCCATGGCTTGCCCCGAGGGATGCAAATGGTTCGGCGTGGTGGGCCGCGCCTCTTCTCCGATCGACTCTTATGCCCGCCCCGCCGCGCGGATGCGGTAAACGCAGCGGCGTGCGCCCGCGAGCATGTGCTCCGTCCGCTCGATTACATTGTCCTCTCCCAAGATTGCTCGGAAGACCTCAAGCTCAGCGTCACAGAGCTTGGAGCAGGCGGTGGCCGCTGCGCAAATGGGGCAGTGATTCTGAATCAGGACGAATGAGCCGTCGGGCTGCCGCTGCACTTCCGCCATGTAGCCTTCTTCGTTACGGAGGGAGATTAACGCCTTCAACCGATTCTGAAGCGAGGCGCGAGCCGGGATGCGGGACCGGTAGTTCTCAATCTGCTGGTGCGTGCTTTGCAACACGACTCGCTTGACGCCTTCCTCGCCGAAGGTCTGTTCGACCGCGTTGAGCAAACTCACGGTCAAGCCCGCATGCGCGTTGGGAAAATGGGACTCGGCGGCCGGGGTCAGGGACCACATTTTGGCCGGCCTGCCGAGGGGGCGCTGCTCTTCCTGATAGGTCACCAATTTCTGCTCGCGCAAAGCGTAGAGGTGTTGTCGGACGGCCATGGCGGAGATGCCCAATTGCCCTGCCAAGGCTTCAGAATCGCCAGGCCCCTGCTGCTTGAGCAAATGCACGATCGCTTGCCGACTGGGAACACGAACCGGTTTTTTGCGGGCCGCCGCGTGCTTTTTCATAGGGGGGAACTCTACGGCCCATCATAGCCAAGGCCAGTCGAATCGAGCGATTAATTACTAAAGAAATAACTTTATAAAATTACTTGACGGGCTTCAGGCACCGCCTACTCTTTCCTAAAGTAATAACTTAATAAAATCGGAAGCGAGCAGACGAAATCCAATTAAAGGACCGGCGCTAAAACCGAGATAACGTGAGCTAGAGTGCATGGAACGAAGGAGAATCTATGGCGGACATTGAAGATAAATACGCAGGAAACGTGGCCGGAAAGTTTTACGTCGATGAGCAATGCATCGACTGCGACCTGTGCCGGGAAACCGCCCCAGCTAACTTCACGCGCAGCGAGGATGGCGGCTACTCCTTTGTGTTTAAACAAGCGACGACCCCGGAGGAGGAAGCGCTTTGCATGGAAGCCCTGGAAGGGTGCCCGGTCGAAGCCATCGGAGACAACGGCGAGGACTAAGTGTGACCAATTTACCGGAAGGAAGAGACCGCGAGGCTACGACCGACCTGAAACAGAAAACCAAAACATCAATGAAAACACCCACCATCACTGCCTACTTGAAAACGTCCTGCGGCTGGAGCGAAGGAGTGCGCTCCATCATGCGGAAACACGATCTGGCTTACGAAGATCGAGATATCATCAAAAACCCATTATTCCGCACGGAGATGATGGCAAGGAGCGGCCAGAGGCTTTCGCCTTGTGTCGAGATCAACGGGCAAATGCTGGCCGACATTAGTGGGGACGAAGTGGAAGCCTACCTGCTCCAAGAGGAACTGGTGTCACTAACCGACGCCGTCGCCGATGCGCCGACCGACCGCTCTTGCGACGCGCATCACCCAGAGTGACGCCTCACCCGGAGCCAAAGGTTCCCGCTTATTTAGCAACCACCAAACAGACTGAAGCATGAGCACATCAACAGATACCATCGAAGAAGTAGTCAAAAGTGAATACAAATACGGATTCTACACGGACATCGAGACGGAGTCCGCGCCGCCCGGGTTGAACGAGGGCATCATCCGGTTCATCTCGGATAAAAAGAACGAGCCGGAGTGGCTGCTGGAATGGCGGCTGAAAGCGTATCGCCACTGGACGACCCTGAAGGAGCCGACGTGGCAGAAGGCCGATTATCCGAAGATCGACTATCAGGATATCATTTACTTCGCCGCTCCCAAGGATCTTGCGGACGGCCCGAAGAGCATGGACGAAGTGGATCCCAAGGTTTTGGAGACTTTCGAGAAACTTGGCATTCCTCTCCACGAACGTATGCGGCTGGCAGGCGTGGCGGTGGACGCAGTCTTGGATAGCGTCTCCGTCGGCACCACTTTCAAGAAGCAGCTTGGCGAGGTGGGGATTATCTTCTGCTCGTTCAGCGAAGCAGTGCAGGAGCATCCGGACCTCGTCCGCAAGTATCTCGGTTCGGTGGTTCCTTACACAGACAACTTCTTTGCGTCGCTCAACTCGGCCGTCTTCACCGACGGTTCGTTCTGCTACATCCCCAAAGGGGTGCGTTGCCCGATGGAGTTATCCACCTATTTCCGCATCAACGCGGCCAAGTCCGGCCAGTTCGAACGCACCCTCATCATCGCCGACGAGGACAGCCATGTCAGTTATCTCGAAGGCTGCACTGCCCCAATGCGCGACGAGAACCAACTCCATGCCGCGGTCGTCGAACTCATCGCGCTGGACAACGCCGAAATCAAATACTCAACCGTCCAGAACTGGTATCCGGGCGATGAGAATGGCAAGGGAGGCATTTACAACTTCGTCACCAAGCGCGGTATCGCCAAACGTAACTCGAAGATTACCTGGACGCAGGTCGAGACCGGCTCGGCCATCACGTGGAAGTATCCGGGGGTCATCTTACAGGGCGACAATTCGGTCGGAGAATTCTACTCAGTGGCGTTGACGAATAACTACCAACAGGCCGACACCGGCACGAAGATGGTCCACATTGGTAAGAACACCCGGAGCACCATTATTTCGAAGGGCATCTCCGCGGGCCACGGCCAGAACAGCTATCGCGGCTTGGTAAAAATACTGAAGGGCGCAGCCCACGCCCGCAACTACTCGCAATGCGACTCGTTGCTCATCGGCGACCAGTGCGGGGCGCACACCTTCCCCTACATCGAGGTGAAGAACAGCTCGGCGCAGGTCGAGCACGAGGCCAGCACAACGAAGGTAGGTGAAGACCAAATTTTCTATTGCAACCAGCGGGCTATCCCGACGCAGGACGCCGTGAACATGATCGTCAACGGCTACTGCAAAGATGTGTTCCAGCAACTGCCGATGGAGTTCGCCCTCGAAGCGCAGGCGCTGCTCAGCGTGAGCCTAGAAGGCAGTGTGGGCTAAGAGTCCGAATCAACGAACTTCATCAACCGATATTTACTTATGAAAGAACCTATTATTTCCATCAAAAACCTGAGCGCCGATGTGGAAGGCCGGCAGATACTCAAAGGCGTTAACCTTACAATTTATCCCGGAGAAATGCATGCTATCATGGGCCCCAACGGCAGCGGCAAGAGCACGCTCGCGGCGATCCTTGCCGGTCGCGATGGCTACCACATCTCTGGTGGCGAAGTCACTTACTGCGGCCAAGACTTGCTGGCACTCGACCCCGAAGAGCGCGCCTGCGAAGGCGTGTTTCTCGCCTTCCAGTATCCGGTTGAGATTCCCGGAGTGAACAGCACTTACTTCCTCAAGACCGCCTATAATGAAATCCGCAAGCATCGCGGGTTGCCCGAACTCGACGCCATGGAGTTCCTCAAGTTCGTGAAGGAGAAAGTGAAACTCCTCCACCTGGCGGAAGATTTATTGCAACGGCCAGTCAACTTTGGGTTTTCCGGCGGCGAAAAGAAACGCAACGAGATTTTCCAAATGGCGGTATTGGAGCCGAAGTTCGCCATCCTCGATGAAACCGACTCGGGCCTAGACATCGACGCACTGAAGATTGTCTCCGAGGGCGTCAACACTCTGAAACGCCCCGACCACGCTCAACTCGTCATCACTCACTATCAGCGCCTACTCAACTTCATCGTGCCCGACTTCGTGCACGTGCTCTACGACGGCCGGATTGTGAAGTCCGGCGGCAAGGAACTGGCGCTCGAATTAGAGGAGACAGGCTATGACGGGATGATCCCCGCCGCCGCCGTGCCCGCCTAAGGCTCGAACCGAATGACACCCATGAATAATATGACCGAAACCAAACCGAACGTGGACCGAGAACCCCGCAGCACGGAGTTCAGCTTAAACCGCACGGAGCTGGCGTTGTCCGAGAAAAACGCTAATGAGCCGGCATGGTTGTTATCGGCTCGTAAGGCTGGCTTCATGTCCTTTGATGAGCTCGGCCTCCCGACCTTGCAGGACGAGGACTGGCGCTTCACCAATGTAGCCCCCATCGAGAAGATGACGTTGGCGCCGGTCTCGAAGCCGGCCCACCACGGCGTTACGGAAAAGGCGCTGGGTCAATTTCCTTTCACCGCACTGGCTGGCAGTCAGCTCGTCTTCGTCAACGGTCAGTTCGCGCCGGAATTGTCATTCCTCGCCCCCCTGCCGGAAGGGGTGAAAGTGATGAACCTCGCCGCCGCACTGGCCACTGAGCCTACGCTGGTGGAGCCGCACTTGTGTCGTCATGCCTCAACGGATACTAATGCCTTCACCGCACTGAACACCGCGTTCTTCCAGGACGGCGCGTTCATTTACGTGCCCGTGGGTCTGGCCGTGGCCGAGCCGATTCACCTGCGCTTCATCTCCACCGCCCAGGATCACGGCACCACCGCGCACCCGCGCAACCTGATCGTGGCCGGGCGCGAGAGCCGGGTCACCGTCATCGAGAGCTACGTGAGCTTGAGCGACGTGCCTTATTTCACCAACTCCGTCACCGAAATTGTCGCTGGTGGCAACGCGGTCGTTGAGCACTTGAAATACCAGGATGAGAACCAGCAGGCCTTCCACATCGCGACCGTCGCGGCGCACTGTGGACGTGCGAGCAAGGTGGTCACCCACTCGATTGCGCTCGGCGCGAAGCTCTCACGCACGAACATTTATGCCACGCTCGCCGGCGAGGGCTTGGAGTGCATTCTGAACGGACTTTACCTCACGCGCGCCGAGCAACTCGCCGACCACTATATGATTGTCGACCACGCCCAGCCGCATGGTGCAAGCCACGAGTATTTCAACGGCATCCTCGCGGACAAATCGAAGGGCGTCTTCCACGGCCGCATCCTCGTCCGCCCGGGCGCACAAAAGACCGATGCCAAGCAGACGAACAAAAACCTGCTGCTCTCGGATCACGCGACCGCCGACACCAAACCGCAGCTCGAAATCTACGCCGACGACGTGAAATGCACGCATGGCGCGACTCTTGGGCAGTTGGATGACGAGTCCATCTTCTACCTGCGCTCCCGCAGCATTCCGCGCGAGAAGGCGCGGCGCATGTTGATTCACGCCTTCGCCGGCGAAATCATCGACCGCGTCCGCTGCGTAGCCGTGCGCGAGGAGCTGGACCGGCTGGTGTGGGATCGCTTGGAACAAAACCAACCCATCACAACGAACCCATAATGCCTGACGACCTGACAGAGCTTTATCACCAGCTCCTCCTCGACCACAATAAAAGCCCGAGGAACTTCCGTGTCTTGCCCGATGCCGACCGCACCGCGCAGGGCACCAATCCCGTCTGCGGGGATAACTACACCCTCTACGCCAAGATGGACGGCGACGTGGTCAAGGAACTGACCTTCCAAGGCTCCGGCTGCGCCATTTCCAAAGCGGCCGCGTCGCTACTCACCGAAAACCTTAAAGGTAAAACCAAGGCCGAGGTGAAGGAGATGTTCGAACAAGTCCGCGACCTGATCACCACGGGCCATAGCGACAGTGATGTGGGCAAAATGGCCGCGCTGTCTGGCGTCCACAAGTTCCCTGCGCGGGTCAAGTGCGCCCTCTTGCCGTGGCACGCAGCGGCAGCGGCCATAGCCGGCAGCGGCGAAACCGTTTCAACGGAATCCGATCAGGAGTAACCATGAACTCGAACGAACCGATAACTCTCACCCGCGACGTTGAAGGAACGATCGTCCCGGTCGGCACCAAAGTCACTCTCAAGAAAGGCGAGCTGGCCCACGTCACTCAGTCGCTGGGTGGCAGCTACACCATCGTCGTCAATGGAAACATGTTCCGACTGGCCGATAAAGACGTTGATGCGCTCGGCATTGAAGTCGCCGCCAAACCAGCCAGCCCGACCGGACAGCGCCGGACGCCCGAAGAGTTAGAGCAGGAAGTGTGGAGCCAACTTAAGACCTGCTACGACCCGGAGATCCCCGTCAATATTGTGGATCTTGGTCTCGTGTATGACTGCGTGCTCACCCCCATTGCGGAGACCAGTTCTTATCGGGCGCAGCTGAAGATAACGCTCACGGCCGCCGGCTGCGGGATGGGGCCAGCACTTTCCTCGGATGTGCAAGCCAAGCTGATGGTCCTCGATGAAATCACTGAAGCCAGCTGTGATGTGGTGTTTGATCCCATGTGGAACCAATCCATGATGTCAGAGGCATCCAAACTCGAACTTGGGCTGATGTAATGCCCTCCAACGGGGCGAATAGTATGGCGGACCTTTTACCAAATAACTCCTCCCAAAATGACTGATCGCTCGCCAGTCGAAAACAACGCTGGAGGCCGGCGCCTCACCGCGCGGCATCCCGGCCAAGCCGTAGACTGGTCCGCCTTGCGCGAGGATTTCCCGATCATCAACCAGCAGGTCCAAGGCCGTCCGTTCATCTATTTCGACAATACCGCCACCTCGTAGAAGCCACGAGTGGTTCTTGACGCGCTCCTCCACTACGAGGAGCGCGATAACGCCAACGTCCATCGCGGCATCCACGAATTAAGCAACCGCGCCACCGCCGCTTTCGAAGCAGCCCGCGTCCATGCCGCCAAATTTTTCAACGCCCTCAGCGCCAACGAAATCAGTTTCATCCGCGGCACCACCGTGGGCATCAACCTCGTCGCGGCGGCGCCGGGCAACACGTTCATCGAGCGTGGCGATAAAAGATCCTGCTCACCGAGATGCTATTCCGGTCCACCTTAATTTCTTCTTCGTGAAGTATGCGGGCTCGGGGCCACCATCTTGAAAACGCCGCCTTGAGCGGCGCTTTTTTTTGAGTAGGTTAGATCCCTACCTTTCAGTTAAGCGGATAACTGTTTCGAATTTCTCCGCCTTGCCCGTGGGAGGTCGGCCAATCGGTCGGATGGAACGAAATGCGGCTAACACGGCCTGATCAAATTTGCTACTTCCTGACGGGGCGACGATCCGGGCGTTAGAAATCGCGCCTTCCAAGCTTACCCGAAATTCGACTCCGGCTGAGCGAACGTCATTGATTCCCGCCGCCTCAAGCGATTGCCGAATTCTTTGAATAATTAGGGCAACATAGGCCTTCGATAACGCCAACTCCTGGGTGGTCATTGCGGTTCCTCCCGCTCCAACGGTTACTTTGGTTTCTGCCGCAGATGTGACCTTCCCGACATCGATTGAACGCGTTTTTATCGGTGCGGGCGGTTTGGTGGAGGTCTTAGCAGTGGGCTTACCGTGTTGCTGGGCAAAATCATCGAAAGAGACCTTCTCTCTCACTTCTTCAATTTTCAGGACCGGCTTTTCTGGGGCCGGTTTAATCTGCACTGGAGTGGGCTTTTTTTCCACCACGCGTGGTTTCGGTGGCGGTGGATTGGACTGAACCCTCGGTTGAGGACGAGGAGGAGGAGGTTGAGGTTTCGGCTCCGGCAGTGGCTCTGGCAGCTCTAACGTAATATCAGTCACTTGCTCGGTCGTCGTCGGCGCCTCAGTTGCGGCGTAGTTATCCCCCGCCCCCGCCACCAGTTCAAAGACTGCTGGTGGGGGTTCCTCCGTTCTCCTCGTCCACCACGCGGCGACGATCAAAGAGCCAAACAGCAGGCAATGCAGCAGGGCTGAAAGGCCGACGGAGCGTGGCAACGGAGCGGTGGAAGCGTCACTCATTATGATTCTCTACGTGCGAACTCGCGCTTTATTGACCCCCAACCTGAGTATCGAACGTAATTTTGGTGAGTTGCTGCGTTTTCAGCGAGTCCATCACGCTGATGAACTGCTGGGCCGTCGATAACGCATCCATCCGGATCCTGAATACCGGAGGTTTAGGCTGCGCCGCGTAAGGAGCCAAGGCATCCGTCAAATCTTCTAGTCGCACAATGCTTTCGCCCAAGGCCACCGTTCCATCCGACTGAATCGAGACGGTTTCAAATTGGGTCTCCGGATCCGGGGGCTGCTGTTCACTCTGGGACTCGACGGGTAAATCCACCGGAATCGTCTGCTCCTGATTAATCAAGGGCGTCGCGATCATAAAAATGATCAAAAGCGTGAAACCTAAATCAATGAGATTCGTGAGATTCAGCTCCGAAATGGGAGTCGACTGGCGTTGTTTTCTGAAATTACGGGCCATTGCAAGTGGAGTTCCTGAAGCAATTAGCTCGATTCAAGTTCCAGGCGGTCGGCCATCGAACTTGCATAGTTCTCGATTTCAGTGATCAGCCTTTTGGTGCTCGCAAATAGATAGTTGTAACCAAATACGCAAGGGATCGCTACGAGTAGACCTGCGACGGTGGTCAGGAGTGCCGCTGACACGCCCGGGGCCAATGTCTGGATACTCGCTGTCTGTTGCACCGACACCGCGCTAAACGCGTCCATTACCCCCCAGACGGTGCCTAGAAGCCCCATGAATGGGGCCCCTGACACAATGGTAGCCAGAAACACCATATTCGACTCATAGCGCAGAACTTGACGGGCCAACCCGCGTTGCATCGCATTTTCCATGTGCTCCAATCGAAATCTTGACGTATCGACTCCCTTGTCTCTCCCGATGGATGCGGCGCGCCAGTATGCCTCAAGCGCATCGGCAAAAAGATCACCATAGGGAATCGCTCGTCGCTCACGAAATGATTCCGGCAAATCCAATAACGTGCGTTCATCGCGTAATCGTTTTTCGAAACTCAGATTTAACATCCGGAGCCGTTTTAACTCCATGTGCTTATCGATCATAATCGACCAAGCGATGAAGCTGAAGATCACCAGACCGATGGTGATGATTTGCCCCACCACACCGGAAGTGAGGAAGGATTGGATGATGTTGGTGACAGCAAAAATTGGGTAAATCACTAGGGTAAAAATCGTTTAACAAGCAGTGGTGGGTCACTCGAAGTGCTTCAATCGAAAACGCTGCGAGTTTATCGTTCTGGGCGATTGAAGTTGCGACGCCGTAATCGGAGATGTTCGGTTCCGTTCGTTTCCAACCTTTGCTGACTCATGGATTTTCGCACCGCCACTCTCGCTGAATTGAAACAGTCCCCTACCCGACCGGAGGAAAAACGGGCGGTTGTCGGTCTCGATGGCTTCGTTGACACCATTGTGACGCCCGTGGCCCTCCGCACGGGTCAAGGCGATGCTTTCGAGCCGATTCCCACGATTGCAGATTTTGGTCAGAGGATCCTCGGCGCGGCCGGCAAGAGCACGAATCTCGAGCTCTATCCTCGCATGGATAAACTCGGCGGCAATGGCCCGATTATGGCCCATGCTCTCTTCGCCCATGGGGTCCAGATGAACTATATTGGCGCACTTGGACGCCATTCGATTCATCCTGTTTTTCAGCAATTAGCCACTCAGGGTGAGGTCGTTTCGCTCACGGATCCGGCGACTACCATTGCCGTAGAATTTGATGACGGTAAACTCATGCTCGGTCAGATGCGGTCCCTTGACGACGTCAACTACGACCGAATGTTAGAGAAATTAGGTCAAATCGGACTGCAAAAAATGTTCGGGGAAGCCGACCTTATCTCCCTCGTCAATTGGACGATGATCCCCGCTATGACGGAAATCTTTCGCCGGTTACTCGCCGACGTATTTCCAACCCTGCCCTCGAAAGAACGGCGCTTTTTCTTCGATCTGGCCGATCCCGAAAAACGCTCCCGCGACGACCTCCTCGAAGTGCTCAATGTGATTGGTGAGTTCGAAAGATTTGGTCAAGTCACGCTCGGCCTCAACCTGAAGGAAGCCCAGCAAGTCCACCTGGGTCTCGGTTTCTTTCCGCTACCCGAAGATGAAGCCGGTCTCCGCCAACTCGCCTCCGAGATTCGGGAAAAACTCAACTACTCCACGGTCGTGCTTCACCCGAAAGAATCCGCTGCCTGCGCCACCCGCAAAGGCACGGCCTGGGTCCCCGGCCCTTACGTCAAAAAGCCGCTGATCACCACTGGTGCAGGTGATCACTTTAATGCCGGCTTTACGATGGGACAACTCATCGGCTTGAGCCCGCAAGGTTGTCTCACGACCGGCGTTTGCACCAGCGGTCACTATGTGCGCACCGGGGAAAGTCCCCATCGCCGTGACCTCGAAACCTTCCTCGCTAACTGGAACTAAATCCGCCAATTTAACCTTATGCCTCTTCTAGAAAAATCCCTGGGCAAACTCATCTCCTTCGAAGGCCCCGAAGGCAGTGGGAAATCCACCCAAATCGCTCGCCTCGCAAAACACCTCGTGCAGCTAAGTCACAGTGTCGTCAACGTGCGCGAGCCCGGTGGCACCGAAATCGGAGAACAAGTGCGCAATATCATCGTGCACAATTCCCAAGGAGACGAAATGTGTGCGGAAACGGAGCTCCTACTCTTCGCTGCGGCGCGTGCCCAAGTGGTCCGCGAGGTCATCGCCCCCGCTCTCATGGCTGGGTCGGTGGTCTTGAGTGACCGGTTCCTCGACTCCTCCACCGTCTATCAAGGAATTGGCCGTAATCTTGCCGCCGATCCGGTCAGCCAGATTAATCAATTCGCGGTCGGCAACGTGATGCCTGAGCTCACGATTGTTCTCGATGTGCCGACGACGATTTCCCGTGAGCGCATTCGGCAACGCGCGTCAGATGTCCCCGACCGGATGGAACGTGAGAACATCGATTTCTACAAAATCATTCGAGAAGGCTACCTGTTGCTCGCTGAGAGCATGCCTGACCGTATCGTCCTCGTCGATGGGACGCTGACCGAGGATGAAATCGAAGCGAAGATCTGGGAAGTAGTCACCAAGCTCTTCAGCTAAACGTCGGCGACGTCTCGCTCATGTCAATTGCCTCCCTCGCCTGGCCTGATGCCCTCGCTGGCACCCCCTCGGTTGCCGTCATCGAGCGGGCGATCTCGCAACAAAGACTGTCCCACAGTCTGCTCATCTCGGGCGATGAGTATGAGACCCTCGTGGCGGTCGCTCACGCTATCGCCGATCGCTTGCTCTATCCGGCTCAAAGCACCGTAACGGCGCGATTTGCCCCCGAAGGCCATCCCGATTGCTTCAACCTGAGGCCGGCTGGCAAAGCGCGGCAAATTAAAGCCGGCAGCAGCTCTGCCGATCAAGGCACCATGCGCGAATTTATCCGCAAAGTCGCGGTCTCTGCCTCCTCCGGTGACCACAAAGTCGGCATCGTGCACGAAGCCGACCGGATGAATAACACGACGGCGAACATCTTCCTCAAAACCCTCGAAGAGCCCCCGCCCAACACCAGCCTCCTCGTTCTTACCACTCGCCCCTATGCGCTGCTCCCGACCATTCGCAGTCGCTGTCTCAATTTTCGTTTCCCCTCCGCCGAGGTGGGCTACGTGCCCGATGGCTGGAGGCCTTGGCTCGACGATTACGCCCAATGGCTTGGCGTCCTCTCTGCTGGCATCACCGATCGCAAGGGAGCGAGTGATGCCATCTTCGCGGCTTATGGACTGACCACCCGTTTCGGGGTTATTCTCGATGCCGCCACGGGCGAAGCTTGGAAGGCACAAAAAAAGAATCTCCCCATCGATCTCGGCGACGATGAACGCGTCGCCATCGAAACCGGTCTTGCCAACGGCTTGAGATTAAAACTGTTCGCCGGTATCGAACACGCCACCCGCGACTTCGCCCTCACTCGCATCAGCACCGGCGACGAATCCTACCGCCGCGCCTTCACCACCGCGATTGATAATCTGGAAAAGGCCGTTGGCCTGCTCCGGGTAAATCTAAATGCCCAAGCCGCGCTCGAGAGTTTTATGCTCGATTCCCTCCGCTGCTGGGCGGCGCGAAAGTAGATCCGGTTGTTTAACGTGCGAGCGAATCCAAGCTCCGCGGAGCTTGATCTCGTCGTTGGGCCCGCCTCAGTTGGCCGGGGAAACTCTGCCGCATGAAATTTGTTAAAAAATCGCCACTGCTGACGCTGGCGGTGCCGATCTTTATTGAGCAGGCGCTGCATTTGCTTACGAGCACCATGGATGTGTTGATGGTGAGCACGATTTCAGACGATGCCGTCGCCGCGCTTGGAATTTCAAATCAGTTCGTGGTGCTCTCTATCATGGTATTTGGATTTGTCGGCATCGGGAGTAGTGTCGTGGTCACCCATAGTCTCGGCGGTGGAGACAAACGAGGTGCGGAAGGCACTGCCGTCACGGCACTTTCACTCAACGTTTGGCTGGGATTTCTCATCAGCCTGATCGTATCGCTCAATGCGACCGCCCTGCTTCGTTTGATGCAGTTGCCCGAGCATCTGATGGTGTTCGCCCAGCCCTACTTGGTCATCCTTGGGGCGACCCTTTGGCTGGAATCGCATAACGTGGCCGCCGGAGCGGTGCTACGGGCGCACGGCCATACCACCGACGCGATGTGGATCACCATGTTGCAGAATGTCGTTAATGTCGTCGGCAATGCGGTGCTGCTTTTTGGCCTATTCGGAGCACCTAAGTTGGGCGTTACGGGCGTCGCACTCGCCACCGCGGGGAGCCGGGTCGTCGCGGCGATAGGCTTTGCCATCCAATTGCGCCGCCGCACCGGGATTCGATTCGGACCCAAGCAAGTCGTCGTGGTTTCGATGGTCTACCTACGCCGGATTTTGAAAATAGGTCTCCCCTCGGCGGGCGAACACCTTTCCTGGTGGATCGCGTTCATGACGATCACGTCATTCACCGCCCGGATGGGCGCCACGGAGTTGGCGATCCAGTCCTACGCAATGCAGGTGATGCACTTCGTCTTTACTTTCAGTTACGCCATCGCCCTCGCCAATGAGATCATGCTCGGGAAGCACGTGGGCGCCGGTGAGTTTGACGCCGCCTACCACCGCATGTTGCGGAGCCTGCGCACGGGCTTGATCATCGTCAGTGTTGCCATGCTCCCCAACGCGGTATTCGGCGCGTCCATCATCGGATTCTTCTCCTCCAATCTCGCCATCATCAGCGTGGGCGCGCTACTACTGAAACTCGCCCTTATCATCGAGCCCGGTCGCTTACTCAATATGAGCTTAGTCTGCGGCCTTCGCGCCACCGGAGACGTTGGCTATCCCTTCAAAATTGGTCTGATCACCATGTGGGGCATCTGGGTGCCGCTCTCTTGGTTGTTCGGCATCACTTTTGGTTGGGGGCTTCCCGGACTCTGGGCCGCGATGATCGTCGACGAAGTGGTGCGCGGTTGGATTCTCTTCCAGCGCTGGAAAAAGCGAGAGTGGCTTCCGAATGCCAAAAAAAGTCGCGCTGGCGTGACCACAAATTTAGCTGGGCCTTAGAATGGCCTAATCGTTTTTAGATGAGTGGTCCAAGACACGTTGCACGAACTCAGCCCGGGCTTCCATGTGCGGATTATGGCCTGATTCGGAGAGAGTGGATATCTTCGCCGCCGGAAAATGCGTCATGATAGTCTCATGGTCTGCTTCTTTCACGTAGTGCGACTTTCCTCCGAGCACAAATAAGGTGGGCCCCTCAAATCGATCGGTCACCTCAAGGGGACTTCGCTCCAGCTCCGGCAATGCCCCGCTGATCACCGGCAGATTAATGATCCAGCGCCATCCGCCCTCCTCCCTTCTTTCCAAATTGGTCGTGATAAATTTTCGCATGCCCCAATCTGGGACCCGTCCTTCCATTTTAAGCTCTGCCTCCCCGCGGGACTTTAACTCGCGCAGCGGAAGCTCGTGCATCGCCACGAATTCCGCCCGGTGCCCGTTGGAAAAATAACTTTTGGGCGCAATATCAACCACCACGAGCCGGCGAACCCGCTCCGGATAGCGACAGGCCAGAATCATCGCCACTTTACCGCCCATGCTGTGCCCCATCAGATCAACCTCTCCCAACCCACGGTGGTCCATCCACCGCACCACATCATCCACCAAATCATCGTAGAGCATGGTGGCAGCATGAGGTGATTTACCGTGATTCCGGAGATCCAGTGCCGAGACGGTCCAATGCTTAGCCAATTCAGCCGCGGCGCTCAGCCAGTTCCGTGAAGACCCCAACAGCCCGTGCAAAACGACCATTGGCGGTCCACCAGAATCTCCAAAATCTCGCGAATGCAATTCGATCACGGCAACAGGTTGGAAGAATCCTGCGACGACTAGCGAGCAGTTTTCAAACCGCTCACCCCGCCCAACGAATCAGTGGACGCGCTCAAAAATCTCTTGGCGAGAGCCAGCCGATCCACTGGATTACTGATTTCTACTCGCTACCCGCTTCCCCCTCCTCGCTACTTCAAAGAAATATGTCTGCCGCCAAAAAGCTCACCCCGATGATGGTGCAATACTTCGAGGTGAAGCGGAGTCTCGCCAAGGATACGATCTTGCTCTTCCGGCTCGGTGATTTCTACGAGATGTTCTACGACGATGCCGTCGATGCCTCGCGGATTTGCGGCCTCACCCTCACGAAGCGCCATGACTACCCCATGGCCGGGATTCCGCATCACGCGGCGGAAAACTACGTGCCCAAGCTCCTTGCCGCTGGTCGTAAAGTCGCGTTTTGCGACCAAGCCGAACCCGCGGTCGCCGGAAAACTCGTGAGGCGTGCGCTCACCCGAATCCTCTCGCCCGGCACCACCCTCGACGCCAACCAGCTCGACGATTCCCGCAATCACTACCTTTGTGCCCTCACTCGCGACAAACACGGGTTGCACGCCGCGTGGCTCGACCTCTCCACGGGGGAGTTCAAATTAGCGACCGACGAGTCCGTCGACAACTTGCTCCCCGTTCTCACCGCCCTCGAACCGGCGGAGCTTCTCCTCATCGAGGGAGATCAGGCTAAATTGCGCGATGCTCCCCACGATGATGTCGATGCCCGAGCGCTCTACGACTTTTGCCAAGACCGTTTGGTCACCGAACTGCCCGGCTACCATTTCGAAACCGATTCCGGAGCTCGCACCGTGCTCGATGCTCTCAAAGTGCTCAACTTCGAGGGCTTTGGTCTGAGCGAAAAGCACCGTGGCCTCGGTCCCGCGGGAGCCCTCGTCCACTACGCCACCGAAAATCTTTGCGCAAAACCGGAGAACCTCCGCGCGCTCCAGGAATACCGGAGCGCCACGACCTTGCTCATCGATCCCGCGACCCTGCGTAACCTAGAAATTTTCCAATCCAGTCGAGGCTCCCGGCAAGGTTCGCTCTTGGCCGCCATCAATCGCACCGCCACCGCTGCCGGCGCACGCTTACTCGAACGCTGGCTGAGTGCGCCCGAATTGAATCTTACCGAGATTCGGCGTCGCTCTGCCACGATCGGTGAGCTGCTCGGCGAACCCCTTCTGCTCGGCGAACTCCGCGAAACCCTCGGTCAAGTTCGTGACATTCCTCGCATCCTGGGCCGTCTCCAGAATCGCCTGCGCAATCCCCGTGAACTTGGCGGCGTGAGAGATACGCTCTTACAGCTTCCCGATATCCGGCGCTTGCTGAGCGATTTCGGTCAAACTCTCGGCGCAACCTACCCGGCTCGAATTGACCAACAGACTGATCTGCGCGAACTACTCGAACGCGCCCTCTCCGACGAAATTCCGACCGACATCGCTGAAGGCGGTGCGGTGCGCGAAGGATTCGATGCCGAACTCGACCGGATTCGCGGCCTGACGCGCGACAATAAAACTTGGTTGTCCGACCTCGAAAGCACCGAGCAAGTGCGCACGGGGATAAGAAGCTTAAAGCTAAAGTATAACAATAACTTCGGCTATTTCATCGAGGTGACCAAAGCGAATCTGCATCTGGTTCCCGACAACTACGTGCGTCGGCAAACCACCGTCGGCGGCGAGCGCTACGTCACCGATGAACTGAAGCAGAAGGAAAAAGAGATTCTCCACGCCGAGGACAACGCCCTCCTCCGGGAACGAGAGCTGTTCACGCAATTGATCACCGCCGTGCTGGATGAATCCCTCGCGCTCAGTGCGACCGCCGACGCCGTGGCAGAACTCGACGTCCTCGCGGGTTGGGCCGTGCTCGCCCGGGAGTGGGATTACCATCAGCCGGAGATCGACGAAAGCGACGTGCTGGAAATCAGCGAAGGTCGCCACCCGGTCGTCGAGCAAATGCTTAAGGCCCCGGATGCCGCCGCCCTGCGAGGCAATCAATCGTTCGTGCCCAACGACACCACCCTTTCTTCTAGCGTGGAACAGCTCGCCCTCATTACGGGACCCAACATGGCCGGTAAATCGACCTATATTCGCCAAATCGCCCTGATTACCCTACTCGCCGAAGTCGGCTGTTGGGTGCCAGCTGCGAAGTGTCGTATCGGTCTCGTTGATCGAATCTTTTCCCGGGTTGGTGCCAGTGACGATCTCGCCCGGGGTAATTCGACCTTCATGGTCGAGATGAATGAGACCGCCAACATTCTGAACAACGCGACCGATCGCTCATTGATTATTCTCGACGAGATCGGGCGCGGCACGTCGACCTACGATGGGCTTAGTATCGCTTGGGCGGTGGTGGAGCACTTGCACGGTTCTTCGGACCGCGGCGCGCGCACTCTCTTTGCGACGCATTACCAGGAGCTCACTCAGCTCGACAAGCACTTGCCACGACTGCGTAACTACAGCGTCGCCGTGAAGGAATGGAACGACGAAATCGTCTTCGTGCGCCGCGTAATCGCTGGCCCCGCCGATCGCAGCTACGGCATTCAAGTCGCCCGGCTCGCCGGGCTCCCCAGCAGTGTCATCGATCGGGCGAAGTCAATTCTCAGTAAATTGGAGTCCGACGATACGTCGATCGAACTGACCGCGCCCCAGGCGAAGCCCCGCAAAAAGATCACCGTAAAGCCGGTCGACGATTCGCAGCTCAACCTGCTTTAACCGATGACTCCTCCGCATGCTCCTGGGGCCGAGCCGGTCGTGTTGATGCGCCGCATGACCAATCCGGTTATCGTGGGCCCGCAGACGTTGGCGCTCGATCCGACCGCCCCACTTCAACGCTTTCCGGTCGAGGCGCTGCGCGGCAAACTCACGGTTAATCTTTCAGCCGATTTAGCGGAGGGATCTCACCTCCAGTGGACGCAAAACGGGGCACCGATCGCGGGAGCCACGCACTCGGGCATCGTGATCGAAAACCCCTCAGTTACGGACAGTGATGTCTACTGGGCTGAGATCACCACGGATAATCACACCAGCCGTTCCCAGTCATTCCTGCTGATGGTTCACGCAGGACTGCCCCTGCAAAATCAATCCGTGCGGGGATTTGTTCAACCGGGCAAAGGACTCACGGCCGGCTTCACCATCGGTCGCGCGAGTGGCCCGCTACGTCCGCGCCGAATCTTGATCCGGGGTATTAGCTCGTCGCTGGCAAAATTCGGCGTCACCGAGGTGCTTTCCCAAGTAAAGGTCTCCTTTTTCCGTCGCGCCAACAATTGCGACAACCTGCTTCAATTTGACGGTGATATGGCGGCAGCACTGGTGACTAAAGTCGGCGCATTCGCCTTAGATACTGAGCCGAACGAATTTTGTGCATTCGCAGATTTAGGACCGGGAACTTATAGCATCGTGCTCGAATGCGATCAGTCCGAATCCGGTGAAGCCCTCATCGAAGTCTACGATACTTTGGCCTAATTTTACTGCGATGTCCGCTCCTCTGCCCCCTTTCGAACTCGCGATAAATCGGTCAGTTTCGCCCGACGACGAGATGGTAACACCCGGAGCAGAGGGCAACTACTTCGACATCGGTGAAAGTGCCCTGGAATTGATCAAATTGGCCGGAATTTTATCCAACCGCCCCGATTTTCAGAACATCCTCGATCTACCTTGCGGCCACGGGCGGGTCATGCGTTGGCTGCGAGCCCAGTATCCGCACGCCAAAATCACCGGCTGTGATCTGAACCGCCCCGGCGTCGATTTCTGCCAAGAGCAATTCGATGCAGCGGGCATCTACTCAAACGTCGATCTCAGCAAGGTCCGCTTTGAGACGCCATTCGATCTCATTTGGTGCGGCTCATTACTCACGCACCTCCCCGTCGCGAGAGCCTTGGCTACGCTCGATTATTTGCTGAGCTGGGCCAGGGAAGACGCTGTCATCGTGTTTTCAACCCAGGGGCGATATTTCAGTTCGTTGCTTTCTCGCGACCAAGGCGACTTTGCGGACAATGCTGATATTGTCTCACTTTTAGAGCGCTACACGACCGAGGGGGCGGCATTTGAACCCTACTATGAGGATCCCCATCAGCAGTATGGGTTGACGCTGATGACCCCCGAGTTTTTGACCCGACACCTGCAGAAATTCCCCAATGTCATCGTGCGAGCTTACCTCGAACAGGCTTGGGGCGTTCAGGATGTCGTCGTGCTCTATAAGAAGGAGAAATTCTTCGCCCCGCTGCTCGGCTAGGATGACCACGCAGTAAATTAGGTTGAATGTTGAGGGGCTAACGTCATCGCCGAGTAATGTCGTTTTCAGATTTGGGCCTTACCGATCCGCTCGTCCGTGCCGTTGAAGCGCGAAACTACACCGAGCCTACGCCGGTGCAGCTTGAGGCAATTCCAGCGATCTTGGAGGGACAAGACGTTTGGGCCATGGCAGAAACGGGTTCGGGAAAAACCGCCGCCTTTGCTCTTCCTCTCATTCAGCGATCGTTGCAAATCCCTCGACCAAACCGCCAATCCATCGGCGTGTTGGTGCTGGTGCCGACTCGCGAATTGGCCGTGCAGATCGAGCAATCATTCGCCGCTTACACTCAATACCTACCCACTCAGCTCAAAACAGTCTGCGCTTATGGTGGAGTCTCCGCCAACCCCCAGATGATGGCGCTACGTGGTGGCGCCGACATCGTGATCGCCACCCCCGGGCGCCTGCTCGACCTGATCGATCAGAATGCTCTCCAAATCGGTGACGTGCAGGCCGTCGTGCTTGATGAGGCCGACAAACTGTTCGAATTCGGGTTCACAGATGAATTAACCCGTATCACTGACCTACTCCCTCAGGAGCGCCAAACCCTGCTCTTTTCGGCCACATTCCCGCCAGCGGTATCGACCCTCGCTAAGTCACTGCTGACTGATCCGGTCAAAATCAGTTTTGCCGAGTCACCCAAGGAGACTCCTGCGATCACCGAAAAAGCGATCGAAGTCGATGCGCCCCGGCGCACGCAACTCCTGCTTCACTTACTTCAGGACCCCGCATGGACGCGGGTGCTGGTCTTTGTCTCCACGAAATACTCGACCGGGCATGTAGCCGAAAAACTGCGCCGCGCCGATATTACCGCTGGCTCACTCCACGGTCAGCTCAGTCAAGGTGCCCGACTGAAGGCGATCAACGACTTCAAAGCCGGGAATCTTCAGGTTTTGGTGGCCACCGATCTCGCGGCTCGGGGCATCGACATTCCAGAACTTCCGGTCGTCGTGAATTACGATCTGCCTCGTTCCGTCGTGAGTTACACCCATCGCATTGGCCGCACGGGTCGCGCGGGCCAGTCCGGCACCGCCGTCAGTTTCGTCACCGCCGACACGTTCCCACACTTTCAGCTCATCGAGAAACGTTATGATCGCGTTATTCCACGCGAACAAATCGAAGGATTTAGCCCCTCCGCCCTTCCCTCCACCATCCCGGTCAACCCCGATGGTGGTGGCATCAAAGGCAAGCGGAAGAGTAAGAAAGATAAACTTCGCGAAGCCGCCGGCCAAACGCTGCCGCCAGCCCCATCTCCCTCTTCATCCCCCGCGCCGACGCCGACTGCTAAAGCTCAGCCACCGCCCAGGCCTCAGAGGCAGTCACGCCCCCGGCAAGATCGACCAGAGCGTGCCGAACCGGAGCGAAATGAAATTGAATCCTCATTCGCCTGGCATCGCCCGAGACCGGGGTCACGTCGTCGGTGATCCGATCGGCCCTCTAAGGGCGTTCTGCGACGTAGAGCCTGTAGGCAGCTCGTTTCGCGTTTTCATGCACTTTTGCAGGAACTTCCGTGATCTTAAATTTCGCCTGTGATAAGCGGGTTCGAAAGATATCGTCAGGTCGGGCCGACCAAAACACGGCGCGCCCCCCCGGTCGCAACGAACGGCGCACCGCTTGCAACCCGGCCTTTTCATAGAGTCGTGAGTTGCCTTCCGCGACCATCGCCATGGGGCCGTTGTCGAGATCGAGTAATATAGCGTCATACCTCCCCGGCTGACTGGACATTATTAACGCAACCGCATCACCCACCATCACTTTCACATTCGGTTGATCAAGTGCGCCGGCATTCAATTCCCGTAAATAAGTGCGATTCCACGCCACGACTTCTGGGACCAATTCAGCGACATCGACGCTGACCGACGGTCCGGTGGACTCCATCACGCTGCGAAGAGTGAGGCCCAAACCGAGTCCTCCCACTAGGACGCGACCGTCTCGCGACGGATCCAGATGCGCCCCCCCCCCCGGCCCAGTAGCACTTCCGAAGCCTGCGCCCGGGAGTGCATCAGCTCTTGTCCGGCATAGTTCATCGAAAAGGCTCCATCTTGCTCGAAAAGCGCCATCATGCCGCCATCGGCGAGCTTGGTCTGAGCTAGTTTTATACGGGGCTTCATGATGATTTAACAAGAAATACGACCTCAGTTGACGAGCTGATATCTTCCCGCACCAGTCCAAATGCGTATTCGCATTGATTCGGCAGTCGAATCCGCGACCATCGCGCCTGCATGAAGAAAACGTTTCTCCTCACCTCTGCCACTCAAGCCGATGCCCGTGTCCGGGACAAGATACGTCACGAGGTGAATAAATACGTGAAGCGGGAGCGAAAAAAAGATCTTCCAGAAGGTTTCTTTCGATGGGACTTCGATTGTAAGATTGGCGCTTCCGAGGAGGTCGCCACCGAGACGAAAGTCGACGCCTTAGCTGCTGGCATCGATGAGGTCGCCGCCGAAGGCGCCGCCAAGGTCTACTTGCAAATCGAAGCAGTCGCGAAGCGACGTTCAGAACGCGATTAACGCCCTACTGAGCCTCGCGCCGTAGGGCCCAAATCGACTTCGCTTGGCGAATGGTGTCGGCCAACACCGCCGGAGTCAGCGCCTGTTTGGGATCGTCGCCGATGCCATTGACTGGATCGACGTGTGATTCGATACACAGTCCGTCAGCGCCATAGGCGACCGCAGCCAAGGAACACGCCGGCACGTAGGCGGCTTTACCCACTGAGTGCGAAGGGTCCACCACTACGGGAGCCCAGCTCTTTTCCTTTAACAATGGAGTGATGCTCTCATCGGGGTGGTTGCGATAACCGTCCATTCCCGGAGAAGTGCCTCGGGGGCATAGCATCACATTGGGGTTACCAAAACTCACAATATATTCGGCTGCCGCAATGAACTCATTGATCGGTCCCATGTGGATACTGCGCTTGAGTAAAACGACGGTATCCTTCTCTGCGATCCCTTTGCCAATGGCTCGAAGGAGCGAGTAGTTCAGCGCATTGCGGGCTCCAATTTGGAGCATGTGCACCCCTGCATCCAACGCCATTTTCAAGTGATCTTCGTCCATCACCTCCGCGTCGACGGGGAGTCCGGTGCGGTTTGAGGCCTCCATCAAGATGTCGAGTGACTTGGCGTCGCCTTGGAAAGAATAAGGATTAGTGCGGGGTTTCCACACGCCGCCGCGCACGACCTGCGCCCCCGCTTCTTTTACCGCCGCTGCAGTTTCGTAAAAGTAGTTGGGGTTCTTCGGATCGATCGTGCATTGCCCCGCGATCACCAGCAGTTCTTCTCCGAGCGTCACTCCGCCAATCTTCACTTGGTGCGAGGCGAGGTCCGAACGGCGATCCATTAACTTAAACGGAGACTGGATGCGATCGACCCGGTCCACGTAACTGAGTCCCTCGATCCGGTTGATCATCAACTCTTCGCGCTCATCGCCCAAAATGGCATAGATCGTTCGGACCGCTCCAACGATCGGTTGGAGGCGACAGTTGAACTCACTCACAACGCGAGTCAGTTCAGCGATTTGTTCGTCGGAGAGGCGATTGGATTTAGGGAGAATCATGGCTGTTTTAAGAAATGAAAAAGCCGCCCAAGGGCGGCTGATGGCGAGGTTTTTAAACTACTTTAAAACGTCTTCGCGCGCCGCTTAGGAGGAATAGTAAGAGCTAAACCAAAAGCTGTAACGAAAATCTGCGAAAGAAAACACGAGCGCAAGCAGAGCAGTGGGCTCGGCCCAATGTCAATGTTGGGATGGCGGACGGGTGCCTCGGGCGAATTCTCCCTCAAATTCCGATACTGCGCAAAAATTCAGAAGGAATCGGTGCTTCTGCATTGAATCGATGTCGTTTACCGGCCCACTCAAATTCAAAACTCGTGCGGGCCGAATGCAGAAACAAACGTTTCTCGCCCGCCGACTTTGCAAAAATTCGATTGAGGCGAAAGTCTCCGTAAGTCGCGTCTCCCACGATGGGCAGATGCCTTTGAGCACACTGCACGCGCAATTGATGGCTGCGGCCCGTCCGTGGTTCCAATTGAATAAGACTGAGTGGCGGAGACGTCTTGTTCGTGGACTTTAGCAACTGCATCGCCGCTTCGGCCGGAATATTACCTCGACCCGTGGCGCGAATTTGTCCCCCGGATTTTTGCACCGCGATACGATCATGCCAAATGTCTCGCCGCCCAATCGGTCGACCAAACACCAGCGCCGTGTAGTATTTACGAATACGTTTCGTTTTAAAGAGCCCTCGGATATGCGCCGCGAGGATCTCATCAGTGGCCAAAAGCACGACACCCGAGGTGGCTGAGTCCAAGCGATTGAGGAGCCACGCACGGCTTGGTGCCTGGGTGCCTTGGTCCCACTTGTAGTATTCCCCGGTCGACGAGTAAGTTGCGTTGAGGAGTGACCTCCCCTCTTCGCCTCGTTTGTTGGGATGAGACAAGACTCCCGCAGGTTTCGCTAGAGCGATCAGGCCAGCCTCATGGCTTTGCACTGAAACCACGCCACGACCTAGGGGAGCGTCAAAACGGCGAAATGGAACCGGCTGGTCGAGATGAGCCATTTAACGGTAGTAGAAACTCAAACGAATGGGGGTCGAATCACCAAGGATGACTCGCATTTCGTCGGCCCATTCGCCATAGCCGTCGTCGAAACGGGCGGGGGCGGCAATGGCTTCCACGGCGACGCCGTTCCACAACAAGCCGGCGTTACCCTCCACCTTCGTTATCGTGATTGATCCATCTTTGTGCAGATCGAATCGGACCTGCACGCGACTCCCGTCCAGCGGAAATCCCACTCGGCGCTCGATCTTCGCTTGGATTTCGGCGTTCCACGTTTGTTCGATCACTTCCAGCATGCGTTTGAAATAGACGCCAAACGTCGTTTTCAACGCATCGTGGGCCACCACGCCAATGTTGCGGGTGCCCTCGACTCGATCACTAAAGATGGCGGGCTTGATTTGAGACTGCGCTAGGTTCGGCCGTGCAGACGGTTGGTTAGGATTGGGGCGGTAGTAGATACCCTTGCCCTCCGGTGACGCCAGTGCGGGGTCAGTCACACTCTCGATCGGTTCATCGATATCGGCCTGAGGATTTTCCGGAAGTTTGACGACGTTAGCCCCAAAACTCTCTTCCGCGTCGCCCACCAATTTTTCGGTTCCACCCAAGGGGTCTTGCGCTAGAGCGGGCAATTCTTCCTCCGTATCAGGCTCGGCCTCCGACGGCTCGGGCGTGGGAGGTGTGGCTGGCACCGGGAGCGCCGGAGGGGCGTTCTCGCCGGAAACGATCGAAGTCGATTCGATATCCTCCTCGCCCTCGGTTGACGGCTTGTCTCCTTCGATTTCAGCGGGTTCCTCTTGCGCGAGCTGCTGATTACGTTCGGCAAAATTGGCCGTTTCGTCCGGCACGTTTTCAGGCGCATCAGGATTGGCGTCCACAAAAGTAGTGGGTGGCACTTCCTCCGGGGTGATTTCGATATCAAACTTGGTCGTCGTTTCAATGAGTCCGTCCCCCCTCGCTGGTGGGGTGGACATGAAACTATGCTCAAATTTAGGCCCCAGCCAAAGGAGTAAAACATGCGCCAGGATCGTCGCAACGATGCCAATCTTAAT
>Ga0208414_1000609_pt1 | contig 33139 bp, 28 predicted proteins | sample AntAceMetag02UKE_FD_184770 | JGI IMG/M metagenome (GOLD analysis project Ga0208414, IMG submission 184770) | Saline lake microbial communities from Ace Lake, Antarctica - Antarctic Ace Lake Metagenome 02UKE (SPAdes) (version 2) | ecosystem: Environmental > Aquatic > Non-marine Saline and... | reverse complement strand
GCGGCGGTGGGCATGACGAAGGCGCGCGAACTGTCGCTGACGGCACGCAACGTACGCGGCCCCGAGGCAGCAACAATCGGACTCGCCGCTCGGTCAGTTCCACGGGATGAACTCAACGCCGCCGTTGACCAACTCATCGACGTGATCGTTGCCAACAGTAGGGGGTCCCTCGCCGCATACAAAGACCTCTTCCGAGTCGCCGAACAAGAGGGACTGACCGATGGCCTGGCGTACGAAGCGTCAACTGACTATCCGATCGACGACACCAACGAACGCCTCGCGGCGTTCCGTTAGAGCTGGAGCACACTATGGATTTCGGCGTCTGCATCGCCTCCCGCCCGTCCGACATCGACGACGTGGTCGCGGCCGAACGGCTTGGCTTCACACACGCCTGGCTCGCCGACAGCCAGATGATCTGGAGTGACGTCTATGCACTCCTTGCGCTCGCCGCCGACCGGACGTCGACGATCAACATCGGCACAGGCGTCGCAGTCGCCGGAACGCGCATCGCGCCGGTCACCGCAGCAGCGATTGGCACAATCAATGAGCTGGCGCCAGGCCGGACGTTCTGCGGCATTGGCACCGGCAACACGGCAATGCGAATCATGGGCCACAAACCCCAACGAATCGCCGAATTCGACGAGTACCTCCGCGTTCTGACAGCGCTGCTGCGTGGCGAAGAAGTCGACTACACGTTGAACGGTCACACTGCGCCGATCCGCCACCAGATGCCCGAGTATGGGTTCGTGCGGCACGACCCGGTGCCGCCCGTCTACGTGTCTGCGTTCGGGCCGAAGGCACTCGGTCTCGCGGCCAAGTATGGCAACGGCCTCATCACATCGGTGCCACCTGAGCCAGTCGCGGTGCGTGGGATCCGTACAGCGATTGCCGCCGGCCGGGAACAGCACGGACTCTCCACCGACCGACACGCGTTTCCCATTGCGACACTCACGACGATCGCTGTGCTCGAACCTGGTGAGGCGATCGACTCGGATCGTGTGAAGGAACAGGTCGGAGCGTTCGCCATTGCTGCGCTGCACTACAGCTACGAACAGCTCACCCAGTTCGGTCGACGCCCGCCGGCACACCTCTTGCCGATGTGGGACGACTACGTCGCTGCGGTCGAGGCCGTTCCGCAAGAGCGCCGTCATCTGCGGACGCATCTCGGTCACAACTGCTGGGTGATCCCCGAAGAGGAACGGTTCGTCACGAAAGAACTGATCGAACGCGCCTGCTTGGTCGGCACACCAGACGACCTGCGAGCCCGGATCGGTGAACTCGACGCTGCAGGCCTCGATCAGATCGTCATCCTTCCGCCGCTGGCAGCAAAGAACGATGTCGCTGCCGACGTCGCACGAGAGTTGATTGGCCAGGTCTGAGTAGGCCGATTGCAACGCTCCGGCTGCGGTGCCACAGCGCGATTTCTCTAACGTCGCACTCAACACGACGCACGCCATCCCGGCATCTCAAGGAGACCACCTATGTCTGACGCACTGATCATCGACGCCTGCCGCACACCCCGCGGCGTCGGCAAACAGGGCAAGGGCGCATTGGCGCACCTGCACCCGCAACACCTCGCCCGCACGGTCCTTGAAGCAATCCGTGACCGCAACGACCTCGACACTGGCGACGTCGACGACATCATCTGGGGCACGAGCTCGCAGGTCCAGGAGCAGAGCGGCGACCTCGGCCGCATGGCTGCCCTTGACGCCGGGTACGACATCAGAGCCAGCGGCGCGACTCTTGACCGCTTCTGCGGCTCCGGCATCACCACGACGAACTATGCATCGCACGCCGTCATGGCGGGGATGGAAGACGTCGTGATCGCCGGTGGTACCGAGATGATGTCGCTCCCGAAGAAGGGCTTGATGCCCATGGGAGCGAACAACATGCACCTGCAGGAACTGCATCCGCAATCGCATCAGGGTGTGTGCGCCGACGCAATCGCCACGCTCGAAGGCATCTCACGCGAAGCACTCGACGCGCACGCTGCCGACTCGCAGCGCAAGGCCGAGATCGCCATCAAGGAGGGCCGTTTCGACAAGTCGCTCATCGCGGTGTACAACCTCGACGGCACCCTTGCGCTCGACCGCGAAGAGTTTCCGCGGCCTGGCACGACTGCCGAGTCGCTTGCGAAGCTGTCGGCGAGCTTCTCGGCGATTGCCGACTACCGCCACATTGCTGAGGACGGGACAGATTCAAAGACCTTCCGCGAGCTGATCAACCAGAAGTTCCCCGACCTCGACATCAACCATGTGCATCACGCTGGCAACTCGTCAGGCGTCGTCGACGGTGCAGCGGCGATCCTGATCACCAGCGAGAACTACGCCAGGGCCCACGGCCTGAAGGCCCGAGCACGCGTCGTGGCCACGGCCAACATGGGCGACGATCCCACGCTGATGTTGAACGCCCCGGTGCCTGCAGCGCTGAAGGTTCTGCAAAAGGCTGGCATGACCAAGGACGACATCGACATCTGGGAGATCAACGAAGCGTTCGCTGTGGTTTCCGAGAAGTTCCAGCGCGATCTCGATCTCGATCGCAGCAAGGTCAACGTCAACGGCGGCGCCATGGCGCTCGGTCACCCGATTGGTGCAACCGGTGCGATCCTGATCGGTACGGTGCTCGACGAGCTCGAACGTCAAGACAAGCAGTTTGGCTTGATCACGATGTGTGCTGCCGGTGGGATGGCCCCGGCAATCATCATCGAACGCGTCTAAGCGTCAGGCCTGGTTGGCCAGCGCCGTCACCACTTGTCGTCGCGCTGGCCGACCCGATCGAACTGCTCGCCGAGGAGCACGCCCAACTTGCGGGTCTCACCCTCGCCGAGAACAATCCCGGGGCGTCCGTGTGCGAAGCGATAGTTGCAGATCACCGAGACGTCGCCGCGCTCCCAGTCGATTTTGGTGCCGAACTCGTCGTACACATCGATGAACCGTTGCAACTCGTCGCGGGTGAACTCGCTGTCGTCGCCGTAGGTCATGTGGAGCGGCCGAGCCCCGAACGGGAGATGCTGGACGAGCGGCCACGTGTCGAACCACAGGCCGTGGTCGGCGAGGCTGGAGTACAACATGTTCCGGTCAAGTGTCGGGAAGTACTCGAAGGCCGGGTTGTAGTAGCGGGTCCGCATGAGGCGGTTTTCGCCCCACTCGACGATCAAGCCGAGTTCTTCGGCTTTGGCCTGGGCCACTGCGGCGTCATCGGTTTCGAATGACTTCTGCCAGTGGTTGTAGACGCCGTAGCCGACTTCACCGATGAAATTCTCGGCGTCGGTGAGGCTGCGGTGGTAGCAGACGCCGAGGTCTTTGAGCTTCTGGCCGAGCGGCGTGGCGAGTATGGCGTCGGTCGAAGCAACGCCGTCGCTCACAAATGTGGCACCGGCGTCAGGGAGCGGGTCGAGGCAGAGAAAACTGATCAGCGACGTGCTCTTGCCGAGGTACGCCATCTCGTGGTGATACGGGAGGCGTGCAACGAGCGGGGCGCCAATCTCATAGACGTTGCCCTCCATCCTGTCGCGGGGGTTGGCGCCGCCCTCGTAGGTCATGTCTTCACTGACGATGATTTGCGCGAACTGGCGCATGCGGGCTGGGTCGGTGAGACCGGTGTTGCGGAGCAGCACCAGACCGACATCGTCGTAGGTGCGCTGCATCAGCTGAGCGAGCTCGCTGTCAGGCTCGAGGTCAGCATCGTTCATCTCGAACGGCGTGCAGTCGACCTCGTATGCACTGGGTGCGTGGTACGAGGTGCCCGTCCAGAATTTCTGCGGCAACTGGTCGCTGAGCGGCGGCAGTTCGGTGTGTTCTAAGAGCGTCATCGCAGCTACCCAGTTCTTCTTCACGATGTATACACGACAAGATTGGTCAAGATTGTAACCACGCACGGTGAGATCCGCGCAACATGGCAGAAATCAACCGGAGTTGCGGATACCCGTGGCGATGGCGTTGATCGTGAGCTGGATGCCGCGCTGCACGAGTTCGTTATCGTCGCCGTCACGGAAACGCCGGAGCAGGTCGACCTGCATCACGTGCAACGGATCGAGGTACGGGTAACGGTTCCGGAGGCTGCGGGCGAGTAGAGGGTTGTCAGCGAGCGGATCAGGTGAGCCGGTGATCCGCTCGTGCCAGCGGCGAGTCAACGTGTGCTCGACTTCAATGGCCCCGAAGATCTCGTTACGCGTCGCATCATCTTCGACGAGAACATCCGCGTAGCGGCGGCCGATGTCGATGTCGGCCTTGGCGAGCACCATGCCCATGTTGTTGACAATCGCTGTGAAGAACGGCCAGTCGGCGTACATCTGGACGAAGCGGTTGGCGGCATCTGGATCGTTCTGTGCAACCGACTCGAATGCAGAGCCCGCACCAAACCACGCCGGGATCATGAGCCGGCACTGCGTCCAGCCAAACACCCACGGAATGGCGCGGAGATCTTCGATGGCCAGCGACTTCTTGCGTGATGCGGGGCGGCTGCCGACATTGAGCATGGCGATTTCGTTGGTCGGCGTGATGGACCGGAAGAAGTCGACGAAGCGATCGTCGCCATAGACGAGTGAGCGGTAAGCGCCGAAGGCGGTGTCAGCGAGTTGCTGCATCGTTGTGGTGAAGGCGCTATTTGGCGCGCCCAACTGTTCAGCGTCGAGGCACGACGACTCGATAGTGGCCGACAGCAACGTCTCGAGGTTGCGGCGGGCGAGGGCCGGAGTGGAGTACTTGGCAGCGACCATCTCGCCCTGTTCCGTGAGTCGGATTGCACGATCGACGGAGCCGGCCGGTTGGGCGAGAATTGCTTGGTACGCAGGCCCGCCGCCGCGGCCAACCGTGCCACCGCGGCCGTGGAACAGACGGAGTCGGATACCGGCATCGTCGGAGGCTTCGACGAGCGCTGCCTGTGCGGCGAAAAGGTTCCACTGCGACGACAGGTAGCCGCCGTCCTTGTTCGAATCGGAATAGCCGATCATCACCTCTTGCCGGTCCCCGCGGGATCCAACGAGTTGACTGTAGACCGGGTTGGCAAGCATGGCAGTCAACGTCTCGGCCGAGTTTGCGAGGTCGTCGATGGTCTCGAAGAGCGGCACGATGTCGAGCTGTGCACTGGCTGGACGGGTGCCCGTGCTTGATTCTGATGCGGGTTCGACGAGGCCGACTTCCTTGAGAAGCACAGCTACTTCGAGCACATCGCTGACGGTCTCAGCCATCGAGATCACATAGTGCGGAATCGCCCGCTTGCCGACACGTGCGACGGAGCGGGCAGCTTCGTCGAGTACATCGAGTTCGCCGACGGTCTGCTCGTTGTACACGGCGTTCGGGTGACGCAGCAGGCGGGGCGAGGCGAGTTCAGTCGTGAGCAACTTGACGCGTTCGGTTTCGTCAAGTGCAAGGTAATTGGCATTCACGTTGGCCTTCGTCAACAGGTCTGCAACCACGACTTCGTGGACTGCGGAGTTCTGACGCATGTCGAGGCCGCAGAGGTGTGCACCAAAGATGGCAACGGCGCGGCGCACAGGCTCGACCAGTGCGTCGGCGAGGTCGCCTGCGCCATGTGACCGTAGGGATTCTTCGACCACGCCGAGGTCAGTCTGCAGCTCTTCGATTGTCATGTAAGCAGGGCGGCGGACATCGGGAATCGGGCCGGGGACATCGTCGATGTCTGGGTCGATCGCAGCGGTAGCAAACGCGTGGAGGCGTGCGTGCATGCCGCGCAGCGCTCGCCGGTACGGCTCGTCAGCGCGGAACGCAGAGTCATCGCCGGACGCATCGGCGAGGGCGAGGAGCTCGTCAGTCGGCGTGATGAGGCGAGCCGACAATGACAGGTCACGGCTCAACCGGTACACGGTCGACAGATGGCGCTCAAGCGCTACGTGAGTCTGGCGCCCGACGGCGAGCCGCATGACGTCGGCGGTGACGAAGGGGTTGCCATCGCGGTCGCCGCCGATCCATGACCCCATGCTGATTGCCGCGGATGCGTCGACGTTGGCTGCACCGAAGCGGGCAGCGGCGACCGCTTCCAGGTCGCTGGCGAGAGCGGGAACCGTCTCGAACAGGCTTGCAGGGTAGTAGCGAAGTGCTTCGTTGATCTCGTCGCGGACACGCAGCTTGGAGAGGCGCAAGATTGCCGTCTGCCAGAGCATGAGGATGTTGGTGCGCAGCGCTCTGTCGATGTCTTCGGTCGCTGGATTGTCAGCGTCGTGGCGGCTGCGCTCGTCGAGGAGTTTGGCGACGACACGGAGCACGTCAAGGATTGTCTGGCGTCGGACCTCGGTGGGGTGTGCGGTGATGACTGGGGAGACTTGTAACTCGCCGAGAACTTCGGCAATGCGGGCGTCGGAGACATCAGGCCGAGCGAGCCGCTCGAACGTGGCATCGAGGCTGCCGGGCTGGGGGCTACTGCGCGCCGCCCGGTGGTACCGGCGACGCCGTTCGACGTGGACGTCTTCTGCGGTGTTGGCGAGCAGCGAGAGCCAATCGAATGCTCGGATCACGTCGAGCTGCTCTTCGATTGGTTGACCGCTGAGCGCATTACGAAGGGATTCGACGGCACTGTGGCCTTCCCGTCGGCCGTTGACGGCAAGCTGTCGAACGGACTCGATTCGCTCGAAAGTTTTCTCACCGGCATGCCCGTGGACGATCTCGCCGAGCAAGCGGCCCAGGAGACGGATGTCGTTGCTCAGTTCGTCGCTACTGGACACATCGAGGTCGCTGGGGATTGATGAGTCGATGGGCGTTGTCTCGGACACGAAGATCAGTCAAGCACGCAGGGCGGTTCAGCGCTGGAGGCGAAGCGACTTGTTCGAAACTGTTGAACCTGAATGCGCTGTGGAGGGTCAGCGGAGCACGGACGCAAGTGCGACTGCAGTGAACGAGCGGCTCGAGAGCAACGGAGAGCGACGCACACCACAAACGTATCAACGACGGGTCGCCCATATCCTGCGTGGCATCGGCGAGACTGCGCTCATGCGTGTCGTCTTCGCCACCGCCGAACTTTCCCCGGTCGCCTCCGTCGGTGGGCTCGCGGCAGCCGCCGCTGGCCTCAGTACTGAACTCCGTCGGCTGGGTGTCGAGGTCGATCTCGTGATGCCCGACTATGGCGACATCACCCTGATCGATGAAACCGTCACAACCCTTGATGTGCCGAGCTGGGTGGGTGCAGCGTTGGTGCGCACTGGACGTCACGCCGCGGTCGGGCCCCTGCACCTGATCAGCGTGCCTGGCATGGCTCGTCCGCATCCGTATCTCGACGCCGAGGGCCGCGGCTGGGCCGACAACGACGAACGGTTCTTCAAGTTTTCAAGGGCGATCGCAGCGTTTGTCGAAGCCGACCCGCCCGACATCCTCCACCTCAACGACTGGCACACGGGGGCCGCCTTGGCCGCCATCGAATCGCCGCCGCGAACCGTCGTGTCGATTCACAACCTTGCTTACCAAGGGGTTGCCGGGTCCGAATGGCTCGACCTGATCGGTCCAAAGGCCAAACATTACGAATGGTGGGGCGATACGAACCCACTTTCTGGGGCGCTCGCACTTGCTGACCGCATCGTTGCGGTGTCACCGCACTACGTCACCGAGATCACGACACCCGAGGGTGGGTTTGGGCTCGATGCCGCACTCCGTGCCCGTGGCGATGCCCTCGTCGGAATTCTCAACGGCATCGACATCGACGTGTGGAATCCGGCAGACAATCCGTTGCTCGTTCAGAACTTCGACGCGAAGACACTCGCCCAGCGCCCAGCTAACCGCACCGCCCTCCTCAAACGGCTTGGGCTGCCAGGCGACGACGTTCCTCTCGCCACGATCGTCACCCGCCTGACCCATCAGAAGGGCGTCGATCTCATCACGCCATTGGTTCCGCTGCTTGCCGACATCCCCATGCGGCTCGGCATCCTTGGATCGGGCGATACTGTGCTCTCTGCCGAACTTCACCGCCTCGTCGACGCGTATCCGGAACATCTGGCTTTCGTTGAGGGATATGACGAGGCCTTATCGCAGCAGATGTTCGCCGGCGGTGACCTGTTTCTCATGCCGAGCCGTTTCGAGCCGTGTGGGCTGACCCAGATGCAGGCCATGCGCTACGGGGCGATCCCGGTCGTCACGGCCGTTGGAGGCCTCGTCGACACGGTTCTTGATGTCGACGCTGCCGAGCGCTCCGGCAGAACGGCTGCGGGCCGTGGCTTCGTGGCCCGTTCTGTCGAGCCGACCGACTTGCTGGCTGCGATGTTCCGTGCCGGACGCCGCGTGAGCGACAAGCGTCGACGCTCGGCGCTGCAGAAGCGGATCATGACGGTCGACTGGTCGTGGCGTGAACCGGCTCAGCGGTACCGCGACCTGTATCTCGAACTGCAGCGCTAGGAACTCTCTCGTCACTCTGTTCCGAAGTCCCGGCTCGGGTACGTTGGAGGGCGATGCCTGCTGAACCGACCGTGCTCGTAATCGTCCTCGCCGGTGGCGAAGGCAAACGCTTGCAACCGCTCACGAACGACCGTGCCAAGCCGGCTGTTCCGTTCGCTGGCACCTACCGCATGATCGACTTTGCGCTGTCGAACTTCGCCAATGCGGGCTATCGCAAGATCGTCGTCTTGACCCAGTACAAGAGCCACAGCCTTGACCGGCACATCTCGATGACCTGGCGGTTCTCGACGCTGCTCGGCGACTACGTCACGCCCGTTCCGGCACAGATGCGTCGCGGTCCGTACTGGTTTCAAGGCTCGGCCGACGCGATCTACCAGAACCTCAACCTGATCAACGACGAGAAGCCTGACATCGTCTGCGTGTTCGGCGCCGACCATATCTACCGGATGGATCCCCGTCAGATGGTCGACGAACACAGGGCCAATAATGCCGGTGTCACCGTTGCCGCTATCCCGGTTCCCAAGCGCGAGGCGGTCGACTTCGGCGTCATCGAATCCGACGCTGACGGCAAGATCATCGCCTTTCACGAGAAGTCCGCCAACCCGCCAACGATGCCGGGTAACGACGAGATGTGCCTCGCCAGCATGGGGAACTATGTGTTCGATCGCGAGGCGCTGATCGACATCGTGACGCCAAAGGACGGCGAGATGAACGACCTCGGCGGCGACGTGATCCCCGCGCTCACTGCAGCGGGGCAGGCCCGCGTCTACGATTTCTCAAAGAATGACGTTCCCGGTCAAGACGAGCGCGAGCGTGGCTATTGGCGTGATGTTGGAACGCTCGATGCGTTCTACGACGCCAACATGGATCTCATTGCGCCGGTGCCGGTGTTCAACCTGTACAACGACAAGTGGCCAGTGTTTACGGGCCGCCAGGCGCTGCCGCCGGCCAAGGTGTCGCGTGGACGTGGGGGCGAGCCGGCATTCGTCGACGGCAGCCTGATATGTCAGGGATCGATCGTTTCTGGTGGACATGTCGAGAACTCGATCATCGGGCCGGGCTCTTTCGTTGACCACGACGCTCACGTCACCGACTCGATTTTGTTCCCCGGAGTCACGATCGGGCCGGGTGCTCGGCTGCATCGGTGCATCGTCGACAAGAACGTGAACGTTCCCGAGTTTGCCCGCATCGGTTTTGACGCCGAGCACGATGCGAAGCAATTCACCATCAGCGACAACGGCATCGTCGTGATCGCTAAGGATCAGAAAATCAAGTAGCGCCTGATCAGTTGGCAAGCAACTGCTGTGGCGTGGCGCTGCGGTCGCCATTGAACGGGACCACCACCGGCTCTCGATGGCCTGCCGAGGCGTACGCCGCAACGATTACCTCGAGAACGTCGCGTCCGAATGCGAGCGTGAAGGCGTAGGGGAGTGTTCCTGCGTCGAACGCTGCGGCGATGGTCTTGAGCATCGCGACCACACCGGATTCGTGGAGTGGGCGGTGCTGCTCGTCTGCGACGTTGGCGGAGCGAAGCCGAACCCGCTCGCCGTTGAACTCGAGCGACAGGCGCGGATCGTTTTCGGAGCGGAGTACACCCGCCTCGCCAGCCAACTGAAACTCCTGACTGGTCACCGATTCCGACTGCCAGTCAGCTTGCACACGAGCAGTGAGCCCGCCGACAAATTCGATCGCCATATCAGCGGCGTTGTCGAGCCCGTTCGGACCAAACCCGACGGATGCAGTGACCGACCGTGGCGCGCCCATCCCAACAAGCCGGGCGACAAGCATTGTCAGTGCAATCTGGTCGTGCGCCGACGAGAGCAGCACACCGCCCGACAGTGGCGCCCCAGCAGACAGGGCAACGGATGGCGCTGGACGTGTGGATCTCGACGAGAGGTCCGTGACAGCACCGACCGATGGAGCCCGTCGCAGGAGTTCTTGAACGGCCGCTGTGGTGATGAGGGGCCACCCGAACGCGCGTCGACCACCGGCATCAACTGACGCGTCAGCAAGTGCAAGCGTCGAGGCAAGGGGACCAGGCACGATGATGTCGACGTCGACTCCTTCGGAGCGGACGTCCCAGCCGAGCACTGCTGCACCGGCGGTATAGGCCTGCGCAGCCGCCGACTCGCCGGAGATGCTGATCGATCGGCGGGCCATGGAGCGTTACTTGCCGGCGAGTTGAGCAACGACTGGGGCGAAGGCCTCGAGTTCGTCCGGGCCGACGATCACGTAGCTGAAGCCGTACTGCTCGCGGCGGGCGACAATATCTTCGGCGATCTTGGCCGTGCTGCCGATCAGTGCGAACGGCGAGTTCTCGATCATCTGCTCGTCAACACCAATCAAACCGGCCATGCCGGCAACCTGTCCAGCGCGATCGTCGGTGACGCTGACGAAGAACGCCCGAATGTTCATCTCGATGTGATCGAGCCGACCAGCCGCCTCGGCGGCATCGGCGACGATCGCAACCTTTTCGGTGATCACTTCGCCTGTCATCGTCGAAATGGCATCCGGGCCGATCACGCCAGCGTGGAGTGATCCGTTGACGCCGACGATGTCAGCCTCGCGTGCCGCGATTTTCAAGACGCGCGGCCCGCCGCCACCAATGATGACCGGCGGACATTTACCGCCGACCGGCTTCGGGAAACCGTTGTAGTCGGTGATCGTGTAGTGGTTACCTTCGAATGAGAACGGTTCGGGGCCCATTGCCGACTTAATGATGTGGAGGCCTTCAAGGAAACGGTCGATGCGCACGCCAGGCCGGTCGTACTGCATGCCGGCCTGCTCGTAGTCCGAGATCATCCAGCCGGCACCCAGGCCGACCTCAACACGACCGTTGGAAAGCACATCCATCGTCGCGAGTTCTTTCGCGAGCACGACCGGGTGCTTGTAGTCGTTGTCGAAGACGAGCGCGCTGGCCCTCAGCGTCGTTGTCGCATCGAGAATTGCCTGGAGTGCCGGGACTGGTGCGAGCTGATCGCCGAAGTGATCAGGCATCGTCGCGACGTCGTAGCCGAGCGACTCGACCTTTTTTGCCTGTTCGGTCCATTCGGCGCCGGATGCGGCATTGGAGAGCTGGACGCCGAAGCGGAAGGGCTTGGTGGGAAAGCGAGCGGTCACCGAATAAAAGGTAGCGGTCGCGTGACCCTCGCCGGGTGGCCAGAATCAGTAAGCCAGCAGCAGTACTGTCGGGCACACTGTGCGCATCACCGGCTGGCTTCCTCGTCTGTTCGCGATCATCGCAGCGGGTGCGCTGCTGATCACTGCCGTTGTTGTTGCTGTGGCGCCGCGCGTCTGGCACATCGCGAACGCCCACGACGAGCTCCCGGTGGTCCTGCCCGAGTTCGAGGCTCTCGCCCAGCGCACCTACGTGTACGACGTCAACGGCAAAGAGATTGCTGTGTATGAGCTGGAAAACAGCCAGCCGATTGAGTACGCAGACGTGCCAACACAAGTCGTCCAAGCATTCCTCATTGTCGAAGACAAAGAGTTCTTCAACCACGACGGCGTCAACGTCCGCTCACTCGTCCGAGCCACGCTGTCGAACTTTGCGAGCGACTCGCCGCAGCAGGGTGCATCGACGATCACCATGCAGGTGGTCAAGAACGACTTCCTTGCAGGGCTCGAACGCGACGGCCGTTACAAGCTGCTGCAGACGCACTACGCACGGATGCTCGAGAAGGAACTCACGAAGGAACAGATCCTCGAGCGCTATCTGAACACCGTCTTCTTCGGAAACAACGCGTACGGCATTCAGGCCGCAGCAGAGACCTACTTCGGCAAGACCGCCGGCGACCTGTCCTTTATCGAATCCGCATTCCTGGCTGGCCTGGTCCGCTCGCCGTCGGGCTTCGACCCAATCAACGAGCCGGAACGCAGCCGTGCACGCTGGCTGCAGGTCACCGACCGCCTCGTCACCGAAGAGATCCTCACCGAGGGCGAGCGCGAGGTCGTCCTCGATACTTTCGCCATCCCCTCACGGATCAAGACCATCCCATCTCGCGCGAACAATCGCACGTACTTCACCGAGGCGCTACGCGACTATCTCCTCAATAAGTCGACGGTTCTCGGGGTCACGCTCCAGGATCGATACAACCAACTGTTCCGCGGTGGGCTGCGGATCTACACGACACTCGACTCGAATTTGCAGTTACTTGCTGAAGACGCGCACGACGTTCTACCGGCTACTGGCGGACGGTTCGAGAACGCGATCGTGTCGCTTGATTCCACTTCGGGCGCGATCCGTGCGATGGTCGGCGGATCCGGCTTCGTGGCCAACGAGCGCGAGGTCAACATGGCCCTTGCCCCGCGCCAGACCGGGTCGAGCATCAAGTTCCTCATTCTCGCCGCAGCGGTGCAGGCCGGTGCCCAGGCCGGCGACGTCATCGACGGCGTGCGCGGCTGCCGATTCGACAACCCGGGCGGAGACGAACCGTTCTTCCAGATCAACGGCGGTGTTGCAGGGAGCGTTACGAATCTGGCGCAACAAACATGGTCGTCGGTCAATTGTGCGTTCGCCCGTCTTTCACAGATTGTCGGCCTCAACCGGATGGTCGACACCGTCTACCGCGCTGCCACGTCGGCCTATCTTTACAGTGGCCAGCCTGAGAGCGAACGCCTGCCGATTAAGCCCTTCGTGAGCTTCGCAACGGGTGCCAACGAGCTCAGCCCACTCGATATGGCGTCTGGCATCCAGACCGTTGCCAACGATGGCGTACACAAGCAGCCCTACTACGTCGACTACATCACCGATGCCGATGGCACCCGTACCTACACACACGTCGATCTGGGCACGAAGGTGTTCGACCAGGACAAGGCGCTGCTCACCATCGACATCTTGAAGGGCGTTCTGCGCAGCGGAACTGCTCGCCGCCACTCGCTCGCCAGCGACCGTGCGGCCTTCGGCAAGACCGGTACGCAGCAGGACAACACCAACGCCTGGTTTGTTGGTGGCACCAAGCAGCTCTCCACGGCTGTGTGGGTCGGTGACCCGGATGCCTATACACCAATGGTTGATATTGATGAGTTCCTCGCGCGAGGCGTCAAGAAGGTCCAGGGTGGTTTGTTCCCGGCTGAGATCTGGAAGGCGTTCATGGATCCGGCGCATGCATTCCTGCCACTCCTCGATTGGGATGCGCCTCCGGCACCCAAGCGGCCGGACGTGCGTCTCTTCCTGCCGGGCAATGAGTGTTTGATGGAGGTTGTCGACTTCGAAGTCGTCGAGCTGGAGGTCGATCCGGACGCACCTACGACCACCCTGCCGCTGGACGGTGATCCACCGACTGAAACGGCGCCACCGGAAACCGTCCCGGTGGTCGAGGCGGTTGAGGTGGGCACCACGATTCCGCCAGACATTCTCGATCCGAATTCACCGCTCCCGACGATCGAGGCATCCGCGAGCATCGGTCCTTGCCTCGGATCGGTTGCCGAGCTGGCACAATGAAGATCGATGACCGACGCTGCTGACACTGCCGATAACGCCGAGCTTTCCACCCCTGCCGGTACCGACGTCTCGTTGGCCAGTCAGCTCTTGACGTTGCAGCGGATCGATACCGAAGCAGATCAGCTCGTCGTCCGGCGCAAGCGGTTGCCCGAGCGCGATGACTTGGCGACTCGCACCAGTCAAATGACCACGTGGGAGAAGCGTCGTACGCAGCTCGTGCAGCGCCTTGGCGAACTGACGACGGTCATCGAATCGGCAGAGGCGGCGAACGCCGAACTCACCACCGATCGTGAGCGGCTCGAAGCGCAGATGAAGACGGTGATTGCGCCCCGCGAGGCAGAAGCGCTGATGCACGAGATCGAAACTATTAACGGCAAGCGGGACGAACTCGATGACGAAGAACTTGCTGCGCTTGAAGAGCAAGCCGCATTAGACGACGACCTCACTGCCCACCTCGGTACCGAGGAGTCACTCCGGGCAGCGCTTCGATCCTCAGATGAGACACTGGCACGTGTCTGTGACGACATCGACGCAGAACTCGCTGACCTCGTCGATCAGCGCGTCGCAGCACTCGCGCCGCTCGGCTCCACCGTCACCTCGCACTACAACTCCGTACGTTTGTCAGCGGGCGTCGCTGTTGCTGAGCTGAAGGGCCATCGTTGCGAGGGTTGCCACCTTGACCTGTCGGCTGCCGAGGTCGACACGGCCAAGGAAGAAGCCGCCGAGTCAGGCTTCACCGATTGCCCGCAGTGCGGGCGCATGCTCATCGTCTGACATGTTCTTCTGGTTCATCGGCACCGCCGTGCTCGCCGTCGGCTACGTCTTCCGCGATCCACGTTTCGACTACCGGCTGCTTGTTGTCGGGTCGGTCCTGCCGCTCGTCGATGGCCTGTTCGGCGGGGCACGGGCACTGCATAGCATCACGGTGAGCATCGTCGTGCTTGCGGTGATGATGCTTGCCACCTCAGGTCGCAAGCCCATCCGCAAGATGCTCCTCGGTTTGCCGATCGGGATGTTCTTGCATCTTGTCTTCGACGGCGCGTGGAACAACACCGATGTGTTCTGGTGGCCGTTCACTGGGCTGAGCTTCGGTGACGACCCCTGGCCGATTACTGACCGCGGCGTAATGAGCGTGCTCCTCGAGCTGGTCGGTCTCGGCCTGTGTTCTTGGATCTGGCGCAACAACAAGCTGGGCGCTCCCGAGAGCCGACGGCGTTTCATGAAGGACGGACTCCTGTCCGCAGTACCCGGAAGCTGATGGGCTGTGCCACACTCTTGAAGTGCTGATTCTCGTCCGACATGGCCGCACCGCGGCGAACAAGGCCGGCCAACTGCAAGGCCGCCTCGACCAGGATCTCGACGAGGTCGGCGAGCAGCAGGCGGTCGCGGTCGCCGCGATGGTGATGGGCATTGGACGGGTCGACGCCGTGATCTCAAGTCCACTGCAGCGTGCGCAGCAGACCGCAGCGGCGTTCGGATTGCCGGTCGAAACAGACGAGCGGTTCATTGAGTTGTCGTACGGCGTGTACGAAGGTGTCAAGCATGCTGATGTGCCGTCTGAAGTGTGGAACAACTGGCGCAAAGACTTCGGCTACGTGCCGGAGGGCGGCGAGTCGCTTGCTGCGCTTGATGTGCGTGTCCGTGCTGCGTGTAACGACTTGATCGAGCGGGCTTCGACGTCGAATGTCGTTGTGGTGAGCCACGTCTCACCGATGAAGGCGGCGGTGGCGTGGGCACTTGGCGTCGACATCGGGATCTCGTGGAACTGCCACCTCGACCACGCGTCGGTGTGCCGGATCGACTTCCGTGATGGCCGCCCGATCCTGTACACCTTCAACGAGACCACAACGATCGAATAGGGCGCGACATCGGGTCACGTCACCAAATGACCGGTGGCCGGCGTACAAGAACGTTCTGACCGGAAACAGGCCCGGCAAAGCCCTTGTTTGGAGTGGTGTGGGCAATGGTGAGGCGGCCTATAAGCGGGATTCTGTAGATCGACCGAAGTCGACCCGGCAGCCATCCATCTTTGCGACCTACCCGAGGATGTGCCGTTAAAACGGCACGAACGGGCCGTTCATGTCCTCTGCTCGGTCTTGCTCCGGGTGGGGTTTACCAAGCCAGCCACGTTGCCGTGACTGCTGGTGCGCTCTTACCGCACCGTTTCAGCCTTACCTGTGATGAACCATCCTCGAAAGGCGGCTTATCCATCGGCGGTCTCTCTCTGTTGCACGTCCGTCAGGTCACCCCAACCTGGCTTTCGCCAGCACCCTGCCCTGTGGAGTCCCGACTTTCCTCGACGGCATCACCCGAAGGCCCACCGCCGCGGCTACCCGGCCACCTCACCATTGCGATGAGGAGCCTACGGGGTCAGCTGAGTTCTTCGTAGATGAATGAGTTGGCCGCTGGCGTGGCGAGGAGGAACGTCGTCCGTGAGCCATTCTCGTCAGCTTCACCGATGATCAGTTCTTGCTGGGCAAGTGAACCGAACGTGGAGTTGATGGCGTACATGGCCAGCGTGTTCTCCGGTGTGCGCTCGACGTCTTCGTTGACAAGCGCCGGGCTAAACCGATTGTCTGTTCCGAATGCATTGAGAATCAACGCGGCGCTGTAGCGGGATTCTTCGGCGGAGGCGTTGGCAGTGGCGAGGCGCTGCTCCGGCTCGGTCAGGATGCCGGTGAGCGACTGATGCGTCGATGCTGCAAGGTTCTCGAGCGTGATGGCAAGGTTGATGACGTCGCGAAGAACATCGTCGCTCGTGCTGATCGCTTCGACAATCGGAGCGATTGCACGTTCCATGATCCACGGGTTCGTATCGGTCCACGCAGTGCCGCCGGCAGCGACGGTCAGTTCGGCCATCTTGTCGGCAGTGGCTTGGTGATTCGCTTGCAGACGCTCGATCAGCTCAGCGGTTGATCCTTCGAGGACGCCAAGGCCCTTCGCGGTGTCATACACGGCAAGAGCAGTGAGTTCGAGCGACGACGCGGTGCGGAGTAGAACGACATTGTTGACCGCGTAGTCGGGCGGCGACAGGATCGGGTCAGCGTTGCCGACTCGGCCGGGGGCGGTGTCTCCACCGCGATCGTCACCGCATGCTGCCACCAGCGCTGCAAGCGAAACCGACAGGCCGCCAATCCGTAAAGCCTGGCGGCGACCGACGCGGGCGTCGAGGTTCGCTGTGGTGAGGGGAGTCGAGTCGGTCATGCTGCACCGCCAGAGAGTTCGAGGGGCGCAGCGGAGTTGCTGAGCATCTCGTCGAGGTTGGAAGCGAAACCGGCAAGGCTGGTGAAGACAACAGCCTGACGGGATTCGGTGGTGATGATCGAGGCAGTGAGCTCGATGGCGTCGATGCTCTCGTAGTTGGCGAGCAAGGCGGTGTGGGTGGCCACCGCAATGTTCTCAAGCGTCCGAGCGGCTGCGCCGAACGCCTGGGCATCGCTGACAGCAAAGAGGCTGCGCTGAGAGTTGAAGACATCCTCGTTGCGCTCGTTGGCTGAGATGCCGGTGGCGCCGGAGATGGCCTGTGCATACGCCCCGTGATTCTTCGCAACAACGCTGGCCAACTGAGCGACGTCACCGTCGAGTTCGGCGGCGGCCTGCTGGTACAGATCGCGAGCTGCGAGTTCAAGACGCAGTGCAGCGTTCAGTGCGATGCGGTCGGCGTTGGTGGGCTTGTCTGGAGCGGCAGCAGCAGTTGTGCTGCTGGCGATTGCTACGGCGGTGCCAGCCGCGACGATGCCGCCGAGGCCGAGCAGGGAGCGCCGCGACGATGCGCGCTCAGTGGTGTCGAGATCCACGAGGGATGGTCCTTTCGAGTTCATGCAGAGAACAGCCTGGTAGTTCGGGCGCTGGTGTTCCAATTCGCTCGCTGATTCTAGGGCCAATGTACGCCGCGAGCGGTGATTGATCAGAAGTCAAGCGCAGACAGATCGGGAATCCATCCCGCAGCCCGGGAGAGCGCATCAGCCCAGCTCAGCCTAAGTGCATGACGATCAACGCCGGTGTCGGGGGCAGCAGTGTGTGCCGGACTCCACAGGGCATCGATGTCGCCAACGTCGTTCCACACGCCAATACCGACGCCTGCGAGGAACGCAGCGCCCAGTGTCGTGGCCTCGACGACCGGTGCGACCTCGACCGGCAGACCCGTCACATTGGCAAGTGCCTGGACGAATGTGGGGTTGCGGCTCATGCCACCGTCGATGCGCAACGCGGCCAGCTCGATGTCGGTGTCAGCAACTGCTGCGTCGACCAGGTCGGCGCCTCGATGTGCAACGCCTTCGAGCACGGCGCGTACCACATGCCGGCGTTCGGTCCCCCGAGTGAGACCGAGCAGAGTTCCGCGGGCGCCGTAGTCCCAATTGGGACTACCAAGCCCCAGTAGCGCCGGCACGTACATCACGCCACCCGAGTCGGTGCACTGCGATGCGACTTCGTGGCTTTGCTCGGCTGTATCGATGAGACCCATATCGTCACGGAGCCACTCGACGTTGGTGCCAGCCGACAGCATGATGCCTTCGACGCCCCAGGTGAGGACGCCTCCCAGCGACCAGACCGGGAGTGGATAGGTGCCATGGGCATAACGGTTGGCCGCCTCGGGTGTGCCGCTATTGGTGCACACGTCGAGCATGCCACCCGTGCCGAACGTGATCTTGGCTTGGCCGGGTCGAACACATCCCTGGCCAATGAGCGATGCCTGCTGATCGCCGATGAGTGCGGCGATTGGCGGGCTGCCCGGGAGCGCTGTGGCATGTCCGATCACGCTTGCTGAGTCGACTACATCGGGAAGGATTGCTTCGGGAATTGAGAAGGCCTCAAGGATGTCGTTCCGCCATCCGGTGCCGTCGATCGAGCGCAGGCCGCTGGTGGTTGCGGAAAAGTTGGTGTGATCGGCGGCGTGGACCGCACCTTCGGTCAGGGTCCACGCCAACCAACTGTCGAGGGTGCCAGCGCAGAGGTCGCGACCCTCAAGGTCAGGTGTGTTGGCCAGGATCCACTGGATTTTCGTTGCGCTCTGGTTGGGAGCCATTGCCCAACCATGCTCGGCCTTGGCCATGATGCACTCCATCACGGTGCGCAGGTCCTGCCAGCCCAGGCCCGGGCCAACCGGTTTTCCCGTGGCCCGATCCCAAACGACGACGCTGGCCCGCTGATTGGTGATGCCGACGGCATCGACCGGCGCATCGACCCGGGCTAAAACGGTGTGCGCAGCATCAAGCGAAAGTCGCGCGATGTCGGTGGCATCGAACTCGACGAGGCCGGGTGAGGGGCTGCTCGGTGGGCACGATCGGTACTCGAACGCCACGATCGACAGTGTGTCGTCAACCACTGCGGCTCGAAGGCCGCTCGTGCCAACATCGATCACCAGAAACTGTGCCATCAGCGACTCCTTCGCTGCGACGGGACGAAGCCGCGTCGTTGCAACCGATTGCCGAGAATACCGCCCATCAAGCCAGCAAATGCCACGAAGGTGAGCGTGAAGAAAATACTCAACCAGTTGATCGTGCTGCCCCTGAGGAGGGCCACAAGGATCAAGATGGCCTGCACAACAAGGAACGTTCCCGACGCTGTGACGATCCCGTGGCTGAATGGCGCCCCGGCTCGCTGGACCCAGGCAGCGCAACCGGCGCCGAGCGTGAAGCCGAGCACGAACCCGAAGAACAGCAAAGTGTTCGTTCCGTTGCTGTCTGAATCGAGCAGGGCGGCGAACACGAAGAACGGAACGGCGAACACCAACGTGACGCCTGCACCGGCACGCAGCGCATCGACGTCCCATCGGCCGGGCAGCACAGCGTTGATTTTGTCCAGCGGATTGGTCACGGCCACGGAACCTCGCCGAAGCTGGACACGAATCCAAGCTTGCCAGGGTTCATGATCCCTTGCGGGTCGAACGAGTCCTTGACCCGCTGCAACACGCCATGTGCTTCGCCAAGCGCCTCGGCCATGAAGCGCTGGCGGTTGAGGCCGACACCGTGGTGGTGCGAGAGGTTGCCGCCGTTTGCGAGCACGGCTCGAGTGCCAACGTCCCACATCGATACGTACGTGGACTCGATCTCGTCGGCAGGCGGTGTGGCAGCGAAGGTGAAGTACAAGCAGGCGCCGTCGGCGTAGCTATGGGAGAGGTGGCAGGTGGCGGCCCGGGCGTGTGGTACTTCAAGCAGGGCCTCGCGGACCCCGTCGAAGATGCCAATCAGCGCAGACCACGGCGCCGCAATCTCCATCGTGTCGACCACGAACCCCTTGCGGGTCAGGCCTTGCAGTGCGCTGGTGTCGTTGCGGTGCTGCATCCAGGCCTCGACCAACTCAACGTCACCCGAACGGCCGCCAGCGTTCTGACACGCGTCGTCGACGACGCGCATCGTTCCGTCGACGAGATGTTGGTTCCCCTCGTCGAGGACGAGCAAGGTGCAGGTTGTGCCATCACCGCCGCGGCCGCGAGCTGACTCGGGGCCGTCATACAGGCGCAGCACCGCTGGCGTTGCCCCCGAGCGCATGGTGAGGCGGCATGCCTCGACACCGGCCTCGAACGTGTCGAACATGTAGGTAGCCCGACGCTCGGTCGCGGCCAACGGGTGGGCTTTCAACCAGACGTTGGTGATCACTCCCAGCGTGCCCTCGGAGCCAACCAAGAGGTCGGTGAGGTCAGGCCCGGCCGCTGCAGCCGGAGCGCCACCGGTGCGGATGACCGTGCCATCGGGCAGAACCGCTTCGAGGCCGACCACCATTTCTTCAATTTTCCCGTAGCGCGTCGAGTACTGCCCGGCACCGCGGGATGCGACCCAACCGCCGACTGTTGCCAAGTCGAAGCTCTGGGGGAAATGCCCGACCGACAGGCCGTGCTCGTCGTTCAAAATCCGTTCGAGGTCCGGGCCGAACGTGCCGGGCCGGACTTTGACGATTCCGGAGACTGCGTCAACCGACTCGATGCCGTGGAGTGCGGTCATGTCGAGCACCACTCCGCCGAAGACCGGCGCGGCTGCACCGCAGACGCCGCTGCGGCCGCCCGATGCCGTCACCGGAACGCGGCCGATGTTGCACGCTTGAAGTACGGCAATGACATCGGCAGTTGATGTCGGTCGGGCGATCAGGTCAGCGAGCTGCGGTACTTGCCCGCGTAGCGACCAGTGCAGCGCAAGTGGCCACCAGTCGCGGCTGGCCTCGGCGACTTGGCCGTCGTCGTCGACGACTTCACAGATTTCATTGAGGACCGCGAGCAATTCCTCGGGCACCTCGACGGGCGTTGCGCCCGAGCGGCTGGTAATGACATCGCCGTCGGCGACGAGCTCAATGGGAGGTGTGGGGGAGGAGGGATTGATCACGGGCGGCAGTGTCCTCTGCAGCGCAGAGCTGCTGATAGTTGGCGAGTTGTCGATCAACCTCGATTGCATCCCAGTGCAATTCGGTCGCCATCAACGCAGCGACGGCGGGAGCTGCCGCCAGTGCGGCAGGTCGATCGAAGATATGGAGTCGGGTGCGTCGGGCGAGCACGTCGTCGAGGGTGGTTGCCATCTCGTGGCGGATTGCGTAGACGACTTCGGCCCGAAGATACGGATGGCTGGGTGCGATTGGGTCGCCGAGCGCAGCGTCGAATGCGATGAGTGCCCGGATCTCGGCGGCAAGCGTGCCGTAGCGGTTGCCGAGGTGCGACGAGGTCGAGCCGTCAGATGTCCGGCGCGAGGCTCCGCCGAGCAACTTCAAGCTGCGTGTCGACTTCGAGCGTGATACCCGTGTCGATCGTCCGATGCCTCGCATGACCTGTTCGACGGTGTCCTCGGCCATCTTTCGGTACGTCGTGAGCTTGCCGCCGCTGACCCGCACCACGCCCGAGTCACTTACTGCGACCTGATGCTGCCGCGAGAGGTCGGCGGTCTTGCCGGTGGGTTGATCGCCCGCTGGGGCTTTCACCAACGGACGAAGGCCTGACCACACGCCGGTCACATCGTCAAGCGTGATCGTTCCGACGACATCGGTGTCGAGGGCCTGATTCAGTGCCTCGAGGCAGTAGTCGATATCAGTAGCGGTGGTGTGGTGTTCGTTGAGCCCATCTTCGTGATCGGTGTCGGTGGTGCCTACGTAGCAGTGGCGGAACGTGCCGTCGCCAAGAGGTCCCCACGGAACGATGAACAGGCTGCGCTTATCGCGCTTGACCGGGATGATCACCGCAATGTCGTTGCGCACTTTCTCCCAAGGGATCGTCAGATGCACGCCCTTGGCCGGGCGGATCGAATCGGGGTGCGCACCCTCGTCGAGCGAGCGCACCTCGTCGGCCCAGACGCCGGCAGCGTTCACGATGGACTTGGTGGGCACGATGATCCGCTCACCGTCGGCCTCGACGACCACGCGATCGGCGCGACCCTCGGCGTTGGTCTCGACATCGACGATGCCGGCTCGGTTAACGACGACAGCGCCACGCGCTGCGGCTGTGCGGGCAATGGTCAGGGTGAGCCGGGCATCATCGGCGCCGGCGTCATAGTAGAGGTAACCCGAGCTGAGCTTCTCGAGATGGGTGGTGGGAAAGTGCTTGGCTGCCCGCTCGGCATTGACCCTCTTGTGGAACTTACCGATGCGCCACCCGCCGGTAATGTCATACATCCACATCGCCGAGCCGAGTGCCCGGGCAATCTTCTTCGAAACCACGCTGTCTTTGGTCATGATCGGGATCATGAAGGGCAGCACATCCACGAGGTGCGGCGCGTTCTTCATCAGCCGCCGTCGCTCGCGCAGCGCCTCGTACACGAGCCGGACGTCGCCGTTCTGGAGGTATCGCAAACCACCGTGGACCATCTTGGAACTTTTCGATGAGGTGCCGGAGGCAAAGTCGTCCCGCTCGATGAGTGCCGTTCGCAGACCTCGAGCCGCTGCATCAAGGGCGACACCGACGCCGGTGATACCGCCGCCGATCACGACGACATCAAATGGATTGGCTTCTCCCGACGCACTTTTGCGCAATTCGTCGAGCATGTGCGACCGCGAGAACTGTCGACCCGTCATAGCTCCACCGTAGGTCCGTTCGGGGTCTGTTGCGCGATCGGGGCGCAACGGAAGTTGTCGTCATGTCGCCGGATATCGTGACCGCTCGGAGCCATCATGTCGACGCCATCTTTCACGCCGTCTGTCGGCTTTGTCCCGCGTCACGAGGAGTACCTCGATGAGGCAGCGGTCCGCAACGAACTCACTCGTGTGTTCCAGATCTGCCACGAGTGCCGACGCTGCGAGTCGTATTGCACGACCTTCCCATCGCTCTTTGAGCTGATCGAACGACGTGACGACCACGATGCCGGCCGACTGACACCGGTCGATCAAGATGTCGTTGTTGGCAGCTGTGTCCAGTGCAACCTCTGTTCGGCATCGTGCCCGTACACCCCTGCACTCCACGAACTGCAGGTTGACGTGCCACGACTTGTGCAACGCGCGAAGGCAATGCAACACGCCACAGGAATCACATCGTGGCGAAGCAAGGCGGTTGCCAAATCGTTCGGGCGCGCCGACCTGATCGGGCGGACCGCGTCGGCAACGAGCGGCCTTGCCAATCGTGTGGTCAGCGCCACACCCGGCTCGTTCGTGCGCCGGCTTTTTGCCCGGATCACGGGTGTGTCTGCCAATCGCCGGCTTCGGCTGTACCGGTCCGAGCGGTTTACGACGTGGTTCGACAACCGCCCGCGGGTGCTGTTGGGTAACCCGCAGGGGTCCGTCACCGTGTTTCCGACCTGTCTCGTCGAGTACCGCAACACGGCAATTGGTGCTGACCTCGTGAAGGTCTACGAGCGCAATGGAATTGAATGCTCGACGTCATCGGCGCGCTGCTGTGGTGCCCCGTCATTGCATGCGGGCGACCTCGACCGGTTCGCCAAAATTGCGAAGCGCAACGTCAGGGCACTCGCGCGTGAAGTTCGCTCTGGCACTGACATCGTCGTTCCGCAGCCCGGTTGCGGAACGATCCTTCGTTCGGCCTACGTCGATCACGTTCCGGACAAGATGCGTCTCGACGCTGAACTGGTGGCTTCGCGCACGTACGACGCTTCGGAATATCTGATGCGTTTGCACCGAGCTGACGACACCGTGCTCGACACCGACTTCATCGGCAAGACGTTCGATCGGATCACATCGGTTGGATCGGGGCACCTGACCGACCGGCACGCCGAGTTCGACAGCCGCGATCTACTGCGGCTCACCGGCGCCCGAGTGCAACAGATTCGCGGTACGTCGGGAATCGAGACGCCCTGGGGCCTTCGCGCTGCCAACGACGCTGTTGCTGATGAACTCGCAGAGCGGCTCGCGTCACGCATCGCGACGATCCGCGCTGACGCTGTTGCGGCCGACGACGATTTCGCGAACGCTGCAGTCAGCGAGCACCTCGAAATCAAGGCACTCCATCCAATGCAGATCGTTGCTCGTGCCTACGGTATTTCGGAGCACGTGCAGCGCGAAGGCAAACGGTGAGCTTCGAGCGTTATTGGCTCTAAAACAGTGCCGAACATTGACTAAATTCTTGCATGCCGTGCCCGCGGTCACGTAGATTCAGTTCCCAAGATGCAAGTTGGCTCCCGCGTTGGGGCCGATTATGGCTGGGGGGTCTGAATCAACATGACATTGCAACACACGAACACCGAACCGAAATGGTTGCATCTTGGTGCCTGCCGGGGCCTTGATTCGAGGGTGTTTTATCCTGAAGATGAGGCTGGCTCAGTTCAAGCCAAGTCGATCTGCTTGAGCTGCTCTGTGCAGCCGGCTTGCCTTGAGCACGCCTTGGAGATCCGCGAGAAAGCTGGCGTCTGGGGCGGAGCCTCCGAACGGGATCGTCGCCGCATCATTCGTCAACGACGCAAGGTCAGTTGAACGTCTTGTCGACCTGAGAGGTCGGCGACGTACGATCTCATCATGTTGACTCTCCAAGCTCTCGGCGGCTGGCCCGTGCTCTTGAATGAGTTAATTGCAGGCAATCACCTCACGGCGGATCAAACGGGCGCTGTGATGTCAACGATTCTCGCCGGCGATGCCACGCCTGCCCAGATCGCTGGCTTCGTCGTGGCTCTACGGGCGAAGGGCGAAACTGCCGAAGAGCTCGCCGGGATGCTCGGTGCTGCGATGGATGCGGCGTCGATCGTGCCATTGACGGAGATCGAACGGGCTGACTGCGTCGACGTCGTTGGAACAGGCGGTGACGGCTCGCATTCGATCAACGTCTCGACGATGGCGGCGATCGTCACGGCAGCAGCAGGAGCGCCTGTCTGCAAGCACGGCAATCGCTCAGCATCGTCCAAGGCCGGAACGGCTGACGTGTTCGAACTGCTCGGCGTCCACCTCGAATTGTCGCCTGAGGGCGTTGCCCGTTGTGTACGCGAAGCGGGAATCGGTTTCTGCTTTGCGCCGGCCTTCCACCCGGCCTTCCGATTTGCTGGCCCGCCGCGCCGCGAGATGGGTGTATCGACAGCATTCAACCTGCTCGGCCCAATGGCGAACCCGGGCCGGGTCAAACGGCAGTTGATCGGTGTGGCAAACCCAACATTCGCTCGGCCGATGGTCGATGCGCTCGCGCAGCAGGGCCTTGATGTTGCCTGGGTGGTGCACGGGGGCGGGCTCGACGAGTTGACCACCACCGGGCCCTCGACTGTGTTGGCGCTTCGTGATGGCGACGTTTCTGAGTTCAGGATCGATCCGGCCGATTTCGGTCTTGCACCAGCAACCGCTGACGACATCCGGGGCGGCTCGCCTGAAACCAACGCTGAAGTCGTCCGGCGAGTCCTCGCCGGAGACCCCGGGCCACACCGCGACATCGTGATCCTTAACGCTGCCGCTGCACTGGTTGTCGCTGGACGCGCCGACACCGTTGCTGCTGGGCTCGAACTCGCCCGCGCAGCAATCGACGACGGTCGGGCAACGGCGACGCTCACCAAGATGGCAGAGATCTCTCAGTCGGCGGCGGGCGAGTCGTGACGACCGGTTTCGTTCGGACACCTGCGTCGTCGGCCAACCTCGGCGCCGGCTTCGATGTGCTCGGCATGGCCCTGAACCTGTTCGCCGACTGCGGCATGGGCGAGGCACCTGCCGGCGCGCAGCAACTTGACCAGCACCACCCCGGCCGGATTGCCTTCGAGGCGCTCGGCGGCACCGGCCCAATGTGGATCCGATGCAACATTCCAATGGCCCGGGGCCTTGGCTTCAGCGGTGCTGCTCGAGTCGGAGCTGCCGCGCTCGCCGTGGTCCAACAAGAACACTCGATCGCAGCGCGCTCCAAGGAGATTCTTGACCTGACAGCCGACCTTGAGGGGCACGGTGACAACGTTGCGGCGTCGCTTTTCGGCGGGGTGACGGCCTTTGTCGGCGGGCGTGCGATTCGCATCCCGGTCGGCCCAACCTTTGCTGCAGCGTCCTTCGTCGCTTGGGTGCCCGATGTGACCACATCGACCGATACGTCGCGTCAAGCGCTCGGCGCCACCGTCGATCTCGCGGCAGCCGTTCACAACATCGGTCGCTCGGTGCAGTTTGTGGCAGCGATTGCCACCGACGACCCGGTCATGCTGGTTGGCGCGGCAGCTGACCGGATCCATCAGGCCGGGCGAATCTCTGAGGTGCCGGGTGCCGCGGAGGCAATGGATGCCGGTCTGTCGGCAGGTGCGTGGGCCGCTTGGCTGTCGGGAAGCGGGCCGACCATCGGTTTCATGTGCGACAGCGCGATCGCCGAGGCGATCGCGGGATCCATGCCAGATGGCGGCCACGCCAAGATTCTCGCCATCGACACGCAGGGCTGCCGACTCGGTTAGTGGTACGATGGTACCCATGTTGGTATCAGTGGATCGTGCGGGACGCGTGGTCATCCCGAAGGACGTCCGCGATCGGCTGGCGCTCGGCGCCGACTCTGAACTCGAGATCGATACCGAGGGCGACGTCATTCGTTTGACGCCGGTGCGCAGAGCGGGTCGACGTGTTGTCGAAGTCGACGGTTGGCCGGTCATCGAGCGTGGCGATGGAAACCCGATCACCGATGCCGACATACAGCGATGGCGCGATGCCGACCAGCGCTGAGCGCTTCGCCGTCGATACCAGCGTCGCTGTCGCAGCACTGGATTCGCTGCATGCAGCGCACGCCGACTGCAGGTCCGCTGTCCAACGGCTCCTTCCGGGCTTGGCAGGCCACGCGGCGTTCGAGACCTACTCGGTGCTCACCCGGATGCCCGGACAGCTTGGGGTCGATGCTCCCACAGCCGCAGCGCTGATCGATCGAGTCTTCCCGATCATCCACATCATCCCGGCGGATCAAGCCGTCGGGCTGATCGAGCGATTCGGGACCGTGGGGATCGCAGGCGGCGCCGTTTACGACGCGCTGGTCGCGGAGGCCGCTCGGGTGAACGACTGCACTCTGTTGACACGCGACCAACGTGCCCGCCGCACCTACGATCTCATCGGCGTCAAGTACACACTGGTCGGGGTCTGACTCAGCCGGTGGTGCCGTCGATTGCCTCGCGGATCAGGTCGGCGTGGCCGAGGTGGCGGGCGTACTCCTCGATCATGTGGATCATGATCCAACGCAGGTTCTGCGCTCGCAGGCTTCCACGGCTCGCGCTCGTCCATGCCGGCAAACCGATGCTCGAACCACGAGTGCTCGGCGAGTGCCATGTGCTTGTGGCGGGCATTACGACGCGTGGCGTTGCCGCTCGGCGTGAGTCTGATGAATCGGCTGCACCTTGTCGATCGCTGCAACGGGAAAGTCCCAATCGCCGGTGCACGTGACGAGGAGATCGTCGGCTCGTTTCTCGAAGAATTTCGCGAGGACGAGTGCTTCGTCGATCGCTCCCCGGGGGAGTGGAGTGCCCAGTGCTGTTGGGGCAGGCGGCTCGACGGGAAGCGCACGGCCGACGGTGCCGCGCTGCATTACATCGACGAGTCGGCCCTGGTCGACCACCCACGTCGAGTCACCAATGGTGACCGTGACTCGGTCGGCGGACCGCAACGTTTCGACGAGACGATGTCGTTTGATCGCTCCGAGCAGTGTCTGCAATCGATCGCGAATCACGGCGGCCTCTTCAAATCGCTGCTGCGACGCCAATGCCGCCATCTTGTCATGGAGACGGTCGACGACGATCGCCGGATCTCCAGTCATAGTTCGTCGTGCGATTTCGACTGAGCGGGTGTACTCGCCCGGATCGGCGGTGCCGGAACACGGACAATGCGCCACACCGAGTTGGGCAGCGCTGCACACTGGTGCATCGTCGGGCGCGACGTAGTTCCGACCGAGCCGTGCGGTGCAGCGCCGCAACGGGATCGCACTCTGAATTGCCTCGACGACCAGGTTCGCCATCTTCCGAGATGGCAGCGGCCCGAGATGAAGCCCGTGCTTGGCGGGCTCCTTGACGATTGACAGCCGTGGCCATGGCGTGTCGATATCGAGCTTGACGAAGCAGTATTTGTCGGCCCTGGTGCCAGCCCGATTGAAGCGGGGGAGGAGCCTGGCGATGAGCCGCTGTTCGATGACTTCGGCGGTGATCGGATCGGCAAGAGGCAGGTGTCGCACTGTCTGGGTCTCGCGCAGCATCGGACCGATCTTGCGCCGATCGTCGCTGCCAAAATAGCTCCGCACTCGCTGGCGCAGGTTGGTCGCCTTGCCGACGTAGAGCACCTCACCCTGGTGGCCGCAGAACATATAGACGCCCGGGCCCCGTGGCAGGTCGGCCGTCATCTTCAACTTGGCGGCCTGGGGATGACCGGCGAGCTTCGACAGCGCGATCAGGTCGTCGAGGCCGAGCACGCCCATCCCCGAAGCTCGCTCGATCAGAAAATGCAGCAGGTCGGTGGTTGCCCAGGCATCGTCGAGCGCCCGATGGCTCGGCTGGTGCGCGAGGCGGAGCTGGGAGGCAAGTGTGCCGAGCTTGCAGTTCGGCACCTCATCGCGGACCAAGCGCCGGGCCAACGCAACGGTGTCGATGATCGTTCCCTCCAATCGGGGGCGACCACTGCGCTCGAGCGCAGCACGGATGAAGGCGACGTCGAACCCGACGTTGTGCCCGACGATCACAGTGCCGCCAGCATCGGTGTTGCCCATGAATTCAAGCAGGGCCGGGAGCACGGTCTCAATCCGAGGTGCTGTGGCGACGACCGCATCGCTCAGGCCGGTCAAGACAGTGATCTTCGGCGGGATGGCGCGGCCGGGGTTGACCAGCGTCTGGAACGTGCCAAGGACCTCGCCACCCCGAACTTTGACGGCACCGATCTCGGTAATGAGATCCTCCTGCCGGTTACCTCCCGTGGTTTCGAGGTCGACGATGCAGAACGTGACGTCGCTGAGTGGGCGCCCGAGTTCGTCGAATGATCGCTGAACGAACGGGACGAGGCCTCCAGTTGACATCAGAGAACTGAACCACGAATACGACTACAAAGTCAAACAAATGTTCGACGGCCCCAGCATCCAGTCGACGGTCGCCAACAGACTGCGTGCGGTAGCGTCAGATCATGGACGAGCAGCAGGGCGCAGGGGTCGAACACCGCCACCTTCGCAGCGCGCTCGAATTCGCCGTCTTGATGGCGGCCGAAGGTCAAAAGCGCAAGCCGGCTGTACCGTTCCCGAAGGACCTCAGGCCCTTCTTTAACAAGCCGCGGCTCACGAATTCGGCTCTGGGTCGGCTTCGTCGCTGCATTGAGGGCGATCCTGTATTCCGGACGCGGTTGTCCGCCGGCGCGCTGCCCGAGCTCGTCGACGACATCGGGCGACTCTGGCTGGCCGACGCCAAAGGCTGGGAGCAGCAGGCCTCCGTTCTTGCCTCCGCAGCAGATGCCGCTGTCGATGACGTTGACCTCAAGACACAGCTGAAGCGGGCCGAGAAGCGCCGCGCCGCAGCCGAACAGGCAACGGTCCGTGCTCAAGCCGAGTTGGTGCACCGAGACGAGGTCGCGCAGATGCAGTCGATCGAGATCGACGACCTTCGGGCCGAGCTGGCCAAATCCGAAGAGATCGTCTTCGAGATCCGAACCGAACTACTCGACGTTCGGATGGACGTTCGCCATGCCCGCGACCGGGAGGCCGCAGCCGAGGCAAAGTGGGCGACACTCACCGACCAACTCACCGACCAACTCACGGCAGCGCGCCGCCAACCGGCCCCGCCAGCACCTGTGCTCGACAACTCGGCGGACGTCGCCGCAGCGGCATCTGCCGCTCGTGCTCTCGCCGAGCAACTCGAATCACTGCTGTCGACTCCACTGGCCGTCGAGGCCAGCACGAAACAGGCCCGGGGCAACCGGCCAATCCATCGCACGCCCGTCGCGCTCCCTGGCGGCGTCATCGGGAGTTCAGCTGAGGCTGCCGAGTATCTGGCGCGGTCCGATGCGCAGATGTTGATCGACGGCTACAACGTTACAAAGTTGGGCTGGCCGAATCGCTCGCTCGAACGCCAGCGCGTCGCCCTCCTCGACGCGATGGAGAACCTGGCTCGACGTTTCGGGACCGATGCGACGGTCGTGTTCGACGGTGCTTCGATCGTCGGCGCCCACGCCGATCGTCGACGGCTCATCCGAGTTGTCTACTCGCCCGAGGGTGTTATTGCCGACGACGTGATCCGCGATGAGGTGAGGCGGTTGCCGACGAACTGCGCTGTCGTTGTGGTGACCAACGATGCCGAGATCGTTCGCGATGTTCGAGCCGATGGCGCCAACGTGGTGCCGAGTAACGCGCTCCTCGCCATTCTCTAAGCCTTGCGAGCAATTTGTCTGAGGTGCTTCCCTACAGTCGGCGAGGCAGGAACGACGTGGCAATGGCGGCGCTCGCCAGGAGTACAGCGATCACGAAGTACATGAGCCAGAACGAGCCCAGTCCGAGTGCAATCGCTCCGATAATCGGTGCGATGAGGAACGACATCTCGCGCCACGTCGTGAAGATCGCGGTCATGGCAACCCGTTCACGTGGTTTCACGAGGCGCATGAATGGGATGTTGCCGAGCATGTCGACTGCGGCGCCGCCCAAAGCGCCCGTCAGCCAAAAGACGATGCCGATTTGGCGGGCGTCGCCGATGATCGCCAACGCCACCATGCTCGCCGACATCACCCCAAGAGCACCAATGATGACCGCACGCGTCCCGACGCGTTCAGCGGTGATGCGGACCATCGGGCTGATGAACAGCATTCCGCTCGCTGCCGAGAGAAAGACGCCTGCTGCCCACTTCGGCAGACCGGATTCGACCACATAAATCGGCCCGTAGACAAAAAGTGCCGCCCAGAAAATTGCCCGGCTCGTGGTGATGGCGTAAGCGATCCTCAGATTTCGCTGGCGGAAGAACCGAACCATGCTGTGAGCAGCGTTGGGGATTGCTGTGGTCGGTGTGAGGAGAACAGGATTTCGATGCAACCGAAGATGCCAGAAGTACCAGACCGTTACCAGCGTCATCATGATCGAAATAAGAAACGGTGCGGATGTGTGCGTGTTGCTCCACAACCACACGCCGAGTGTTGGACCAATGACCCACGATGCACCGATGTACACCATGCGGCGGGATTCGGTGGAGGTCAGATCCCGCTTGCCGATGTAGTCCATGATGTACAGCGACATACACACCGCGAACATGGACGCCTCGGCTGATCTCAGTCCGACTGCCAACACGAACAGCGGGCCATCCGCAACGAGGAACAGCGCTGCTGCGACAACGAGGAAACTCGATGCCAAGGTCACGACCCAGCGGCGTGGCATCTTTCGTTCGAGCCAACCCACGTTGATCGTGATCATGAGCGTGATCAGCTGGCCGCCGATGAAGGCGTACGACACTGCAGCTTTGGATCCCAGGGCCTCGAGGGCGGCCAACGGCACCACGCCAACCATCACCGAACGCGAGAGCCCCTCGAACCCGCCAAGACGCGCCAACTCGACCGCTGTATTTGCATCGAGTTGCTCCAAGCCCACAGGGCGGCGCCAGCGCATCGGTCGCCACGCTACGCGACCTGGCCGGTGGACGAAGCAGCCTGGACGCCGCTGCTTTCGCAGGGATCAATCAGTGTGGTGAAGGGGCTGGCAGCGCGGCGCCGATCAAGGGCGGACGCAAATCGCGTCGTCGTCCATCGGGCATGTGCAAAGTGAAGTAGCCGGCCCCAAGGGGCTCGATACTCCAGTGCTGATCGTGGAGTAGATGGTGGTGATACCAACACAGGAGGATCAGATTGTCAGGCTCCGTTGCGCCGCCGTCGAGCCAGTGCCGGGCGTGGTGAGCATCACAGCCGGCTGCAGGTACCCCACAGCCGGGCCAACGGCAGCGGTGATCTCGGATCATGAGGAGGTCGAACTGGACGTCACTCACGATGCGGCGCTTGCGGCCGAAGTCGATGATGTGGCCGACCGAGTCAGCGATGTAGCGATGCATCTCGCAGTCGCAGGCCATTCGCCGCACGGTCGAGATCGGCACAATTGAACGACCGCCCCCAGTATCGAGGCTTCCGCCGCCAGTCGATTCGCAGAGGTCGTCACCGGCAGACGTGGCAATGACGCTCGGCTTACGACGCTTCTGGCCGGGCAACCGTTCGAACGATTCGATTGCCATCTTCGCCATCTGGACGAGCGCGTCGGCACGTCGCTGTGCCGCTGTACGGGTCTCGTCTTGGGCACGTTGGGAGAGCGCTCGAATCGCTTCGTGAACCAGGGCGTAGCCCTCCGGGTCGAGCGTGCCGTCGAGCTGCCCGACGCCGTCGAGCATCTTCGACAGGTGCAGCGACCGCGCATCGAACTGGTCAGCCGCGGTTGCTGCTTCGTCGTCCGGGTCGGCGTGCATCCGCCACGTGTCGAGCAGCATCTTCAGGTCGGCAGCGGGCAGCGAGGTGGCCCAACGGAGGAGCATTGCTTCGTCGCGCTCAAAGACATCGGCGATGTGCGCCGCCCAGGAGTCGGTCAGCAATCGCAAGGCAGTTTCTGAGAGAGCGCCGCTGCCGAATGATGCTTGCACCAGCGGCATGTGGACAATGCGCTCGGCGAGTCGCAGGGTGCCCTTGCACTGCCCGAAGCCTTCGCTGGTGACGTCGGCGAGCCACGCGGTCGGTGATCGGTAGCCGTCGACGAAGTAGGCGCCCGACTCGACGACCGCATGAATCTCGGTCAACTGTTCGGCGCGTAGCCGCCGCACCGCCCGAGTCGCGGAGGTGACCGCAGGCGTTGGATTGACCGCCCGAGCCAACTCCTCTGCACATGCCTGAAACTCCATGACGACCATGTGTTCCACCATAGAGATGGGGTGTCACAGAGATTGCTGGGTGCTCTGAGCTGGGGTGATGCAGCGATTCCACTGCGTTCAACACGCGAGGGGCGCCGTCGGCAAAGATGGGGGTGATGGAGGTTGCACCCGAGAGTTCGACAGCGGTCGGGTTGGAGTATCGGCCCCCGCTGCGTCGACGCAGCGGGGGC
>Ga0208414_1000607_pt1 | contig 33157 bp, 37 predicted proteins | sample AntAceMetag02UKE_FD_184770 | JGI IMG/M metagenome (GOLD analysis project Ga0208414, IMG submission 184770) | Saline lake microbial communities from Ace Lake, Antarctica - Antarctic Ace Lake Metagenome 02UKE (SPAdes) (version 2) | ecosystem: Environmental > Aquatic > Non-marine Saline and... | reverse complement strand
ACTCTTGAACTTGATTGCTTCGGTCACCGTTTGGTGAGGCGCGTTTTCGCTCCTAGATTGGTTTCTTTTCATTCAACTCCAATTACTTCACCATCGGTGACTCTTTTTCCACTGCATTGTTACGGCTTAGTGTTGCGGTAAACTGCATGAAGTCGCTGGGTTCGTCGGACTCGAACCACTCCCCGCATTTTTCTGCGAGTATCAGCGGAGCAAAAGGCCTGAACGATTCACGAAATTTCACCGCTTTATTGAGACGAGATTGCATCCCAGGTTGGCGTGGGTCCGCGAGTATTGATCTCGCTCCCAGAGCACGAGCGCCCAGTTCCATACGGCCGCGCACCCAAGCCACGATTTTCCCGTCTGCCAGGTATTCGGCAACTTGACCAAAGAGGTCTTTGGTTTGTTCAACCTTCCAAGAATTTGCTCCGATGGGAATGGCCCCGGGTTCAGGTCCGAGGTAAAAACCGTTGGCTTGAATGGGTCCCAGACCATGGGGACTGAGTTCTCGGGTGAGAAGAAGTGCTGCACCCAAACCGGTGCCCATGTCCCCGCCAACCGGTGAGTTGAATACTGAATCAAAAATTCGTTCCTTTCGAATCAGGCCTGCGGCTACGCAGTTCTGGGCGCAACCTCCGCAGAATAATAAATTCCTTTCGCCCGTCTGCTTTTTGACGAAGCGTGCCATCTTTAACACTTCGATTTGGAAGATGCGCTGGAGCGACGTCGCGATGTCGATGTGCTCCTGTTTGAGTGGTTCATCGGGTTCTCGAGGGGGAATTCCTGTCGCTTCGGCGACATATTTGCCTGCAGCCATCATGGATGAACCAGTGGCTCGAACCGGAAATCCAAGACGAAATCCACCATTCTCGTCCGTCGTGAATAGGTTGGAGAGTTGATCAACAAATCGGCCCTCACCATAAGGAGCGAGTCCCATTACCTTGTATTCGGACCCGAACGAATGAAACCCGAGATAGTGAGTGGTGACCTGATAGAAGAGCCCTAATCCATTTTCGTAGTTTTGCTCGGAATTGATGGAAAGGTTTCTTCGGTCAATCACCCCCATGCTGGCGGAATAGTCTTCGCCTTTTCCGTCTACGCATAGAAACGCGGCGCGTTCATAGGACGAGGTATGGAACGCTCCGGCAACATGGGAAAGATGGTGCCAGGCAAAGTGAAACCGCGCGTTGGGGAACTTCTCGCGCGCAGCCGCAACAAAGTGGCCCCGCCATGATTCCGGCACCCATTTTCCAATTTTTCGAGTGAGGCGGTTTCCGGGGCGTTCGGAGCGATTGAAAAGTAAACTCTGCAGCATCTTTTCTGAGAAAACGACATCGGTTACTTCGTTTTGCGAAACACCAGCGTAGGCAAGACAGTCGCGCAGTGCCCGATGAGGAAATCCCCCGTCGTGTTTTTTTCGTGAATAACGCTCTTCCTGAGCGGAAAATACCTGCAAGTCGTCGAGCAAGATTGCGGCGTTCGCATCATGACCAAGTTGTCCGCCTAGACCGATAATAAGGTGCTTCATGGAATTCTTGTGCCGGCTGGGTGCGCGGGAACACCGTGCACGATCGATTGGGGGGGGATGTCTTTAGTCACGACACTGCCTGCACCGACGACACTGCCGTCTCCTATCGTCACTCCGGCCAATACCTTCACTCCTGCGCCGAGCCAGCAGTCCTGACCTATCTTTGTGGGTTGGATTTCGTCCGGCTGATCGCGAATGAATTTGCCGACGGGAGGAATGATGTGGTTAGAGGAGACGATGCAGCAATGCATGGCTACGAGCGTGCGTTCACCAATTTCGACTCCGCCGTGTCCGTAAATGACCGTATAGGGGCCGAGGAAAACGGAGTCGGCCAAGGTGATGCCGCCGCCAAATGCCCACAAGACGCAGCCCTGTTCGACCCAGCATCCTGAATGAATTTGAATTATCCCTAGAGTATCGGGTCGCAGACTTCGGTGATAGCCTGATGCGAGATTGAAGTCCACATCGGCGCCAAGCCGAAGATCGTCGGCACATTGCACCCCTTGACGACGGGCTGACCAGACGCGCCAGATGCGCCGTAGTTTGAACCACTGGTTGATGATCATGTGGGTATGATTTGGCCAACGACAGCGTCGACCTCTCGGAGAAGTAGGTCGACGGGATCCTGAACCCGTTGAAGATCGAAACGAGCACGAGCCGCGGTTCCCATCGAGGCCCAATGTGATCGAACTTTGAGCGCACGGGCGAGCGTGCTTTGGATGGCTGGTGCGGAAACTTCGGTGGCAACGAATCCTTCCACCCCGTTGCTTATCCAGTCACTGACGCCGCCCACATTCGTTGCGAGAACCGGACGACCGCACATCAACGCTTCAATCATAGAGGATGCGCACCCTTCGTAGCGGGAGGAGAGGATGAATAATTCCATTTCCGCGTAAGCTTGGGTCACTTGAGAAGACTTCACTGCGCCTCTGATTTCGATCTGGTCCTTGAGTCCATACGCAAGAAGCAAACTCTGCAGTTCGTCGGGCTCTTCAACGCGGCCGGTCAGTATCAGCCGAATCGGTGACTCCAGTCCGGCGATGGCTTCAAAAAGGAGATCGAGGCCTTTGTGATGAATATCGATCCGACCGACGATGCCGAAAACGGGGGTGTCACTCTGGATAGGAAACGGAAGTGCGGAATTAGTCAGGGCCGACAGCGGGTTTTGCACCAAGTCCGTTCGCGTTAAAGTGCGGGCGAGCTGTTGCTCGGCCAGTTGTCGGTTCTGAGTGGACACAAAAAGCGTTTTGGAGGCAGCGCCTAGGAACGCACGCACGGTTTGGGCATCTATTTGCGTGAGTGCAGCCCCGGAGGCGTTGTTGTGGCAAATGACCACGTAGGGGACTCGATGGCGTTGTATCCAGTTGCGCAGATGATGTTCAGCGAGTGAATCATAGGTCGCGCCTTGGGTGATCAGCACCACGTCCGGCGCGAATGCGCTGAGTTGGTATTCAAGGTAGCTGCGGCGGTTCCAAGGCAGGGTGCGAGTTATGGTGTCTCTTGATCCGCGGTAGACGGAATTTTCAGTCCGGATGAATATTTCAGCTCCGTTGGACTGCAAGGCGCGTACATCGTCGTGATCGGCGGTGAGTGAAGAAATCCCCAGAAACACCGCATCTTCTCTTTGAAGGCAACGGTCGGCCAACTCTGTCCAAAGACGATCAGGACTTCCCCACGGATAACCCAGTATCGTGGATATGAACGCGATTCTCACGGTTTTCGAGCGACGTAGGCGATGCCAATGAAGAGGGTTTCTTCGCCACCCGGACCAGCGAGACGATGGTGCTTGGCGTAGTGGCGATCGGCGAATGCATTCCAGTTGTTGGGGCGGCGCAGAATCAGCCGGCGCAACAGAGACAAGCCATAGCCGAGGGTTGACCGTCTTGAGGGGTTCATTTTCCAAAACTGACTCCCCATTAGGTAGTGCAAGGCACGTGCTCCCACGGTAAGTTTGGCGGATTGTTCGATCTCGAAACCGGCTCGCTTTAGATCGGCAGCCAGCGCCGTGAGGGTCCAACGACGGAAGTCGTGGGGGTGGCCGTGCTCCTCAAATGTTCCGTGAGTTGATAGGAGCAACTTGCCCCCGGGCTGCAGGACGCGCCAAGCCTCAGCCAAGTATTCCCGGTAAAGGTCCACGTGTTCAAGCACTTGAGTCGAAATTACGGTGCCGAATTCAGCATCCGGCGCTGCGATTGTCTCGTCTTCCTGGATGACAAAATCCAGTTCGTCAGGACCTGGGATATCGGCCCGCGAGTAGGCACGATCGCCAAAGAGGGAGCGATACGGGGAAGCATCACATCCGAAGTCGAGCACCGCACCCTTCGTGACGGGAATCACATCCCGCATCCACGCCAGCAGATCGCTCAGAATGAGATAGTCGCGATGGCTGAGCGGAGGATTAAGGCGATAATCGTCAGGAATGCTCATGATGTTCAGGTGGAGGATAACTTCCAGGTGGCGTCCTCGAAATAGGTGCAAGCGTCGCTGCGCCAGCCGAAGGCCACCGGCTTGTCCAATCGAACGACTTCAAAATTGAGTTCGGGTTCGACCATTTGATTGAAGCTACTACCGGGAGGCCCCGAAAAGTATGTGCGCAGGGAATAGAGACCCACGTTGAGTTTGACCTGTGGAATTTCGCAGCGAAGCACGGTAGAGCCGGATAGAGCGGCAAACGATCCCTCTGCGCTATACCGCCATAAATGCGCCACTGCGGTCCCCGACGCGTTGATAATTTGAAACGAAAAACATGCGTCGGGTACGCCGCCGGGATGGGCTAATTCGAATTCGAATTCCAAGGGTTTGTGGTAAGCCTGAATATTTCCGGGGTCGGAAGTTTGGATTCTGACCCGTTTAAGGTGCGGCCCGGCGGGAGGATTGGGAACGGTCCACTGTTTCTGTCCGGCATCGGCATGTCCGTAATAGATTGGAATCGCCTCCTGAGTGTCACCAGTGAACTTAACTCGCCCGTTTTCCAGCACCACACAACGGTTGGCAAGAGCAGCGATCTGGCCAAGATTGTGACTGACCAACAAAACGGTGCGGCCGGATTGGTGGGCGACATCCCGCATTTTCCCCAAGCACTTTTTCTGGAAGGCGTGGTCCCCAACTGCCAGCACTTCGTCGACGATCAGAATTTCCGAATCTAGGTGAGCAGCCACGGCGAAAGCAAGTCGCACATACATGCCACTGCTGTAGCGCTTGACGGGGGTATCGAGAAATTGCTCCACGCCGGCGAAGTCGACGATCTGATCGAACTTGTTCACGATCTCCGCTTTCGCCATGCCGAGAATGGCTCCGTTAAGAAATATGTTCTCCCTGCCGCTGAGTTCAGGATGAAAGCCCGTTCCTACCTCGAGCAGCGAGGCGACCCGGCCCTTCATGCTGATGCGACCGCGGGTGGGTTCGGTGATACGAGACAGCACTTTGAGCAAAGTGGATTTGCCGGCGCCGTTCCGCCCGATGATGCCTACCACTTCACCCGGTTCGACTGAGAATGAGACATCGTCGAGTGCCCAAAAATCCTCTTTGTCGGGCCGCGATTCTCCCCGTAGGCCGGCGGTCATATTTCGCAGCCCTTCCATGATCGAGTCGCGCAGGGTATCCTGCCTCAGTTGGTGACTGATCACGTAGCGTTTACCTAGATTCTCGACGGTGATGGCGCTCATATGATGTCGGCGAAGTTTCGTTCGGTTCGGCGAAAATACCAGATCCCGGTGACGTTCAGAATGACGATGATTAATATCCCGCTAATCAAACCTTGAATGTTCACGACGTGATGCCCGCCTAGAACACACCACCGGAATCCTCCAATGATACCCGTCAAGGGATTCAGGCTCAATAGAGGTTGCCAGGATGGGTAGAAGTCGGTTCGAAACCCAACCGGGGAAACAAAGATGCCTATTTGAATCAGGAAAGGGACGATGAATTTGAAATCCCGATATTTTACGGTGAGGGCGGTCAGCCAAAGTCCGGCACCCAAGGCGGCGAACAGTGACAGAATAACGAATATCGGAAGAAAGAGCCAATGCCATGTCGGTGTATTACCGAACCAAAGACTCACTCCGACGAAGAGCATGAAAACGATTAGAAAATCAACGAGTGCGACGGCGATCGAAGAAATTGGAACCAACAAACGAGGAAAATAGATCTTCGAAATCAAACTGGAGTTGGAGACCAAGCTCCCACTCGACCCGGAAAGCGCACTGGAGAAAAGTTGCCATGGAAGTAATCCGGAAAGGACGAGGACAGGATAGGGAACTCCGCCACTCGGCATGCCGGCAAGACTGCCGAAGATGACGGTAAAAATGACGGTGGTGGTAATGGGTTGAATCAGGGCCCACGCAATGCCCAACACGGCTTGTTTGTAGCGGACCTTGATGTCGCGCCAGGCAAGAAAGCCCAGCAGCTCCCGGAAGCGCCAGATGTCGCGCCAGTAGTGGCGTTCGGTTTGACCCGCTTCAACAACGAGGGTTTCGGGTGATTCACTCATGGAATGTTAAGGTGCATTGTAGTGAGCGTTTTGCGATAATTCATCGCGTGAGAACGGGGCGCCCTTCGCCCGATAGGACGTTCGATTTCGGGAGGTATAAATCGACCGATAATTTCCGTTCGGCTATTGGCAGGGATGTCCATTGCGGTCTGGGGATCGCTCGTGCGGATGGAAATGTTATGGGTCGGCTCAAACATTGAAGCCAATTTTTGAGTGATGCCTTCAATCAGATAGTCGTGGCGTTTGATCACAAGATCGTCTTTTGCAGTAGATGTTCGCTGAATAATTATTCTTCGTCGCCTTCGCAATTTCGCACAATCAGACTCGGTCGAGATAGGCTGGTATGTGAAATCTTCCAGTGTGGCGTGACGGAGCAGATGAAGTCATTATAAAGCTATGTGTTTAATCGTGGCAAAGTCTCTGCATAACTACCGAGCATGATCGTCTGGGTCTATCCCGAAAAGTTGAGTAGTGCTCTGACGCATACCCAAACCTACGAGATAGTATCCCTCAGCGCATCCCCAGTCTATGATCGTTTGATACGGGCGGCCCAAAATTAGTTCAAACGCCTCATGTAATTCACGTTCGTAGACCCCGATCAGTTTTGGCCACAACGCACTGCCACCAGATGTGGCCTGAGGGTAAAATGTTCCTTTGAAAGGCCCATTCCGAATTCTCAAATGAGGAAAGGAAATGGCAACTTTGGATTGAAAGCTTTTTTCTTCCACGACTCTTCGCTGTACTCTGAAATAAGAGTGCTTCCTCATCCTTCTGCCCAACAATGACCAAATCGGACCTTTGACGATAACCTGCAGGGCTATACAGCGGATTAGAAATTTGAAGAAATTAGTCATAAAGGACTAGGGGAATTCTGGTTTTAATTCGTCGCGGGCGGAGGCACAGGAATACGCGCGCCGATCGGGTATTCGATGATTAGGTTTCGATTTGAAGCGGGTTTATTTGGTGAAGACTGTGTTCCGAGAGGTGGGGGGATGGAGGGCTTTTTTATAAATCGTAAACCGTGTCAAGACTCTCGTCTCCTGCTTATTGGAGCGACGCTTAATCTGTGGTTTAGGCCAGAGTCTGCCAGCGTTTGGCAAACTCGGGAAATGAAAATGATCGAGCCCGTCTCAGAATTGGTTGGGGCGACCATTCTTTGGTGAGAGCCTCAATCAGTGACTGGGCTAACTTGGGCACGTCCGCATACGGGGTGATGATACCTGACAATGAATCGATTACTTCGGGCGCTCCGCCAGCACTAGCGACCACACAGGGTTTTCCCGATGCCATCGCTTCGAGGTACACTAAGCCGAATCCTTCTTTGCAACTTGGTAGACTGAATACGTGGCAAGTATGGAATTCTCGGCTTAATGCATCCTCGGGTATGAAGCCGAGGAAAACGATTTGATCTTTGGCGGGAGAATCCGACGCGATTCGCTGCAATCTCGCCCGGTCCGCTCCTTCGCCGACGATGCGAAGTTGAGCAAAAGGAAATTTGGCGACAACATCCGCCATGGCCTCGATCAGATGATCAATTCCTTTTTGGTGATCATGAGGAGCGAGGCGAGATACCGCGAGAATCGTTCCCTCGACGGTGAGTTTGGTCATGTCTTTGATCGTGAAGGAGGGATCTAAACTGTTGGGCAGAACGATAGAGTTCGTTCTGAGGTTCGGATAGCGATTTACCAAACACTGGCGGGTGAAGTTGCTCACGCTGATTACCCAACGCGCTGAAGCTAGTGCTTTGCGCATTAACCAAGGGAGTTTCGACCAAACCTCGATACCATGCACCACGACATCGAAGGTATGGGAATGCCCAAACAATCGGGCCAACCATAGGAGTGGTGCCAGATGGACGTGAGTGCAGACTACATGAGTTCCCTCTTGAGCAGTTGCTCTCCATATTGCTTTCCAGCATCGCCACTTTGATCGGGAACAGGGGACGTCGTGGGCGTGCGATGCTTGGTATCGGTAAAGGGCGTCTTTTGGGATTTCGCCGTCGTTTAGTGCGATCACGGTGAGATTTTGACCGGGATGACTTTCGGCCATCGCACGCAAATAGAGTCGAGATATCCGGCCAATCCCGCCTTCTGCGCTGAAAAGTTCTGGCGTTAGTAGAACATGAGGAAGGGAGAGTGATCGAGGTTTTGGTGAAAGCTTTGCCCCATCACATCTGTCGGATGCGACTGAATTCGGAAAAGATTCTCTAGAATCCATGGCAGAGCTTGCGTCGATTCAACATCGTGAACCAATCAGACTTGATCAAAACTTGAGAGCGGGCGCGATCTTTAAGAAAGGCCTTAAGCACAAATACTTAGCGCAATCTTTTTCGAGGTCTTCTCGTCTACCATCAACTCTACAACCTTCAGCGCGAAATCTTGGGCTGTTCCGGCTCCCTGGGATGTAATGATCTTTCCATCAACCACGACTCGTTCCGAGCTGAGAATCTCAGGGAGCTCGGTGGCCGTTGATGGATGAGCAGTGTAGCGCCTTCCGGTGAGAAGTCCGGTATCTTTGAGGACAAGGGGCGCGGCGCATATCGCGGCTATCCATTTGTTGGCGGCGACATGCCGACCGACGATTTCAACGACTTCGGGAGACGCTCGTAGTTTGCTGACTCCGGGGCCACCCGGAAGAAATAGAACATCAAACACGGCCTCTGAACTGATTGAGCTCAAGAGGACGTCGGCCCGCAGGGTGATGTTACTCCGGCCAGTGACAGATTGGTGGTTAGTGAGCGAAGCAGTCGTGACTTCAAGACCCGCCCGTCGCCACAGATCGATAGGCGTGATGGCTTCGATCTCTTCAAATCCCTCTGGTAATATCGTTAGAATTGTGACCATTGTGGATACGATTAAGCGATGAACGACGATCTTAACCAAGGTTTTTTCACCGGAAAACGACTCCTGATTTTTGGAGCAGGCTACGTAGGGGGAGCCGTGGCCAAAGCTTTCATCGCCGAAGGGGGCGCGGTGACGGCGGTGACGAGGAATAGCCCAAAGGCCCTGGCGTTGTCTAAGATGGGGGTTGAGGCGGTCGTCGGGGATCTCGTCGACGGAAATTGGGCTGCGCGAATTACGGGGAGACCAGAGTTTGTGCTAAATTGTGTCAGTTCCGGAGGGGGCGGGCTGGATGGCTATCGGCACAGTTATTTGGAAGGTGCTAAAACCATCGCTCGATGGGCCAAAGAAACCGAGCAATCGGGGCATCTCGTTTACACCGGCAGCACCTCCGTTTATGCCCAAGGAGATGGTATGACGGTTGACGAGTCGATGCTGGCCGAGTCCTCGGAAGAGCGAGCTTTAGTCCTTCTCGAAACTGAATCTCGGGTCAAAACGTGGACCAATGGGTGGACCATTCTACGTTTGGCTGGAATTTACGGCCCCCAGCGCCATTATCTGCTAGATGGGCTCCGAGCCGGAAGGGATGCGGTGCCGGGGAATGGTGAAACGCAGTTAAACCTTGTTCACCGCGATGATATCGTGGCGGCGATATTACGCGTATATTCCATCCCCCAAGTGTCTATGAATAAGGTGTTTAACCTCGTAGATAATGGATGTGCCACCAAGGGAGAGATCGTGCGTTGGCTCTGTAGTCAGCTACAACGAGACCAGCCCACCTTTACCGGTCGATCGGCTCCGGGACGGCGGAGGTTCATGCCGAGTCGGATCATCTCCAACGAGAAACTAAAAGCCGAGCTCGGCTGGTCGCCGAAGTTTCCGAGCTATCGGGAAGGCTACCGTGACCTACTTGGAGCTTGAAGAAATTGATCTGATGAGGAGCGATATCAATTCACCGTAATCTTCGAAAGTAACCTCAACCAAAATAGATCCTATGGCCGGCGTCGGAAAACTCCTCAAACAAGCCCAGAAAATGCAGCGTCAAGTTGAAGCCGTGCAGGCGCAGCTCGAAGCCAAGGAGCTCGATGTCTCGAGTGGTGGAGGTGCGGTCAAAATCAAAATCAATGGCGCCGGAAAGTTTCTCGCGCTTGATTTTGACCCCGAACTTTTGAAGGAGGAACCGAGTCTCATCAGCGAAACGTTGCTCGCGGCAATCCAAGATGCGGCGAACAAATCGAAAGAGTATAACGAGGAACAGATGAAGTCTGCGACCTCAGGCTTTTCGATGCCGGGGCTCATGTAGGCTCTGATTGTTGCTACGATGACCCCGGCACTGGAACATTTGCAGCAGTTGTTGAAACAGCTGCCAGGATTGGGCTACCGCTCGGCCGAGCGCGTGGCGCTCCACCTTTTACTGGAAAAGCCGGAGCGATTACGGCTGATCGTCGACGCGTTAAATGATGCGGCTGCGACGGTGCGGCGATGCGAACGATGCGGAAATCTGGCGGAGGAGCCTCATTGCGTGATATGTTCGGACGAGGAACGCGATCAAGGACTCATCTGTATCGTCGAACAGGTGCCTGACTTGGTGGCGCTGGAGCGGAGTGGCGCCTACCGCGGCGTTTATCATGTATTGCACGGAAAATTGTCTCCGATTCAGGGCGTGGGCCCGGAGCAATTGAATTTTGAATCACTGCGGCAACGATTTGATTTAGGAACGGTCCGAGAAATCATTCTGGCGCTTTCCAACGACGTCGAAGGGGAGGCGACGTGCCACTACCTGACCGATGAATTATTACCGAGTGAGACCCAGATTGCAGTCAGCCGGATCGGGTTTGGTCTGCCAAGTGGGGGGGGAGTGCTTTACGCCGATTCGGTGACGTTGAAGAGTGCCTTGGATGGTCGTCGCACTTATTCCTAGTTTGGAGATTGAATGAACCGGGATAATTTCCTATGTTTCTATTTTTTAGGTCCTGAGAGCGCCGGTAGTTCATCGGTAGAATGTGAGCTTCCCAAGCTTGAGAGGCGGGTTCGATTCCCGCTCGGCGCACCATTGTCACCCGACGCGATTGAAGGGATTAAGCGTCTGTCTCGACGGGCATTTGGTGGTGCCTTTGCCAGCGGTTAAGCACTTTGCAATAAATGTCATCCGGAGCTAGGCCGTAGCTCGCGCGGAGAATTTCCACACTGCTGCCGTGTTCGACGAAATTGTCGGGCCAACCGATGCGTTCGAGATCAATTTTGTGATTGGCTGACTGGAGGGCTTCCAGCACTGCGGAGCCGAACCCTCCCGCGACCACGTGATCTTCCATCGTCACGAGCAGGGATGCCGTTTGGGCATGCTCAAATAACAATGTCTCATCCAAGGGTTTTGAGAAACGGGCGTTCACGACTCCGACCGAAAGGCCGTGATCCGACTGCAAACGGTCGGACAATTGAAGGGCTTCACGAACCATCGGGCCCAGCGCCCAGATCATGATATTGGTGCCGTCCCTGATGACCTCTGCTTTGCCGATCGGCAGGGTGGCCGGAGTGTCCTTGATGGTCACTCCTTCGCCGGCTCCTCGAGGGTAGCGAATGAAGGCGGGTCCGTCGATTTGTAGGCTGGTGTGCAGCATATCGACGAGTTCGTCCTCATCTTTGGGCTGCATTAATGTGACTCCGGGGACGGGACGCAGGTAAGCGATATCGAAAAGTCCGTGGTGAGTGGGGCCGTCATTGGCAGAGAGCCCGGCCCGGTCCATACAGAAGGTGACGGGCAGCTTTTGCAGGGCGACGTCGTGGATGATTTGGTCGTAAGCGCGTTGGAGGAAAGTGGAGTAGATCGCGCAAACGGGGCGGAAGCCCTTCGTTGCGAGTCCCGCGGCAAAGAGGACCGCATGTTCTTCGGCAATACCGACATCAAAGAATTGTTTGGGGCAACCTTTCTCGAGGTGCGTCAGACCCGTGCCCGCGGGCATGGCGCCAGTGATGCCTAAGACCTTTGGGTTAGCCTTTGCGAATCGCGTGAGCGCTTTGCCGAAGACGTCTTGGTAGTTGGGGGCAGAAGCTGGTTTGGCGGTGCTTTCACCGGTCGCGGGATCGAAGGGGCTCGCCCCGTGGAACTTCTCGGGCGACTTCAGCGCGGCTTCGAGACCACGCCCCTTTTTGGTGATGACGTGAAGTAGAATTGGCTGGTCGCAGTTCTTGGCAAATTCGAGATTCTTGATCAGTTCCTCTTGATCGTGACCGTCGATAGGGCCGACGTAGCGGAGGCCAAATTTTTCAAATAGGGACGACTCCATGAAGAAGTCTTTGGTCTCGCGCTTCCACTTCATGTAGACCCGATTCATTTCCGGCCCGCCGGGGAGGCTGGTGAAGAAGCGTTCGAGGTCGTGGTGAATCTTGTTGTAGGTCGGATTCGTCGAAAGACGATTTAAGTAGTGTGCAATGGCGCCGACGTTTTTTGCGATCGACCACTCGTTATCGTTCAAAATGACGATCAGTCTTTTGGTGGACGAGACGACGTTGTTAAGGGCTTCAAGAGTGACTCCGCAGGTGAAGGCGGCGTCTCCGCAAACGGCGACAACATGTTCATCCGAACCACGAAGGTCGCGCGCGGTCGCCATGCCAAGGGCAGCGCTGAGAGCGGTGCCAGCGTGTCCGGCGCCAAAGGCGTCATGTTTGCTTTCGGCTCGATAGAGGAAGCCGCTAGCGCCACCAGTTTTGCGTAGACCACGGAAAAAATCACCACCACGCCCGGTGAGCAATTTGTGCACGTAGCCCTGGTGGGCCACGTCGAAGACAAATTGGTCTGCCGGAGTCGAAAATACCCGGTGAAGACCGATGCACAATTCTACCACCCCAAGATTGGGGCCGACATGCCCGCCGTTCACCGACGTCACTCCGATGACTTCTTCGCGGATCTCCTGAGCGAGTTGGGCGAGGGCGGCAGCAGGAAGTGCTTTTACGTCGTCCGGCCCCTTAAGGGTGGGCAGGATGGGAGACGGTGAAAACGGAGCCGGGGTTTCGGCGGATGGGCTCATCTAGGTGGCAGGGAAGAACTCGTGGAGTCAGTCAGTCGACTGATTCGGTGGTCTCGAAGGAGGTGAATGTGGCGTCGCCGTCCTTGTTTTGTTGTAGTTTTTCTATTCTGAGTTCGGCGTTTTTTAACTTACCCTCACAATGGTGGAGTAATTTAGTGCCTTGCTCAAAGCGGGAAAGTAATTCGGCCAAAGGCACTTCGCCGCTCTCCATCGAATCGACGATGGATTCGAGTTGAGCGAGTGCTTCCTCGAAAGAGGGGGCTTCGGCCTTAGTTTTACTCATACGTGGTCAACATGTTCGTGAGTTCGCCCTTTTCAATGCAATCTTTCCTGTCGGTTGTGGGGAGTGCGCGAGTTTGTAGTCATTATGGTTACAAACAGATCAGCCAGAGGGCGTAGTTGAGGGAGATTTACGGATTGTAGAAATACGGTTGCTCGCGGTCGAAGGGGGTGATCTTTTGACGGTTTTTATGAAACTTTGGTCCCAGTATTTCATTCCCACGCTCAAAGAAAGCCCCGCGGACGCGGAAATCGCCTCACACAAGCTGCTCGTGAGGGCTGGGCTGGTGCGAAAACTGAGCGGTGGGCTATATACCTATCTACCTCTCGGGTTGAAGGTAATGCAGAAAATCACGCAAATTTGTCGGGAAGAGATTGAAAAAGGCGGAAGTATCGAGCTTTGGATGCCGCATGTGCATCCAGTGGAAAACTGGCAGACGGGACCTCGTTGGGGAGCGGCTCGAGAAATCATGTTTCGGGCGGATCATGCCGGCGCCGGGAAAAAGGGAGCGGAGGAGCCCGAGTTTGTGCTCGGCCCGACGCATGAAGAGGTGATTACGCCTCTGGTTAAAGCGGAGGTGAGTAGCTACCGCGATCTGCCGAAGAATTTTTTCCAAATCGCGACAAAGTTCCGTAACGAGATCCGGCCGCGTTACGGGCTGATGCGGGCGCGAGAGTTTGTGATGATGGATGCCTACTCGTTTGACGCTGATGACGCGGGCTCGATCGTCGCCTATCACAAAATGAAGGCGGCCTATGCAGCGTTCTTTAAACGGGTTGGAGTTCTGGCCATCGCGGTCGAGGCTGATACTGGCGTGATGGGCGGAAGCTATTCCCACGAGTTCATGGTGCCGGCTGCAATCGGTGACGATGATGTGATTTATTGCGAGGAAAGTGGCTATGCTGCTAATCGTGAAAAGGCGACCAGTGGACTGGTGCCCAAGAATTATGGGCTGGCAGAACCCGCCGGTGAATTGGAGGAATTTGCGACTCCGGGGGTGACTACGATTAAGGGACTGACGCGGGAACCGTTCAATGTGGCGGCGGATCAACAGTTCAAAACGTTGGTAATGATGGGAGATGAACGTCCATTTTTGGTGATATTACGAGGTGTTGATGATTTGGAAACAGCGAAGCTAGGGGCGCTGGGCTTTGGCATCGTGCGTGCGGCCACACCGGCCGAGATCGAACCGCTGATGGGGGCGAAACCTGGTAGCTTGGGCGCGGTGAAGGGGACGATCAAAAAGCCGGAGGAATTGGCCGGAGTTTTCGCCGATGAAGCGGTCAAACTCGTGGGTAACGGCACGACGGGAGCCAACGAAACAGAGTTTCATTTGCGGAACGTGAATGTGACGCGCGACCTAGCGATCACGGGGTGGGGAGATTTCCGCACGGTCAAGGCTGGAGAACCTTGTCCAACCTGTGGCGCGGAGCTGAAGAGCCGCCGCGGGATCGAAGTGGGGCATATTTTCAAACTCGGCACCAAATACTCCGAGTGTTTCGACGCCAATTATATGGATGACCAAAAGGGTTCTCACCCGATGGTGATGGGGTGCTACGGGATCGGGATCAGCCGAACGATGCAGGCGGTGATCGAACAGAGTCATGACAAGGACGGTATCGTGTGGCCATGGGCGGTTGCGCCGTTCCAAGTTCTGATCTGTTTACTGGATCCTCAACTCGAAGAAGCCATGGATTTGGCGAAAGCGATTGGAGTGGCTGCGGAACTCGCAGGTGGGGACGTATTGATCGATGACCGGAGTGAGCGTCCGGGAGTGAAGTTCAAGGATGCTGATTTGGTGGGAATTCCTCTTCGAATCACGATCGGAGGACGCGGTTTTAAGGAAGGCGTCGTCGAGGTGAAATGGCGTCACCAATCGGAAGTGAGTAAAGTCGCCATCGATGGGGCGGCCGCGCAAATCGCTAACCTGGTCGAGAAGGCATCTGCCGGCGTTTAAATGTCATTGAAGTTTGGAGGTGTGGTTGACCGGTCAGGGTCACGACGTAGCCTATTTATGAACGGAGAAAACTTAGCATTATGACGATCAATCAAGCACAGACCTCTCCTTTGCCTACAGTGGAAGCGGAGACAGACGTGGCCCTAGAAGGGCCATGGCGAGTAGTGGTGCTCAACGATCCAGTTAATCTGATGAGTTACGTCGTTTTGGTCTTCCGGAAGGTGTTTGGATTTAGTGAGACCACCGCGCGCAAGCACATGACTCAGGTGCACGAGGACGGGCGATCGATCGTGTGGTGTGGTTTACGCGAGCAGGCCGAACATTATGCATTTGTGCTGCAGCACTGGCATCTTACCGCGATTTTGGAGCCGAATGAAACGGATTGAAGTTAAGTTAAGTTTGGGCGTCGTGGCACCGCTTCTCGACGTCATTAAGGCGGTTGAGTCATCCTTGGAGGACGAATTGGCGGCGGATTTGCCCATGGAGCAGGTGGATGTAGATCTGCGTGATGACTGGCGAGCTGAGTTGGTCTCGGAGCAAAATGGGGATGTGGCCCGGTTGTTGGCGCTGTTTGATTCTGATTTTTTTGCCTCGGGAACGGTGGCTTTTGATGAGGATAACGCGGATTCGATCCTTAAAGCATGCGCCGCGGTTCGATTGCGGTTGCGAGATCGATTCTTAGACCAGATCTCGGACGAAATGCTCGAACGAGGGGACGTCGAATTGGAGGAACTAGATGACGACGACCGCCGTGCATTCATGTGTTATTTGTTTTTGGCCACCGTGCAGGAACTGATCATCGAGCATCTCGAGTCGGGAATACTCGATAGCTAGTTGAAGAATTATCCGAAAAACTGAGCGACGATAGCGTTTGACCCGTAGGGTCCGGAACCTAGTTTGATGCTACACCCTGCAGTGTTCGAGGTGCTTCTATACTGCTCTTTGCCTTTGAGATACTTCGGGAATCGTTGAGTGGTGGTTAATGCCGGGCCGTAAATCGGAAGGCAGAGACCATCATTTTAGATGCCCACCTTAACCTAAAATGGTTTTGAGCCTTTTAGCATACGGCACACGTGGGGTGTAATTTTACTTTTCTTTCTTCACTATGTCTCCCGCGTTTTACCACGTCCTTCACGTTCTCTCTCTTGTCGTTCTCACGGGAGGCACTTTCTACGGATTCGCAGCCGCGGCGGAGTCGCGGAAGAAAGTCATGATCATCACTGGCGTTGCGAGCTTGGTATTGTTGGTCTCGGGGATCGGCCTTTTGCACAAGCTTCAATACGGGTTCCCGGCTTGGGCGATTGTGAAACTGGTTTGTTGGCTCGGTCTCAGTGCTCTGGCGGGCATCGGCTATCGGAAGCGGAACCAAGCCGGATTGTTTATGACCATCGTTTTTGCGCTAGTGGCCATCGCGGTGATCACGATTTACGTTCGTCCCTTCTAATCGGAGCCCGCTCTCAATGGCGGGATCACTTTGTGGATTGTGGGTTGATCGAGAGGGCGGAGTCCATCGCTCGTTCCTAGATGAGAACAACGGACGGGTTGAATCCTCGGTTTCGTTACGGCCATTTGCTTGGCTCACGCATGAACCAAGTGCGGAAAGTCTGGCGGAGACGGAGACCGAAGTTCTGGCCTTGGCAGGAGACGGAGCATTTCGGTGGTTAGTGAAGACTCCGAGTCTGGCTCGCTACACGACATTCGCGAAATCGGTGCGAAACGAGATGGGGGTTGATACGGTGCGACCGTGGGAGAGTCATTATCTGCTGGAGACTCGCCAGCGTCTGTTCGCCGACGTGAGTTTTGGAGAACTGCGGCGATGTCAGTTGGATATCGAGACGGCCTCGAACACCGGTTCATTTAGTGATGCGACGGTTCCAGCAGATCGGGTATTGGCGATTGGACTCCGATTTGGCGATCGTGATCGCACGTTGGTGCTGGCGGAAATGACCGACGAGGCAGAAAGGGCCCTGTTGGTTCGACTCAATCAAATTATAGCCGAAGAGGACCCCGATACGATCGAGGGACATAATATCTTCAAGTTTGATTTCAACTATCTACGGATCCGGGCGAAACGGTTTAAAGTGCCTTGTTGCTGGGGACGTTTTGGGGCACCGGCAGTCTTTCGAAACAGTCGATTGAAGGTGGCGGAACGATGGATCGATTTTCCGCGTTGTGACCTACCGGGACGGACGGTCGTTGATACTTATTTATTGGTGCAACTCCACGATATTTCCACGCGGGAATTGACGGCATTTGGCCTCAAGGATGTGGCCGTCCATTTTGGCATCACCGCGGTGGATGGATCGGATCGAACCTACCTAGCTGGTAACAAGATTCATGAAGCGTTTGAGCAAGATCGAGCGTCGTTCTTGGCCTACTTGGCGGATGACCTGAGGGAAACCAAGGGCATCGCGGATCTCTTGTTGCCGACGTATTTTGAACAAGTGAAAACGTTTCCGATTACGCTGCAGGAGGCGACGTTGCGGGGGACGACGGGTAAGATAGATTTACTGTTTCTGGAGCATTATTATCACGCGCGCCGATCCACGCCTTCGCCGCCGGCGGTGACGCCGTTTGAGGGGGGATTCACGAAGAGTTTTGAAGAAGGCGTTTTCCATAATGTGCTGCATTTCGATGTCGCTTCCCTCTATCCCAGTCTGCTGCTCAATATAGATCGGAACCCTCGCAATGATCCGTTGGGCGTATTTATCCCATTGCTCAAGCAACTGCGGGAATACCGTCTCAAGTATAAAACGTTAGCGAAGAAAGGGGAGTCGGAAGAAGTGCGAGCCGAAGCGGATGCGCGGCAGGCTAGTTTCAAGATATTGATCAATTCGTTTTATGGCTACCTCGGGTTTTCGGGTGCAAGGTTTGGCGATGGCGAACTCGCGGCAGAGGTCACGAGAAGGGGACGTGAACTTCTTCAACAGTTGATCGATGAACTTACCCGGCAAGGAGCAACGATCCTCGAGGCGGACACCGACGGAATCTATTTATCGACGACGGAATATTACGATAAACCGAATGAGTTGTTGGCCAAGGCGGCGGCGATTCTGCCGAAGGGAATTGAACTGGAGTATGATGGAAAGTATCCGGCGATGTTCTGCTACAAGGCCAAGAACTATGCGCTCTTTGACGGGGAGAAGATTATCCTAAAAGGAAGTGCCCTACGCTCACGGGGGAAGGAATCCTATTTGAAGCGACTGAGTGATAGTCTGATCTCCCATTTACTGGGAGTGGGGGGAGAGCCACCGTCGGATGTGGTCGTGCACTATCGGGCGGAAATTGAGGCGGGACGGACCCCCGTTGTCGAATTGGCCAAGACGGAGACATTAAACCAAAATCCGGAAAGTTATCGCAGTAATATTGCCGCGGGCGGGAAGCCAAGACGGGCTTCGGCTGAAGTCGCATTGATGATGACTCCACGTCCCAGAATGGGCGATCGAATCACCTACTATATTTTACCCAAGCAAAGAGGACAGACCAGTGATTGGCAGCGGGCTCGACCGATTGGCGATTTCGACGCTGCGGTGGCAGGCTATGATCCCAAATATTACCTCAAGAAATTGGAGGATTGGGTGAAGCGTTATGAGCCTTTTCTGGATGCCGCCAAATTGACGCCCCCGGATGAACAAGGAAGTTTGTTCTAGCCTAAAAACATTGGGCCGAGTTCAGGTCGATTAGTCGACGCGCCTTAAGAATTACGGAGACGTTTAACGGTATCAACTAGGTTCATACCATCCCGCCAGCTCACATTTGAGCCGCCTACTTCCTGCCAGGAGATGGGGAGGTTTTCCACGGCGAGATCATCATCGCGAGCGGCAATGAGGAGTTCTAGATCAAACGCGTAGCCGAGTTCGCACCACGCATCACGCTGACGCCACCAGGCAGCCGGAACGATCTTGAATCCACACTGGCTGTCCTCCGCCGCAATGTGCAGCTGGCGACGCGCCCACTGAGCGAACCATGCGCCAGTGCGTTGGCGAATCAAGCCGCGGGCGACGGGGTGGCTCGAGTCCGAATGGTAGCGGGAGGCTGCGACCAGCACAGGCGCGGTTTCCGAATCCAACACCCGCTCGAGTCCACGAATGACTTCGCGCGCGGGAACCGCGCCATCTGCGTCGACGAATACTAGCCATTGCGACGTTTCGGAAGCGGCTCGCCATCCGTGGTAGACCGCGCCGCCTTTCCCTTGGTGAGCGGGCTGTAATAGGGGCTGGAGAAAACTGTTTTGGCGGCGAAGTGAAGAGATGATCTTCGCCGTCTGATCAGGCTCGGGCGCAGGAGAACCGTCGTCCACCACGATTATTTCAATCAAATGTGGTGAGTGAGAAACCACCGCGACCAACTCGGCTAGAAACGCGGGAAGGCGTTGGCTTTCGCACCAGCAGGGGATTACGATTGTGGCCTGAATTTGAGAGAGTTTTAGGGACGAAAAGAGTCCGGTTTGGACCGCTGGTCCGTTGGTCTGAGTCGCTAGAACGGAGAAGCTGGGATCATCGCCCATTAAGTCTCGGAGTGGTTTATCTGCCAGCAGGAGAGCCGCGGTGGACAGGGCGTCGGCCACTGCAGCTGAAGGAGCGACCACGACCGATTGGGGGCGGATGTGAGTGTCGCCAGCGCTTATCACGTGGCCGGGTTGGAATCCGAGACCGGAGGAGCCCAAGGCGAAGGGCGTCGGCACATTGATATTAAGGGGAGCAGGATCCAGAGGGATGGTCAGAGGCCACTGATCTTGATCGCTCCCTTGGGGCCGACCGAAGACCAACACACTCGAGCCTCCGCTCACCAACACGGCACGGGGGATTTCCCATTCATGGAGTAATTCGGCCACAGCGTCGAGGGCGGCACCTTTACCGATGGCCCCGAGATCTAGCCAGCGATTGCCGTCGAGTTTTGTAATTTGAGGGTGCGCCGGATCGATGGAGAGAACCGTGGCGCGATCGTTAGGATCGAGTGGCGGCAAGTCCTTGAGATGGGCAGGAATCGATTGTTTTTTGGCCGAAACGGCCGATCCGCCGGCGAAGGGATTGAAGGCATTTTGACTCGCGGCGGATATCTCCAAGGCTGTCAGCAAACACTGGTGGGTGAGCTCATTGATTCGGACCGTTTCACCGGGAGCGGCGCGATTGATCCGAGTGACATCACTTCCTTCCCGGTAGAAACTCAGAAGATCCTCAATCTTGTCGACCAACCGAAATGCTTCTTCGGCCACCGCGCGAAGTTCGAGATCGGGAGCAGGAGCGAGATGGAAAACGAAAGTCGTGGCCATCGCCTCGTGCTGAAAACGCGCCATGCCCTCGAGCTGCGAGAGTTGAACTAGCGGAGACGGATTCACGGAGTAGGCGCGTTCAAATCGGGAGGGAATAGCTGTTCCCAGATGGACTGATTAATGAAGACTTCCAGCAATACGTTGGGGCGAAGACCATGATATTCTACTAAACGATTACGGGAGAAAGCGGGCGGAGGTTCACCGAGTTGGCGATCCCAGATAATCAGATCCCACTGAGACGGATTGGGCGGGGCGGATTCAAAATACCCCGTAGAGGTGGAGTCACGCAAATACCAGGGGAGAGGCCAGGCGGCTTCCGCACTGATCACGGCAATTCGAAGCGGGCGATCTAGGATGGTCTGAAGCTGGTCGATGCGATTAGTCAGTCGCGTAAAAGTCCGAGGCGCTTGTTCGTAGAAATAGGGGTTACGGGCATCTCCAGGGTAACGATCGAGAGCCAACCAACTTCGCCAAACGGATTCGGTGAGAGTCGATCCAACGAGTAGGGCGGAAGCGAAGAGTCCCCATCGGCCCAATCGTCCCAGCGCGAGGAGAGGATGGGCCGCCAAAAGGGGAAGGCCTAGAACGGGGGTCAAGATGAGCCACGGTGTTTTGTAGGAGATCGCGCTATGAATTGCGAAGATAGCGAAGATGAAGAGCGTGATGACGCGATGTGAACGCGTCGCCGTTTTGCGCCAGGCCGAGAGGGCTCCAATTACGGCGAGGCTGAGCAACAGGAATTGTCCCCAGCGCGGGCCTCCCGTGGGAATGATGCCCAGAGTTTTTAAGTAATGCCACCAGGGATACGCGTGCGGAGTTTCGGCGATGCGACCGGCCTGGAGGGTGTAGGTGCGCACGGCGTCGAGGAGTCCTGACCACTGGGTGCCGAAGGCGGAATAGAACACGACGACCGGGATAAGGAATCCGATTGAGGCGGCGATGACCTGGGAACCTTTCGGTCGGCTAGGCAATCGACGGTCAACGACGTAGATGGAGGCGACCGCGATGAAGAGGTAGAGCGGAGCGGTTTCTTTGGTCGCTTGGGCCAGGCCGGCGAGAATACCCATGACAAAGAGATGACTAAGCGGACGCGGGTTGTCGCGCTGCAGTCCGAGATAAAGAAACGCCCAAACGAAGAGTGCGAGCCACGCCTCCTGCACGAAGTAGGTGTGGTAGAGCGTCGAGAAGGTTTCAAACGCGAGTAATACGGCAGCGATGACCCCGATACGGGGATCGAACCCGGCGGTGCGGGTGCCGAATGCGACTAGGATCAGTGTCGCGATGCCCGCCGCTAGGACGAAGCTGCGGGCGGCCTTGTCGTCATAAGTGGACGCATCGCCTCCGGATAATTTATGCTGAGCCGCTGATCCGTAATAAAGCAGCGGGCCATGCCGATCAACCGGATCGTAGGTGTAGCCGTCACCCTTTAAGAGCGTCCAAGTTTGCCATGCCTGCACGGCTTCATCGGCGTGCAGGGGGCGATTATCGATATGAGCCGCTCGCCAGCCAACGCCGAGTAGCACGGCGATGAGGGCGAGCGCCCTCCAGCCGAGATTATTCGGCGGGATGCCCAAAAACTTCTACTTCGATGTAGTGGTTGAGACCGTCGCTGGTGTTACCATTGGAGTAGAGGCGCACGTAGCGACCGGTGGTCTGCTTTCCGTCGATGATACGGCCCAAGTTACGTTCAAGGTAAGCGGGATGTTTGCCTTGGCCCATCTTGGCAGAGTTGTCATGGTCATTATTGTAGATCGTGGTGACACCGGTTTTGAATTCGGGATCGTTGGATACTTGAATGATCACGTCGCTGTAGGAGCGGATTTGGCTATGGTAGTGCCAGAGTCCGAGGCCGTAGATGACGGAAGGGACTTCGAGGTCAATTTGCACCCATTGCACCCCTTCACCGAGTTCGACGAAATAGCCGTCTTCAGACTCTTTGTCTCCGTCGTTGACGCAGAGAAGGTCACCAATGATCGGCCAAGGATCAGAGGAAGTGACTTCTTTGCCTACCGCGAGGTTGGTGACATTGGCCGGGATGGAAATTTCAGGTGGCTTAGCGGTGGGAGATTCGAGATTGGCGGGCCGAACTGGGGAGGGGGTGCCGGTAATCTTGGGCGGAGGAAACTCGAGTTCGAGAATCTTGGTGTCCGCGGCCACAGAGACCGAAGCGGTGACTGCGACGGCCGCGATGAGAGAGAGAATTTTTTTCATAAAAGAGCTGATTGAACCGAAGGAGGAGCGATAAGAATTAAGCGATGAAGTCTGCGGGAGTGAAGTCGAGTGCCTTGCGGGCTGCGATCGCGGGATTTACCTTGAAGATAGCGGCTTCGCTTTCAAAGGCGTGGGCGGCATCACAGTTCAATTTTCCTTGGCCGCGGACGACGCCAAAGAAGTTTTCGAGATGCGGTTGGTGAAGCGGTTTGTCGAGCACGACGGGGAGATCGAAAGCGACGAGTGGGGCGGTTTCACGGACATCGACGGTGGCGTCTTTGGCGGGCGCGGCAGCTTCGGAGCGGCGGAGATAGTTGAGATCGATCCACTTGTCCCAATCGGGCGCGCGATCTTCGCGATAGACTTTGGTGAGGCTGGGGTTCTCGGAGATCTTAACCGAACCCTCGTCGCCCATGAATTGTTCGAAGTAGCCACCACCGGCACTGGTCGTCGTGAGCACTTGGTAGAAAGCGCGGACGGGACCTTGGGCGGTGTCGTATTCGTAAATCACCATGACGTTGTCATGCCATTCGTGATTCTCGTAGTAGTCGGCTCCCCCGGAGGCCATGACGCTCTTGGGACCGGTGCCCAGGAACCAGTTGAAGATGTCGATTTGATGGGCACCTAAGTCTGAGATCGGGCCGCCGGAGAGATCCTTGAACCAACGCCAGTTGCGGAATTGGTGCATGTTTTTGTATCCGAAGCGCTTAAGTTTATCGTCGGATATCTCGTAGCGTTTTGGCCAGCCGAGATCAGCGCTGACGGCGCGATTCCATTGCCCGTTAATATTGGTGATGCGGCCAGCGATCTTCGCCTTATTGACGATGTTGTTCAGAGCGTGAATGTAGCGCGGATTGGATCGGCGTTGGTGGCCAATTTGGAGTAATTTACCAGTATCGCGCATTGATTTCACCATTGAACGAGCGCCTTCGATGGTGTTGGACATCATCTTCTCGCAGTAAACGTCGAGACCGGCTTCGAGACACATGATGGTGTGCGGAGCATGCCAGAAGTCAGGCGACGCGATGATGGCAACATCGAGGCCTTTCTCTTTGGAGATAAGGTCTTCGATATCTTCATAGTCGGTGGGATTGTGCCCAGCTTTCTTCAGGCGGTTAACCCCGTAACGACGAGACAAATCCCAAACATCGCAGACTGCTTGGAAGCGCAGGTTAGGGATATTGAGCATCGAATCGAGCAACACACGGCCCTGCGCGCCCATACCGATGAGCGCGACATTGAGGGTCTCACTGGAGGATTGTGCCTTGAGAATGGATGGTGCTGCTAGGACCATACCACCAGCGGTGGCACCGGTCTTGAGGAATCCGCGACGGGACCAAGGGAGCGAGGGGAGGGAGGGAGGGGGAGTCGTCATGGAAATTACCAGCGAGGGAACACAGAAAAACGGTTAGCTTGAACGAGGCGCAGCGCAGTGACCACGAGTAAAACGTGTAGGCCTAACCAAGCGACGCCGCCACTTTCATTGAGGAGTATTAGACCTACCGAAAGGCTGCAGTAGATGAGCCCGTTGACGAAGAGACTGATACGAGGGGCGATGCCAAGAAGCAGGGCAAGGCCGAAGAGAATCAACGCTGGTCCAAGGAGGGTATCGTAGAGAGACAGCGACCAACCGGGAAGCAGGGGTTCCGCGGCAAATTTATCGGCCAAGGGAGGGGGGATGCCGTGGTAGTGATTGAAACCATATTCCTTGTGGGTGATCGACACCATCGCACCGCTCATATCGGGATCACCGAATTCATCCATCAGAGGCTCTTGCACGGTCACTTTCCCGGCGTATTTTTCGAGGCCGGTGAAGAGGGCTCGTAGACCGAGCCAGGCCCGGAGAACGAGGAAGCCGAACGTGTCGGCTAATGCATTTTGGCAGGAAGAGGGGGGCGGAGATTTTTCGGCAGTCATGGCAATTCGTTGGGGAAATTTTCGGAGCCTGCTCTCGAGCCAGAGAGCAGGCGGGGAAAAAGGCGGATTAGAAGAATCCGGGACGGTAGCTCTTGGCTAGGTATTGATTTGCGGATTCCACGTTGGTGAAGCGTACCTTGTCGGCATCAAACTCTAGACGGCGGTTGGCCCGGATAGCGGCGTTACCGAGCAGCACCGTTTCGGTGAAGGGGCCGGCGTAGTCGAAGCTCGAGGCCGGTTGGCGGCCGTCGCGGATCGCGTTGCACCATGCGAGGTGGTGGTTACTGGTTTCGACGCGGGGGAGGGTTTTGGCCGGAAGGTTGGGGGCGAGCTTGCGCATCTTCGTTGCGGGGAAGATGCGGGGGCTGGAGCCGTAGGTGGTGTTCACCAGACTGGCTTCAGAACCGACAATGATCGTGCCGCTGCCGTCTTTGAAGTATTCCCGGCTTTCTTCCCAATCCGCGGGGTAGGTGGGCGTGAGTCCGCCGTCATACCACTTCCACTTTAGGGCAGGTTGGTTACCTCGAGCAGCAAATTCATACTGAACCACTGAGCTCGTGGGGCAGCTCTGATCGTTGTTTTTAGCCGAGAACGCTTCGAGTGCCGTAGGTGAGCCGAGTTCGAGCCCCCAATAGGTGGCATCCATGATGTGGCAGGCCATGTCGCCAAACGCGCCGCATCCAAAATCCCACCAGCCGCGCCAAGCGAAGGGCATGTAGGCGGGATCGTAGGCGCGCTTCGGGGCAACGCCGAGCCAGAGGTCCCAATCGAGAGTGTCAGGAATGACCGGGATGAATTTTTTGTGGCTGGGTTTCTTGATACCCTGCGGCCAAACTGGTCGATTGGTCCAGCTGTGGACTTCGCGGATCTCGCCGAGGACCCCGCCTTGGATCCACTCCTTCGTGATGCGCGTGCCTTCGTTGCTGTGCCCTTGGTTGCCCATCTGCGTAATGACGCCCGCTTTGCGAGCGGCCTCGGTCAGTAAGCGAGCTTCCTCTACCGTGTGGGTGAGGGGTTTTTCGACGTAAACGTGCTTGCCGAGAGCGATCGCCGTCATGGCGATGGGGAAATGCATGTGATCGGGGGTAGTGACGACGACCGCATCGATCTTGTCACCCATTTCGGCGAACATCTCGCGATAGTCGCGGAACGTGGGAACGTCGGGATACTTTTCGTAAGATTCGGAGGCGCGTTCGTCGTCGACGTCACAAAATGCGACGAAATTTTCATCGGCCAAGGCCTGAATTGCGCTCCGGCCACGTCCACCGACGCCAACGAGGGCCAGATTCACGCGGTTGGTGGGCGCGACACCATCGGTTTGGGCCTTCACTACGGCGGGAAATGCCACGGCGGCGGCGGAGGCAAGGGTGGATTTCTCGAGGAAACTGCGACGAGTAAGACTGGGGATTTGGGACATGATTCAGGTAGGGTTGATAACTTAAAACGTGACGAATGGAGGGGAGTTTAGAGTGAAAAGACTAATCCAACCACCCATTGTTTGCGGGAGATCGGGCAGATATTGTTCAACCTGTAGATAAATAAGTTGGGGGTAGGCGGGGGAATAATAAATCCAACAGCATTGGAAACGTTGAACGACTGCAAAGTGCTGCAATCGAACAGGGGTTGGCAATTCGGACTTGTTCGATTTGAAGATTTTTACGTGATTGCAGAGATCTGTGGTGGGTTACTCCGAAATAGGTTAAAAACTTTTGGCGAAGCGGATCGACAAATGGAATCGGCAGGCTACCCCTGTCCTTATGCCCCAAAAGATACTTATTGTGACCGACGATGCGGGAGAGTGTTACGAGATTCTCTACGCCCAACATCGATTTATGGAGGCGGGGTTTGAGCCCGTGATTGCGGCGACCCAGAAGAAACAGCTCAATGCGGTGATTCACGATTTCTATCCCGGCTGGAATACTTATATCGAGAAACCCGGCTACCTGATCGATGCCGATGTGGCGTTTGAGAACGTCAACGTGGACGACTATGCCGCTATCCTGCTGATTGGCGGAAGGGCTCCCGAGTTTTTGCGTCACGAGTCAAAGTTAATCGAGATCGTGCAGAAGTTTGCGGCGCAGGATAAGTGGATCCTGTCCATCTGCCACGGTATCCAAATCCTCCTCGCGGCGGGAATTGGGCATGGGCTCAAATTGACCTGCTACGAGAACGTGCGATTCGAGTTGGAATCCTGTGGCGGCACCTGGATCAACGAAGAGTGCGTGCGCGACGGTAAGATTGTCACGGGCCAGACCTGGGGCAGTCATCCTGACTTCTACCGCGAGGTCTTCGCCCATCTGAAGGCCTAAGCGCGACCGAACTGGTCGACGCACCACTTGGTCACGGCGGTGACCATAGCGTCGAGCTGGTCGGGTTCGAAGACGTGATCAGCTCCCGGGAGTTCGATGAGTTGCTTCGGGCAAGTCGCGTGGGAGTAGGCGTCGTGTGAATGCTGGATCGGTACGAGGTCATCCGCGGTGCCATGGATCAGTAACCATGGCACGGATACCCGGCTGGTGTCATCGAGCACGGTGTCAATGTCGCGCAGGTCTGCCATGTAGGCGGCGGGAAGAATGAGGCCCGGCTTGTCGAACATCAGTCCCGCCCCCGGCTCGAGATCGCCGAAGGCGCTTTCCGCGAATTCTTTGGTGTGAACGATCGCGGCGAGCGAGATAAGGTATTTGATGCGAGGGTCGATTACGGCGCGGCGCACGCCGACGGCTCCGCCCATGCTATGGCCAGCATAAGCGACCGTGTAGCCCTCCGTTTCTAGCGCAGTAAGGATCGCGCCTAGGTCTGCGACTTCCTTGGTGATGTTGGAGTCACAGAATTTGCCTTCCGAGTCACCATTGCCGGACCAGGAGTGGCGGAGCACGTTGATTCCGGCGGAGGCCAATCCTTGGGCGAGAGCCACGAGGAAGGGGCGATCTTTGTTCCCGGTCACACCGTGGCCGATGACGACGATGGTTTTGTTCTCTTGGTTTCCGCGATGGAACGCGTAATCGAGTTTTTCGCCTTGGGCGTTGAAGATAGGTTTATTCATCGTCTTAATGGTAAGAGGCTTAACTCCAACTCAGGTCATGTTTGTTGAACGGCATGCTCCGCATGCGTTTTCCGGTGGCGGCAAAGACGGCATTGGCGACCGCGGGAGCCATGGGAGGGAAGGCCGGTTCGCCGAGGCCGGTGGGTGGGAAATCGGTGGTCAGAAATTCGACTTCGATCTCCGGTGTCGTCGACATGCGCAGAAGGGGATAGTCGTGGAAATTACTTTGCTGGACGGCGCCGCCTGCGATGGTGATTTCAAGGCCCATCGCGGTGCTGAGGGCGTCGACGATGGATCCTTGAACCTGGTTTTCGGCGCCGCTCACGTTCATGATGGTGCTGCCCACATCCACGGCGGAAGTGGCCCGCTTGACCGTAAGAGAACCCGATTTGGTGACCACGACGTGGGTCGCAATGGCGACATAGCCGCGATGGCTAAAATGGAATGCCACGCCGAGACCTTCGCCCCGGGGTAGTTTCTGGCCCCAACCGATCATTTTGGCGGCGCGAGCGACGACGGCCGACATGCGGCCACCGTGATATTCTGGGTCGTTTTTCCCGGCGCCGGGATGAGCGGTTTTACCGAGGACGTTGAGTTTGAACTCAAGGGGATCGACCTGAGCGGCGTCAGCGAGTTCGTCGAGGAAACTCTGGGTGACAAAAGCGATTGAACACGAGCCGGGCGCGCGCCACCAGCCGAGAGGCACGTCAGTATTGATGATCGAACTATCGAGCTTGAAGTTAGGGATAAACCGACACGGAAACTCGTCGGAACTCATCCCGGCTCCGCGACCGGGTTTAGTGTCATTCTGGACTCCGAGAGTCACAAAGTGGTCTTGCCAAGCGACGAGATTACCTCGCGCGTCGACGGCTCCGCGGAGTCGATGCCAACCGGCGGCGCGATACATGTCATGCTGCATGTCCTCTTCGCGACTCCAGGTCATCTTAACGGGGTGCCCGGCGCGCTGAGAAATCACGGCAGCTTGCACCATCCAGTCATTGATCAGGCGACGACCAAAGCCACCGCCAATTCGCGTCATATGAATGAAGACGTTTTCCTTCGGAATCCCGCAATGGTCGGCAATCAGATCTCGCCCCGAACTGGGCAGCTGCGTGGGAGCCCAAATCTCGGCGCGATCGGCCGTGACATGGGCAGTGCAGTTCTGCGGTTCGAGGTTGGCGTGCGACGCGTAGGGGTAAGTGTAGTAGGCGTCGAGCGAGTTGGCGGCGTTGGCAATGGCTTGATCGACGTCGCCATCGGATCGTTCGTTTTTTTGAGGTTCGCCGGCGGAGATGGTCTCGGCTTGGGCGTAAAATCCGTCGGTGCTTTGAGCTTTGACCGAGGCTGGGATATCCCAATCGACGTAAAGCGCTTTGGCAGCTTTGAAGACAGACCAGGTGTCGACCCCGAGAATTGCGACGCCGGAAACGAGTTCATCGAGCGCCTCGGCACCTTCGATCACGAAGGCGTCGGTGACGCCCGGCATCGATTTGACTGAGTCGAGATTGGCGGATTTCACCTTTCCACCGAAAGAAGGACAAGCGACATAGGTCGCGTGCGCCATGCCGGGTAGAGTTTGGTCGATGCCAAAGAGAGGTTTCCCGGAAAGCAGGTCCGGATTATCGACGCCGGAAATTCGGGTACCGAGAATCTTGAAATCGGCGGGATCCTTAAGCGTGACATCGGACTCATCTGGAACGGGCAAAGTTGACGCGACACTGACGAGCTTGCCGTAGCCGATCGAGCGGCCGGAGGAGCGATGATACACGGCATTGGCTTGGGCAAAGCACTCGGAGGCGGGGACTCCCCACGTCTGCGCGGCCGCAGTCACGAGCATGGTGCGGGCGGTCGCACCGAGTGTGCGAAATGGGATGAATACCGCGGGAGTCGCACCTGAGCCACCGGCGACTTGGCGGTTGTAGCGTTGATCGAAGCCGGCTTGGACGACCTTGACGGATTTCCATTCAACTTCGAGTTCCTCAGCAATGAGCATCGGGAGCGCCGTTTTCACACCTTGGCCGCACTCCGGGTTTTGGGAGACAATGGAAACCGCGCCGTTGCGGGAGATACGCAGATGGAAATTGGGGGCGAACTCTTCGGCGCCGGGCGCGGGGAAGGCGGGGTTTGCTTCGGCGGCGGCTCGACCGGGTAGCATCAAGCCGAGACTCAGGCCCGAGTAGGCGAGCCCGGAGATTTTGATGAATCCGCGACGGCTAAAGGAGAGGGTGGGGGCTGTTTCCGTTTTCATGGGGAGCATTCGGGTTAGGCGTGGGCGGCGGATTTCTCGGCGGCGAGGTGAACGGCGGCTCGGATGCGGGTATAGGTGCCGCAGCGGCAGAGGTTACCAGCCATGGCGGAATCGATCTCGGCGTCAGAAGGATTAGGCGTCTTAGCCAAAAGCGAAGTGGCGCTCATCATCTGGCCAGATTGGCAGTAACCGCACTGGGGCACATCGACTTCATCCCACGCTTGTTGGACGGCGGAGGCACCCTGAGGGTCGAGCCCCTCGACGGTGGTGATCGCCCGAGCGCCGAGAGTGGATACCGGGAGTTGGCAGGAACGCACGGCTTCGCCATTCAGATGAACGGTGCAGGCCCCGCATAGCCCCATGCCACAGCCGTATTTCGTGCCGACGAGGTTGAGGTGATCACGCAAGATCCAAAGGAGAGGGGTATCGGATGCAGCTTCAACCTCGTGGGAAGAGCCGTTAATTTTAAGGGTATATTTGGACATGGGAGGAAGTGTTTAGGGGAACTACAAAAAGTCTGGGACGGAAGATTAGTTTTGGTGGATCCGGGCCTTTACCCAGGCAATTACCGCGGCGTCATCATCGATATGCCGCCGAATCAGGGATAAGAACTCGGCGGGCATGATGTGGTTGGTGCGGAAAAACCTCCGGTCACCACCGCAGCAATACATCATGGAGGCGGGCATTTCCCCGCGAAGCTTAGCTTTCGCCTTCGGAATGATGCGGGCGAGCCATCGGATACCCTCGATCTCATCCGACTTGGCCGGCAGCGTGGCCGGATCGAGCACGGTGGTCGAAGCGCCCCCTGCCTGCACCGATAGGAAGTAGTCGCGACGCACGGTCTCAATCGTGAGGGCGTTACCGAATCCGGGCGCGCCATCGACCACGTCGTCTTCGGCGTAATCATACACATGCTGCGCGGTAATGCCATTGGCTGCCAGCCACGCAGTTTCTTCGGCGGTGAAAAAGGTGTCCGCTCCACGCTGACCCTCTTGATAAAGCTTATAGCTCTTTTGGTAGAGAGCCTGGAACGTGGAAGGAAATTCGAAGTGCGCTGAACCCATAGGCCAGGATGATGCGAGCATCGCCTAGATTGGCAAAGCAATCGGATTGAAAAATACGAAACGTTATCCGGTGGGCTAATCGCTTCTTGAATCCCCCGTCACCGCAATTTTTGGAAACCACAGATGGACCCCCATTAACACGGGTTCATACTTCTGCCGCCGCAATTTTTCATGCAGGAACAGAGCCACTCCTCCGCGGAAACAGGACGCCCTTCTAAAAGACAGAAATTGGCCGGAATGCGAAGCGCTGGGGTTAAAGATCTGGATCGATTTTCTTCGTTTAATTGGCGCAGCTGATCCATGGTCAAAAATTGACCGAACGAGACAGGGATTCTCTAAAAAATTCATGGCAAACCGGACTTATATTTTTCCAGGCTCAAATCTGTCTCTTGGTAGCGGACTGATCCTCCTATTGATATTTGTAGGTTTGGTTACCAAGGCCGAGGCTCAGTCTGAGTATTGGTCCCGAGATCCGACGTTTAAACCGATTTTGGAAGGAGGTTCGACGATTGGAGGCGTCGCTTCAGTGACGGCCTTCCCGGGCACCAAGATGTTGATTTCGACGAGCTACAGTATTCTCGCTGGAAAATCCCGTCTCCGTTGGCTCACTCAACTCCGATCTGATGGTTCCATTGATGATACGTTTTCGCAGCCACTTGTGACTTCATCTGATCCCACGTTGCTCGCGGTTTACCCCGATGGTAGACTTCTTTACGGAGACCCCGACTGAAGTGGCTATCTGCAGATGGTGATTAAGCGATTGCTGCCGGATGGATCGCCGGATCCGGACTACCAGTCGGTGGTGCTCAATCACGATGGGGTCTCGGCCACGCTTAAGGCGGATGGGCCCGTTTATCTCGGGGGGTATTTTACCAATATGGATGGGGTGACCGTGCAGAATTTGTTGAGGCTGAATGCGGATGGCACGGTGGATGCGGGGTTTCGGCCGAGGTTTGCGGTTTGTTCACGGTTTAGTGGTCAGCCTGCGGAGCATTGATTCTGTTCGGTGGTCCGAACACCGATGCAAAGATTCCTTTTTTGGGGGGGCGATTTTGGGGGCGGAAAAATTGGCGATTCTCCGTGTGGCCCCTTGTGACGGCTATGATGGCGCTTACAAATTGAAGTCATAACGGGAGCTGCGGCCTCCTCCGATGGGACGAAAGGCACCGAGTTTGACCAGTGCTTGGAGGTCGCGGGTCGCCGTTGCTTTGGAGACATGGTTCAACGATCCCTATTTGCGCGCATTTATACCGCCCTCAAATCCGTCCGGTCCCGCTTCGGCTAGGCGGCGAACGGTGCGGAGTTGGCGGGCATTCAGGGTGTTTTTGAAGCGATCAAAGAATTTGGTGAATCCCACGGTGAACAGCACTTGTGGTTCGGCATCGGTCTGGGCGACCAACCCGGTGGACACGAAGTAGATTAACCAGGGCGTGATCTCGTGGGAGCGCTGGGCCTCTTGCAGGGCGTCGTAGTATGACTTGCGGTGACGTGCAATGGCGCGGGAAAGACTGAGCATGCACGGGGCCGGCCCAATCCCTGCGAAAGCGCTTTCTCGGCGATGGCGCGACCGATCCGACCGTTGCCGTCTTCGAACGGATGGATTGTCTCGAAATAGAGATGAGCCAGAGCGGCTCGAAGCGGAGCCGCTTTGAGTTGAGTTTGGCTGTGATTGAACCACTTCAGAAACTGGCTCATGTTACTCGCCACCGTCGATGATGGGGGGCTTCGAAATGCACGCGTTCTTTTCCGATCGCACCGGAGATGACCTGCATCGGGTCGGTAGGGGTGCGCCATACCCCGACTTTCAGGCGCGAGTTTTCGGCCATCAACATGCGATGCCAGCGGAAGAGGGTGGGCTCATAGTTTGGAGCCTGTCCCACGGACGCAAATGGCTTTTTAGTAAATATTTAAGTGGATCTCAAGGAGGCTAAAAACGGCCATTTTGGCCAAATTTAGGCAAATTGGCTCACTATAATTTCACTCGGCAAATGCCCTGCTTTCCGACAGAGCGATTTTAGAAAATGTGCCGCCCTTTGTCGATCAATGGCATGACCGATCAATCTTGATTGGATCCCGCGTTAAACCAAGTGGTTAGCGGTGTTTAGTCCCATTCCAAATCTGGATCACAGATTGCGTGAAGTGCTGATGGCCGTAAGAATTCGAGACAATATGGCACTCGTGGGAAAATCCCAGTTTTTGGGACAGGCTCTACATCGGAGAGGACGGGCGGGGTGGTGGGCTGAGGGGCAGGCGGGCGGGCGTGGTCAAGCCACGCCCCTACAACGG
>Ga0208414_1000603_pt1 | contig 33294 bp, 30 predicted proteins | sample AntAceMetag02UKE_FD_184770 | JGI IMG/M metagenome (GOLD analysis project Ga0208414, IMG submission 184770) | Saline lake microbial communities from Ace Lake, Antarctica - Antarctic Ace Lake Metagenome 02UKE (SPAdes) (version 2) | ecosystem: Environmental > Aquatic > Non-marine Saline and... | reverse complement strand
CGTAGAGGCGCCAACGTCCCTCGGGCAGACGTTGGGGCGTGGAATCGGCGAGGAGCACGCCAAACTGGCGCCGCATCTGGGCGAGGGTGCGGCGGAGCAGACTGCTGTGGGCGAAGGGCCCGAAGTAGCGCGACCGGCTATCCGAGCGGACGCGGGTGAGGCGGAAGCGGGGGAGCGTTTCCTTGAGGTCGACGCGGACTTGGAGGAAGCGTTTGTCGTCAACGAAGTCGGTATTGTATTTCGGGCGCCATTGTTTGATCAGGCGGCCTTCGAGGAGGAGCGCCTCAGGCTCGGAGCGGACCTCAATGGTTTCGAAGTCGGTAATCAGATCGACGAGCGCGCGAATTTTGGGCGAGTGCAGGCTGCGGCGCGACGGGGTGAAGTAAGACGACACCCGTTTGCGCAAGGCCTTCGCTTTGCCCACATACAGGATCCGCCCGAGCCGGTCTTTCATGAGATACACCCCTGGCTTCTCCGGCAGTTCGCGGACTTTTTCTTTCAGTTGGAGGGAGTGACTCATGAGGCAGACGCGGTGGGCATAGCTGACAAATACGACACCAATTGGCCCACCGACTGGATATTACCGGAGTTTAGTCTAGTTTCGGGAGGCGCAACCGGTTTCTCCGCTGCGTGTCCCTCTTACTGCTACTTCCTACTTTGATCGCTGACGCAAAATCCCTGCCGAAAATTGAGCTCATCACCCTCGGTGATGAGTTGCTGCTCGGGCTCACGGCGAACGGCCATCTTTCTTACATCGGCGCGCAACTGCGTCGTTACGGCGTCACCCTCGCGCGCAACGTCACCATCACCGACGATGCTGAGGTCATCGCCGCGCAATTCCGCGAGAGCTGGGAGCGTGCGAACATCGTGATTACGACCGGCGGTCTCGGGCCGACCTGTGATGATCGCACCCGCGAGGTGATTGCCCAGGCACTGGGCCAAGAGCTGGTGTTTGAGCCGGCCATCGAGCAGGCGATTAAAGAGCGCTTTCAGACGTTTGGTCGGCCGATGACCGAAAATAATTTGAAGCAGGCCTACCGGTTTGCCGAAGGGGAAGTTATCCCCAACGCCCATGGCACCGCGCCGGGTCTCTGGTATGCGAAGGACAACCGGATCCTAATCATGTTGCCGGGGCCACCGAACGAATTGCAGCCCATGATGACCGACCACGTCATTCCGCGACTGATCAAAATGGGATGGCTGGATCAGGGAGAGAGTTACGTCCAACTGCGCTCGGCGGGAATCGGTGAGTCGGCGCTCGAGACGCGTTTGCAGCCCGTCTTCGATCAATACGGGGCGGATCTCTCCGTCGCGTTTTGTGCCCACCAAGGGCAGTGTGATTGTCGGTTGAGCGCGGCTTCGGCGCGGCTGGATCGCGCCCAACTCATAGCGATCGCCGAACAGTGCGCCGGGTTGCTGGGGGAAGATTTTATGTGTTTCGGCCATGATCCCTTGGCCAAGGTCTGCGCGGATATGTTGCGTGGCGCTGAGCGCACATTGGCCGTAGCCGAGACGGCGACGGGCGGGATGTTGGCCAGCAGCTTCACTGATCTGGCCGGAGCTACGAAATTTTTTGCGGGTGGCGCGGTGTGCTACTCGAACCAATCGAAGATGCAGCTCCTAGATGTCCCGGAGGGCATTCTCATGCAGCATGGCGCGGTCAGTGCAGAGAACGCGGTCGCCATGGCGGCGGGAGCGGCGGAGAAGCTCGGGGCCGATTACGGACTAGCGATTACGGGCTTTGCCGGCCCGTGCGGCGGCACGCACGAAAATCCGGTGGGCACGATATTCTTGGCATTATATTCGCCGCACGGTGTGTGGTCGAAACGGCTGCGTTATCCGGGCCCGCGTCAGACGGTCAAACGGAGGGCCGTCAACGCTGCGCTCGATTGGTTACGGCGGGAGTTGACCAAAGTGACGGACCAGCCGGCGATTCCCGCGCGGTCGATCGCGTTTGACGAGTTTTGAGAGTCCGCTGATGGCGGAGTCGGTTCGATCCCCTTGCTGGCTGTAGCCGGGGTCGCTGACCCCGGAGCGGTGGAGTAGAGATTTCGGTAGGATGGGGATGAGGACGCGGACGAGACGGAGAGGCAGGATTCCGGGGTCAGCGACCCCGGCTACAGTTCCATCCGAGTGCGGGATGTAACCGAGCTCGATTAGTCGAGGCTGCCCGCTCAGCCCATCAAGTTACGCAGCGCGGCGAGGTATTTTTCCTGGGTGCGGCTGATGATGTCCGAGGGCAGCTGCGGTGCGGGCGGGTTTTTATTCCACGCGATGGCGGTCAGATGATCGCGCACGAACTGTTTGTCATAGCTAGGGGGCGAGCAATCGGTGCGATACTCGTCGGCCGGCCAATAACGGGATGAGTCCGGGGTGAGGACCTCGTCGATGAGGATCAGGTTGCCTGATTCATCGGTGCCAAACTCAAATTTGGTGTCGGCCAGAATCATGCCCGCCTGAGCGGCGAGGTCGTGTCCGCGCTGATAGATCGCGATGCTCAACGCTTTCACCTGCGCGTAGCGATCCGCGCCGACGGCGGCCGCACCCTGCGCGTCGTTGATCGGCTCATCGTGGTCGCCGACCGCGGCTTTGGTAGTCGGCGTGAACAACGGAGTGGGCAGCTTGGCGGCCTGAGCGAGGCCAGCCGGTAAGGTGTGCCCGCATACTTGGCCCGATTCCAGATACGAGGCCCAACCCGAGCCTACCAGGTAGCCTCGCACGACGCACTCAATGGTCAGCGGCTTAAGTTTGCGCACGATCATACTGCGCAGACGCAGATCGAGATCGTGAATGCCGCGGCGATCGAACTCGGCGGCCTGATCGGGCAGGAGGTGGTTGGCGATGAGGTCGGTCGTGCGATCAAACCACCACAGCGAAAGCTGATTGAGCAGGATGCCTTTGCCCGGAATTCCGTCGGGCAAAATTACGTCGTAGGCCGAGAGTCGATCGGTGGCGACGAGCAGCAGGGCATCGCCCAGATCGTAGATCTCGCGCACCTTACCGGAAGCCAGCAGGGGGAAGGGTAGTCCCGCGATGGAGGTAACGGCATCAGCGGGTAGAGAGGCGGTAATTTCTTCGGTGGTCATGGGTGCTTCAGCAGTTCCCATCAAAAATAGGATTCCAAGAATAGGGCAATTTTTTCGATCCCGTTCGGGGCTTTTAGAAGGATTCGCGTTTTCCTCCGTTGTCGGTCACGCCTCAATCATGAAAAAGCTGATCCCCCTCTCCATCCTCATTGTAGGATTGGTCTTAGTGTTCCTAGGCTTGGAAGCGAACGACTCCTTCGGTTCGGCCGTCTCCGAGGTCATAAATGACGCGCCCTCGAACAAGGCCATATTTCTACTGGTGGGAGGGATTTTAGCCACGGTAGTGGGAGCGGTGGGCGTTTTCCGCAAATAGGCACCGCTGGTTACGCCGGGCCAAAAAAACCCCGCCGCGGAAGGCGTTTTTTTTGGCGTCCCTCCGCCTTCGCCAAGGCTTCAGCGGACAAGCACGGGGATTGGTGCCGCTGGCGCGGTATCGCTACGCCACCCCGGCGTAGCCGGGTCCCTTCTCCAGTCGCTTAGATCCTTGCGTCGAATCTCGGGAGTCAAATTCGGAAGTATTTGTTGGAAAGATACTAACAAAAGTGGAAAAGTTTTCCTGGTCGAGGTTACGAAAACTGAGCCATTGCGAGAGTCAGTCTGGGAACCTAGAAAGGCCCCGGTTTATGAAAGGAAAGAGATACACCACGGAATAGAAGATCCGCATATTGCGTGAGGCCGAGCGGGCCGGAGCGACGAGCAGCAGCGCATCACCGAGGTCGTAGATCTCCCGGACCTTGTCCGATGCCAGCAAGGGGAAGGGCAATCCCTCAATGGAGGTGACAGCATCGGGCTGGAAGCGCGGCGGCAATCTCGGCGGAAGTCATACGGGTTCAAGCCATGGCATTGCTGGCGGGCCAAATCACCCTCGAAGCATCAGCCAATTGATACTGATACCGGCTTAACTTTGAGCGGCCGCCAGCATGACATCGTGGATCTTCTCGATCCGCGGGGGGGCGGGATAGTGGTCATGATTGGTGAGCCAACAGGCTGCTGATTCGGAATCCCGGGGATCGTAGCCGTGCATGCCGGGGACGTTGCGTTGATTCATGAAAGATGGCGCGAAGATCATCCCTTGTTTGAGCAGATACCAGAGCTCGCCGTAGCGGTGGGAGGGGAAGAGACAGCCGTTGGCCTTAAGTTCGGCATCGGAGAGAATGCGCCCCTCGGGTCGGGCCTCGAGCCAAGCTTCCACCTTAGGTCGCACTTCAGGCGCGCCGGGAAACCAGAAGCGCACCATGGTGGAGTCCCATGCGGCGGCGTAGTCGTGACCGTAGCTCAGCCCGAGTTGTTCGAAGTCCTTTAACATGGGGCTGGTCTGCTGGGTATCGGCCATACCGTGATCGCTGAACAGATGTATACGAACCTCGTCGTAGTTTTCACGCGCGGTGGATTCGATCTCGCGCATCCAATTGCCAAACCGTTCGAAAGCGGCATCCACGGCTGGCCCCGAGGTGCCATGAGCGTGCATGGTAGCATCCAACTTGGAGGTGAAGAGATAGCTCAGTTCGATCTCTCCTTGGCGCAGTTCGGTCAGGAGTCGCTCCACATTGGTCTGATCGTCTTGGCGCCAATCCGAACGAGACCAGGTTTTGCCTGAACGTTCCCAGGCCGCGAAGATGGCTTCCTGCCCACCGATGATGCCACCCGGTTCGTAGAGATCGTGCTTCTCCGTGTAGTCGAGCCAATGCAGCCGCCGAAAGGGCACGCTGTAGAGCTGGAAATAACCGGTGTAACCGAGGCGGCGTTGCCACCACTTGCTCACCTGATTGCGCACGCGGTGGTGCGCGGCGACTACATCAGGCAGCCACCCTAACCAGCGGGCGGCGCCGAAGGGCGAGTTCTTGGGATCAAATACGAAGAACGAAAAATGGCCGTGTTGCTCCGGAATCGTGCCGGTGAGGATACTCGGATCGCAGGTGCAGGAGTAGCCCAACAAGGTATCGCACTTGGCGCGATGAGGCAGGATATCGGCGAGGAATTTTCGCCGTTCGGCTTGGGCCCAGCCCAATGCATCGGCAAAAGCGAACAGGTCGATACGGGGCTTCTTCATGTATCGAGAAGTTTGGTGACCAACTGGCTCAGCTCTACCGGGCTAAAGGGTTTGGTGATGAAGGCGTTTACCGCGGCAGATTCGGCGGCATCCTTAATGCCAGTGTCGCCCCTGGCCGTGAGAAGGACGACGGGAAGCTTTTGCCCCCCTTCGAGTTTTCGAGCGGCCTGGATTGTATCCAATCCATTGATACCTTTGAGGCCGTAATCGATCAGCAGTAGGTCGATCGGTTGCCGGGAGATGAAGTCTAAAGCGGTCTCGCCAGACTCGGCTTGAATCAAGGTATGGCCGCAACGTTTCAAACTGAATTCAATCAGTCGCCGCATGTGAGGTTCATCATCAGTGATGAGGATCGTTTTTGCGCTCATGGAGTTAAATTGGAACGGGTGAAGACGACGAGGGTGCGATCATCCGACTGTTGATCACGTTGCAGGAGGTCGAGATGAGCGAGGCAGCCCGAAGTGAAGGTTTCGAGATCGCCGGTCCACCAAGTGGGAAGGAGTTCCCGCAAGCGTTCCATCCCGAGCATGGTGCCCGAATTGTCTTCAAGCTCGTAGAGGCCGTCGGTCAAGAGGCACACCACGGAGTTCGCGGGGATTGACGCGGTGGTCGATTGATAAACGGTGTCCGGCAATACCCCGAGCGGGACATCTCCGCGGGTCGCAATCTCGGTGGCACTGGAGTCTCCGGCGGCGAAAACCAGCGGGTCTGAGTGCCCGGCATTGGCGATCTGGTAGGACTCGCCATCCGGGGCGAGGGAAATGAGCTCCGCGGTGATGAACATGCCCAGAGCAGCGAGGTCACCAGCTAACAGACGATTGAGTTCCGTCAAAAGCTGGGCCGGCTCGTGGGCGAGGTCCAAGCGCGCCCGGGCCGATGCGCGGAGCAAGGAAGATAGCATGGCGGCCGGCACCCCTTTGCCCATCACATCGGCGATCAAGATGAGGATATGCCCATCGGGACCGACCACGGTATCAAAGAAGTCGCCGCCGACGGCTCGAGCACTTTCACAGACTCCATGAATCTGCCAATGCGGGCTGTCGGGGAAGGCGGTGGGGAGGAGAGATTTTTGGATCTGCGCGGCAATCTCTAACTCCCGGAGTTCGCGCAGTTGCTCTTCCCGCTGGCGATGGAGTTCAGCGGTGGTGTAAGCGACGCCAACAAAGTCTGCGATGGTGCGAAGCAGGTTGGTCTGCCCTGCGGTAAAAGCCGTCCCTTCGCGGCGACCGGTAACGATGAGGCCAATGGACTGACCTTGAAAACCGATCGGCCCGACCATCAGCCCAGCCTGCCATCGATGCAGGGGATCGTCAGTCGGCAGTTCACTAGCCCGGTCGTGAGACAGAAACTGCTGGGCGGCCAACACCGACTCCTCCAGGGCGGACAACGATGCGGTGGGCGCGGGGATAGATTCATTCTGACGATTGAAGTAGACCGCCCACTCGCCCCGCTGATGCCGGATCCGGGCATACACCAAGTCGTCGGAGAGCAGGTTACGCAGGCGTCCGAGCACACTACGCAGGAATTCGTCGAATGACTTCGAAGTCGCGAGGAGAGCGCTGATGTTAAACATGGCAGCGAGGCTCTCGTAGCTGTCGCTCAAATCCTGCGTCATGAGCTGAAGTTCCTCCTCGACTGCGGCTACATTGGGGCTTTGGGGGCGGACGGGCATGACCTTAACCAACGTGAGTTCGTGGCCCCGTTCGCTATTATCATGCTGCACGTGATCGAAGAAATCGCTGATGAGGAATCCGCCGCGCCCGCTCTCCGCGAGAGGATCCTCCGGCAGTTGGTGCCAGTCTGCGGGCGGTTCAAAATGTCCGGGATCGCGAATCTGCACGGTGAGGTGTTCATCGCTCCAGGCCCAACGAAACCGCAACCGCACCTCCGGTTTGTCGGCGCAGCCATGGAGGATTCCGTTATTGAGCGCCTCGGCGAGTGCAAGTTGAAGTCCGGACCATTCGGTTTCCGGAAAGCCCCGCTCGTCGAGGTAGCGTTTCATCTCGCGAAGAGCGGGTTCCACGGCGGCCAAATCCGGCAAGAGGTCGAATTCAGCACCTTCGCGAAATACCGATCGAGGGGTCGCCATCAGGGCTGTCTCCTCCCGGTTAGCCAGTCCCAGAAGGAAACTTGCAGGCGTGCCATCATGAAACGATCCACGATTTCGACCCGGGTGCCTCGGCTGGCATCCAGCAGGATCCGGCCATCTCCGATCATGTGATGCAGGTGCAAATTCGAGCCGACAAAGGTGTCGGGCATGACCACCGCATCACTGACGCTGGCTTGTCGATCGATGACGCAGTGAGTGCCGATGATGGCGTTGGGTCCGATCACGGAGTCCGCTCCGATCTGCGAGCGGGAGCCAATCCAGCAGGGTCCCGTCAGGCGAGCTTGGGGATGGATAACGACGCTGGGCCCCACCCATACTCGGGGATGAAGCTGTCGATCCAAGGACACCTTTTCTTCGCGGATGCGCAGCCAATCCAGTTGCACGTTTAGCCAGTATTTTAACATGCCGGCGCCGTCCGCGGGAGGAGGGGAGGGGGCCTGACCGGGTAGGCCGGCCATGGACTCGGCTTCGGGCGGGGCATCATGCGGCGGCGTCGCATGCACCCGAACCGCTCGAGACCAATAGGTGCCGCCGCGCAGACTGGCTTCTACGGCGCCGGTCTGATCGGGGGAGATGATCTCAACGCGGGCCACATTGCGGCGCACAGCTTCATCCATCCAGTGCGCGAGCACGGATTGGAATCCGACTCGCCAAAGAACCCAAGGCATGGCCCGTTGCGTCAGCTCGTCCAGATCGCGCCAGTCGGGCGCGATCAACCAGAGCGTGCCGGTCGGAGTCGCGGTGCGATCAACCGTCAAAATGCCCCGTCTCCTTTCAAGACGGCTGGAATGGTTTTTAAGAGGAGCTTGATATCGAGCCATACGCTCTCGGATTGGATGTAGCGCACGTCGAGCTCCACCTGTCCGTCAAAGTCGATGCCACTGCGACCGCCGACTTGCCAAAAGCAGGTCAGGCCCGGGCGGGTGAGGAGGCGTTGGCGATCCTCGACCAGATAGTGTTGGACCTCGCGCGGGACGGCGGGTCGAGGCCCCACCAACGACATGTTGCCGACAAACACATTCCAAAATTGGGGCAGTTCATCGACCGAGTATTTGCGGATAAAGCGTCCGATGCGGGTGATGCGCGGATCGTTTTTCATCTTAAAGGTGATGCCGCCTGCCATCTCGTTTTCCTTCAGCAGCTGATCCTTCAGTTGGTCGGCGTTGGGCACCATGGAACGAAACTTCCACATACCGAACAATTCGCCGAAGCGCCCCACCCGTTGTTGGCGGAAAAAGATCGCCCCCCGATCCTCCAGTTTGATGAGCAGACAGGTGATCAGGAGCACGGGTGATAGGGCCAGCATGGCGGCGGCGGATGCTACGATGTCAATCAGGCGCTTGAGCGCGCGCGCCCCGCCGACGACCAGGCTCCAAAGGATGCGTTTTCGCCAGAATCGCAGATTCAACCGCCAGCGGCCGCGAGCCGTGCCGGCCCGACTCCAGTATTCAACGATTTCACGATTTTCAGGTTCGGACACGACGGTGCTTATTCAGACGGGGATCGCATACTCTTGCGAGATTCGAGCAAACAACGACTCGAGATTCTGCAGGTAATCCTCAAAATCGTAACGTTCGGAAACTAGCGCGAGACCGTTGGCTCCCATGGTGCGAGCGAGGGCTTTGTCCCGAAGGAGCTCGTCGACGCGGGCGGCAAAGGCGGCTTCGTCTTTCCACGCCACGAGGTAGCCATTGTGGCCATCTTCGAGCCAGTCCTTGATGCCGCCGGCATCCCAGGCAATCACGGGGAGAGCAAAGCGCATCACCTCCAAACCGATGGTCGCGATCGGTTCGGGCCACAATGAACTCAGCAAAAAAGCGGAGGCGTCCCGGTAGTAGTCCTTGAGGGTTTCCTGCGGCACGAAGCCGACAAACGTGACGCGATCGGCTAAGCCCAGTTTCTGGCTAAGTTTTTCGCAGGCCACCCGATGGTTGCCATCCCCGAGCACGACCATTTCGAAGGGCTCCTGCACCTGCGTGAGGGCCCGGAGTAATACGTCGAGCCCTTTGCCGCGGATGATTTGTCCGGCCCAAATGAGTAGATTCCGATCGGAGAATGACGGTTCCAACGGCTCGGTCGCTCGCGGCACAGGCGGGAAGATTTCGATCCTGGTGGGGTCGAAGCCGTTGATCTCGAGTTCCTCGCGCATGTAGTTGGTCACTACGAGATGGCGGTGAAATTGGCGCGAAAGGTCGCGTTCGCGTTTTTTGGCCCGGTAGCTGACCCATTTGAAAGGGAGTGCTCCCTCGCGGTCTCGTTTTAGCGGGGCGCCACAGGGAAAGACGCAGTAGGCGGAGGTGGGGCGGTGGCAGACCTTGCGGGTCAAGGGATGATAGCGATAGCTGCGCAGACAATACATGTCGTGATCGTGGACCATGCGAATGCGGGGGCGGCCGCTGGCGACGATATCGGCGAGGGAGGCGAGGTCGTCCCACTTGTGCACGTAGGTAACCGAGGCATTGAAGGCGGTGGCCGTTTGTTCGTAGCTCTGTTGATCTATCCAAAACAGGTCGGTGCCGAAGAGCTCCCGCCAGGCTTCCTCATTGCGCCCGGTGGCGCGGCGCGTGAGCAAACCGACCCGATAGCCGCGCTTTTTCATCTCGGTCGCGGTGATGAAAACGTTGGCCTCAGCCCCGCCGAGGCTACCCATCGATTCATGAACATAGAGGAGATTGAGGGGAGCGATCACGTCAGGAAAAAGCTTAACCCCCGGCCAATTCATAGCTAGCAGATAAACATGCCTTCTTCCATTGATGCCTGTCGCGACGGTTCCACCCTCCACCTGCTGGTCAAAATTGCCCGGCTGGATGCGGCCGAGGTGCGCGGGTTCAAGCAAGAGTGCGAGGCGGCGTGGGATGAGGCCGTGCGCGCCGTGGTGATTGATTTGGGCACCGTGCAGTTTATCGATAGTTCGGGCATTGGGGCCTTGCTCAGCATCTACAAGAAACTGCCGGCGGGCCCCCCCTCGGTTAAGTTGGTGAACACCACCCCGTCCGTGCAATCGGTCATCGAATTGCTGCGGCTCCATCGTATCTTCGAAATCGAAAGCTGAGTCGGATGGGGACCGAGGTCTACTTCGTCGACGATGAGCCTGCGTTGGCGGCGCGGTTGCACACCTATCTCGTCGGGCTGGGCCAACGCTTGGGCGAATCGACTGCCGCGGTCGGGACCGTCGCGTTGGTGCTCAGTGGGGGGTATGGTCGGGGAGAGGGAGGGGTATTCCGCGACGAGGCCGATCAAGCCGGGCTCTACAACGACCTTGAGTTTTACATGTTGCTGCGAGATGCCGGGGCCGAGGCGGCAGCCCGCGCTTGGTGTGAAATCGAAGAACCGGCGGGCACCACAGAACTGGGCATCGATGTGGAGGTGAAACGGATGCCGATTGGCGAACTGCACACCGCGATGCCCACCATGTTTTATTATGACCTCGTGGCGGGACATCGGCTTATCTGGGGCCACAAATCATGGCTCCAAGGCCTGCCGTCCAACCTGAATGACGCGTCCCAGATTCCCCTCCACGAGGCCACGCGACTGATGTTCAATCGGGGCAGCGGTTTGTTCTATAGTCGCTGTGCCTTGGCGAAGCAGGATGAACGGTTGGGCAATGGATTCGTGGCCCGCAATCAAGCGAAGGTGAAGCTCGCCTTGGGCGATGCGGTGCTCGTAGCCAACGGCCAGTATCACCATTTCGCCCGGGAACGAAACCGGCGCGTGCAGGCGGGTTTGGCGGATACGCCGCCGGATTGGGATCGCTTGGTCGCGTGGCACACGGCCGGCGTGGACTTTAAAATGCATCCCCGTCATGTGACCACGAGTCGGGAGGAATTTACCCAGATTCAAGCTGAGCTGGCGGCAGCTTGGCAGACGACCTTTCGGTGGTTGGAAGAGCGTCGCCTCGGGCGAGTCTTCGAGACCCCGACCGCCTACACCGATGGTCCGGGACGACGATATCCCGAAACGGGACGGATCAAGAATGTGCTTCTCCATCTGCGGGATTTAAAATCCCGGGCGGGGGCGTTGCCCGGTTGGACCGATTATCCGCGAGGAGCCTTGCAGCGAGGGCTAGTGCATTTGATCGACCCGGCGGCGGAACCGGATGTTGCGGTGGCGCAGCGGACTCTAGGTATCAATGAGCCCGTGTCGCACTGGACTGATCTGGAAGGGCCCTACCGTCGGTGGTGGGCGTATTATAACTAAGGTTCGATACTCGGAGTGAGCGAGGACTCGCCTAACGGCACCGCGAAAGCGGAGCCTTCCTTGGCCGCCAGCGAACGCACAAAGGTGTTCACGATCGTTTTGGCGTATTCTTGCAGGTCATACCAAGGAGAGTCCGGGACCCAGACGATGTCACCGGGCTCGAGCGGGATATCAGGCTGCTGACCGCGCAGAATGGCCTGATAGTCGACCACTGCGACTTGGGGTTCGGTGAAGCGTCCGCGAATTACTAGAATGCGCTCGAGGTAGGCGTCCTCGGTCACGTCGAAGGCGCTGGCGATTGAGGAGACGAGGGTGACCTGATCCATGAAGCCGATGGACCGGGGTTTGGTGACCGCGCCCAACACATAGATTTGTTTAGAGAGGGCGGACGGTAGGTAGATGTAGTCGCCATTGCGGAGGTAAATATTCTGAGACATATCACCCTCCCGCAGCAGCTTGTAGAAATCCACTGGCATCAATTCGCCGGCCCGCACCAAAAAGCTGTGCTTTAAATCGGCGAGTTCCTCGGTAGTGCCGGAGAAACGGGAACTGAACAAGCCGCCAGCGCGGGCGAGGGCTTCGAGCACGGTCGAAGGCTGATTGAGCGCGTAGAGTCCCGGGGTGTTGACCCGACCCATCACCCAAACCCGTTTGCTGTACACTCCTCGCAGGATCAGGCCGACTTGAGGAGACCGGTAGTGCGTGGCCAGCACGCCCTCAAGACCGAGCTTGAGTTCCTCCATGGTCATGCCTTCCGCCCGGTAGGCTCGCAGCAGGTCATAGTAGATCATGCCATCCGGCATCACCCGAACCACCCGACGCGTGCCAGCCAGTTCCAGGACCTCGACCTCGATCAGATCGCCGACCCCAATCCGAAACGGATCAGTGGGTGGCAGCAGCAGATCCTCACTGGGTAGGACCGTGGCCTGAACGGTCTCGAAATTGATCGTGGGTACCACCGGGCGCGGCTCGAATTTTGGACCGGTCTGGCATCCGACCAGCCCGATGGTCCAGAGCATAACGATGGCGAGGCGAATCACGGGGTGACCTCCTCTTCGTCGATGAGTTGCGGGAGGATGGGGCCGTCGATCCACGGACCGACGTTACGTAGGGTCCAGCTCGCGGTCATGCTGCGCAGAAAAAAGTCGACCGCGTCATTGGCCAACTCTTCAGCATAGGCCCACGGTTTGGTGGACACATAAATGATATCCTTGGGCTCCAGTTTGAAGTCGGTCGTGAGGCCGCTCAGCACGTCACTTGTATCGATGACAAACGTCTCGGGATTCTGCAGGGAGCCCCGCACCACGAGCACGCGTTGTTTGAAGGCGTCGTCGGTGAATCCACCGCGTTGAGAAATCGCGCTGAGCACCGAGGCTCGAGGGGTAAACCCCAACACGCCGGGCTGGTTTACTTCACCCAAGACGTAAAGTTCGTTGGTGTTGGCCGAGGGGAAATAGAGAAAATCATTGGGCTCCAACTCGATGTTGTAAGAAAGGTCTCCGTCAAAAAAGAGGGCCTCGAAATCAATCGGCATACGGCGATCTCCGCGCATCAGGAAAGAGCGAGGCAAGTCAGCCAGTTCGACGGTATTATCCTCAAACAAACCGGTTTCGATGCCACGGGCTCGCGCGACCGCCTCCAAGACGGTGATGGGGCGGTCCATGGGGAAGGCGCCGTTATCGATGACCTTACCCAGAATGAAATAACGTTTACTGCGTAACTCCCACGGAAAGACCATCACGGCAGGATTACGGTAGTGCATCGCGAGCCGTCGATTCACCTCATCGCGCAACTCGTCGACTGTCCGTCCGTCAGCTTGGACGTTACTCGCTTGCAGGTAGCTGATGGTGCCGTCGGGCCGGACGAACACGTCGTTACGATCGAGTTCTGGTCTACCGTAAAAGGCGAAATTAAGGATGTCACCCGCGCCTAAGGTATAGCGATGGCGCCATGAGGCGGGGTCGGGTTCCGCCGTCTCGGTCACCGGCCCAGCGTCTTGGGCCATGAGCAGGGCGGAGCCGCTGAGGAAAATTCCTAGCCAAAGCAATCGGATCATCGTTGGTGCCACGGGGTTTCTCCTACCATGACCACCCCGCCTACGCGGCCGACCGTGGCGCGATAGCGGGCGGCCTGCTCACGCCAAAAGGGAATCGAACCGCGTTCTGCCGGGACCACGATTAAACCGGGTGCGCCGATTTGGGCTAAGGTGCTCAATGGCTCCCGCACATGGCCAATAAACCGAATCCACACCGGACGTCCGCTGGCGGCGATGTGTTGGATGCGACGAGCCACGTCGTGGGCTTCATCAATGGACAGCGCCTCTCCTGGCAGGGCGACCCGTTGCAGGCTGCGGGGACCCTGGGTCGCGGCGTCCAGCGATACCGCTGGCAACGTGCTGAGCACGGGTAGCGCGGAGGTGCTTTCGCCCATATCGATAACCAGCAGGCTTGGTAGCAGCCGCCGGGCCTCGCCCAATAGTCCGGACCATAACATGTCTTCGCTGGCATCGGGCAACGGAGCCCAAATCACCTGATAGGGTGTCGCGGTGGTGGCGCTGCCGAGCCAGCGCGACCACAGCTGATGTTGGGTGTCTCGGAGGGTTTCCGGATCTGCGGGAGGCGTTGCCGGGAGCGAGGCGAGCAGGGGGGCTCCCCACGCCTTGGCGGCTTCGCGCCCGGTCCGGAGTCGATTGTCTAACAGCTCCAACCCCAAGGCCCCCACGAAGGCCAGGCCGCCGCCGGCAAATAGACCGAGCAACCCGTAAACGGCGACTTTGATGGGCTTGCCGCGAGTGATCACACTTTCGACGGTGGCCGGAGAGAACACTTGATAATACCCCGGTGCACGCTCTTCAAAAAGTTCTGCTTCGCGCAGGCGACTCAGCAACAGGTTGCGCGTGCTTTCGAGGGAGGAGCGATTGCGGGTCAATTGGGCGATGCCCATTTCTTTGGCCGGTAGCTCTCGTAGTTCGGCCCGGGCTTGGTCCCGCAGAGATTTGAGCTCGGCGAGACTGTTGGATACCGCTTCCTCCTGACTGCGCAGTTGCAGAATCTGCAGATAAAGGGTATTGCCGAGAAAGGTGCCCGCGTAACGGGAGAGGTCGTCGTTGGGGGTCTCCCGGTCTAGATCCAAGCGAGCTTCGATCGCGGTAACGCGTTCGGCGGCTTCGAGGGCGATAGGGTTTGTATCCGTATAGCGGTTACGGATTTGGTCGAGGTTAGCCCGAGCCTCCTTCAGCTCATCGGCCAGAGGGCTTTGCCGGCGCAGTTCGGTCTCGAGACCCCGGAGCTTTACCTTGGTGGCATCGATTTCGAGGCGGGCGGATTCGTAGCGGAGGTCAAGGTCCCCGATGGACCGCAGCTGGGCATCAATCTGTTTGTCGATATTGACGAGTCCCTCGCGGCGGGTGTATTCCAGCATGCCACCACCGACGCGTTCGAGGTCGGCTTGATTGGAGTCGAGCTCTTGTTGGAGATACTGGCGAATTTCCCGGCTTTCGCGCGACTGCATGTCCCGGGTATAATCGACGACTTCTTCCGACCACAGGTTCGCTAGGGTTACGGTGGCCGCGGCGGAATCGTAGCCCGATACCGTTAAGAACAGGTAGTCGGTCCCGCGTTGTTCGGCGACTGCGGTGGACCGGCGCAGCAGCGATAGGGAGACGGGCGGGTCGGCCCGCTCGGCCACTCGGCTCAGCACGTTGTTAGATCCAGCCAATCCCAGTAGCGTAGCGGTCGACAAGGTGCGCGGCTTGAACGCTTCGCCAATCTCGCCGGCGCGGAAAGAGTCAGGCACTTCCCGTTCGATCAACTGGGCCGAGACCTGGTAACGGGTTTCGGTGCGCAGGAACCCAACCGCGGTCGCCAGCACGGCCCCGGCGAAACCGCCCATGATCAGCCCATAGCGACGTTGCCAAAGACCGCCTAGTAATCGGAACGGATCTACCGGGAGATCGAAACCTTCCGGCTCTGCTTCGTCCCCGGCCGGGGCGGGTTTGCCCGGTCGCGTCGGCCGCAGTGCCGTCGCGGGGGGCACCGGGGGGGAAGGAGCATCGGCTTCGCCCCAATCACTCACCCGCATCTGGGGTTTTTTGTCGTCGGGCTTCATGAGGCGGATGCGAAAGCTTCGGCGTTGCGGTGTAGTTCCAGATCATCGACCACGGCGCGGATATGTTCCCCCTCGATCGTGGCGCTGGACTGCGCGCGAGCTGATTCCAGGGCGAGCTTTGCGATGCGATTGAGTTCGCGCGGCACGCCCCGCCCGGCCTCGGCCACGATCTTATGGGCCTCGGCAGAGAAAAGTTGACCGGTAGGATGTCTGGCCACCCGGAGGCGATGCTCCAAATACGCCCGACAATCAGCGACCTGCATTCCCGCCAGATGGAAACGCAGGCTCACGCGCTGATCCAAGGGGGCGTGAACGCGCACCCGGTCTCGCAGCTCGGGTTGTCCGAGGAGGATCAGGGTGAGACGGCCATGGCCATCGTCGTTGAAATTCAATAACCGCTTCAGATCCGCTAGGGTGTCCTTTCGCAGGTCCTGCGCTTCGTCAAAAACCAGCACGAGGTGGCGGCCGGGGCCATTGCCCAGTTCCCGCAAAAGACTCCGCACGAGTTCATAGACTTGGGCCGCCGTGCGAGCACGAGCGATCCGGGCGGCATCCAGGCCCAGTTCCCCAGCCAGGTGGCGCATGTGATCAGCAAAACGAAAGTGGGCATTCTCGAAGACGACCACGGCGTAGTGGGTGGGATCGAGGGTGGCGGCAAATACGCGTCCCGTGATCGATTTACCGCACCCAATTTCTCCGCTCAGTAAGCCGGCATACATGGTGCGCTCCGTGACGAGGTAACGGAGCCGGGCCAGCGCCTCGCGATGTTCATGGGACTGGAAAAAGAAGCGGCTGTCCGTCACGAGTTCGAACGGCCGTTCCTGCAGATTCCAGTATTCAAGAAGTTTAGACATGCGTATCCCGACCCGCCGATGCGGTGCGTTGGTAGAGTTGGGTTAGCTGACGCGCGGATTCCCTCCAATCGAAAAGCGCCGCGCGGGCGAGGCCCGCGGTGCGCCAACGGGTTTGATGGGCGGGGTGAGTGAGTTCCCCCAGGGCCGTGGCGATATCGGCCACGTCCTCCGGATCGACGAGGCGCGCGGCGTCGCCCACCACTTCGGCGAGGGATCCTCGCGGGGAGGCAATGACCGGGCAATTGCAGGCCATCGCTTCCACCGGTGGCAGACCAAACCCCTCAAATAAACTGGGGTAGACCATAGCGGTGGCGCCCGCATACCAGAGCGGTAGGTCGGCATCATCGACGAAGCCGAGCGAACGGATCCGCGCTCTCACCGGGGAAGCGGCAATGCGGGCGTGAATCACGTCCGCGCCGTGCCAATCCGCGCCGCCGAATACCAGCTGTTCGCTGCGCTCCGGGTGAGCCGTGGCGAATTGCTCAAAGGCCTCGATCAGCCGCCCGTGGTTTTTGCCCGGATGCTCCAATCGCGCGAGGTAAAGGAAGTAGGGCTGAGGTTGAGTGGCGCGCCCGGCTCGAAACGCGGAGATTTCGGCCGCTTCCCGGGGATAGAAACGACCTTGGTCGATCCCGTTCCAAATCACGGTTTGGTGGGTCGTGGGAATTCCGAAATGGCGATCAACATCCTTGGCGGTCGCGTGGCTAACCGTGGTAATGGCTTGGGCCCCGCGGGCTAGCCGGCGGGCGACTTGCTGGCCGTAGAACATCCGGGCGAAATCGTATTTTCCTTTCACCGCAAAGGCGGCGCAGTCGTGGATGGTCACGAGCTGAGGCACGGGTGAGCGCCAGACGATGCGCCGGTAGCTCGGAATGTGCAGCACGTCGGCCTCGATGCGTTTCAGCAGTCCGCGCAGCGCGGTTTGGTGCCAGAGGATGTTACGGATTGCGCCGCGATGTGACTCGTCGATCGGAATCCAGTCGCACCGGTCCAACCAACGGGTGAAGAGGTGGTGATCGTCCTCCAAGCCGATCAACGAGATCCGCAGCGGCGCATCGATGGCGGCGAACCCATCGAGCAAACCGAAGAGGTAGCTCGCCACCCCGGATCGGCCGCGTTGGGCCACCGTGGTGGACAACGCTACGCGAATCATAAGTCGTCCTCCGGCAGATCGAATACGCGGTCCATGCGAGCAAGGGTGATTACGTTGCGCACGTTTGACGTGATGCCCCGCAATCGGATTCGGCCATCGGGACGCGCCTCCGCTAGGCGTTGGACGACCAGCAGCAGACCAAGCCCCGAACTGTCGATGAAATTTACTTGGCTCAGATTCAGATCCAACGTGCGGGCCTGAGGTTCCCGGGCCCAGGATTGCTCTAACCACCTACGCAGTTCCGGACAACGCGTCGCGACAATGTCGCCCGCGACGTCGAGGCGGAGTTCTCGGACGGAACCGGTTTCGGGTTGGCGCTGTTGATTGAATCGGGTGCGAATATCCTTCACGGACGAAACGGCGGGCAGCAGGCGATCCAGCTTCATGGCTTTTAAGAGCTCGGTTACGGCCGAACTTGGGGCCAAGAGCGCGAACTCGCTGCGGCGGGACTTAGTTTCCCGGTAGATGCGCAGGAGCAGCCCTAGCGCCGTGCTATCGAGATACTCCACGGCGGATAAATCGATCAGGATGAGCGTATCCTCAAGCTCGGGCGGCGGGGTTTCGAGGTCGCTGGTGGCGACGCGGGCGGCGTCGCACCGGCCGGCCCAAGTCAGCACCAGGGCGGGTTCGTTGCCGGGAGAGGAAGCCGTGGCCGGGGCGGAGTTGCTCCCCGGTTTCACGGTGGTTTGCTCGGCGAGAGAGGCGCGTTGTTTGCGCAGGCCGGTAACGAAAAAGATGAGGTCGACCCAATAGCGATTAAACAAGCGCTTGGGCTCCTGACCGAGTCGGAACAGCCACTCCAAGCCCGTCTTGCGCATCCACACGGGGGCGCGCTTAAAATTGCCGGCCACGAAGTCGAGGGTGGCGCCGAGACCGATCGAAACCGGGACATTGAGTTGGGCCAGATTCATGTAGATCCACTTCTCCTGTTTTGGACAGCCAAAGCAGACGATCAAAACGTCGGGTTTGGCGTGGTGGATCCGTGCCAAAATCGCGTCGTTATCGAAATCGAGTAACTTGGCGATCGGGGGCGCGAAGGTATCGGCGATGATGAGCGTGGGATGATCCGCCATCATGCGAGCGCGTGCCCTCGCAAGAGTTTGGTCGGTCGCCCCCAGCAGAAACATTCGGTAGCCCTTGGCCGCGCAGTGGGCGGTGAGCTCGGGCATCAGATCGGACCCCGCGACCCGTTCGCGGATCGGCGCCTTGAGCCATTGCGAAGCCCAGATCAACGGCGTGCCGTCGCACAGGACCAGATGGGCTTCGAGCAGGATCCGCTGCAACTCGACATCCTCGCTCGCCTGCGCCGCGAAATCCAGATTGGCCGTGGCCAGATAACGACTTCGGCGCTCGGCGATAATCGCGTCAATATGGGCGAGCGTTTCGGCCATGGTCACGTCGTGAAAGGGCACCCCCAAGATGACTACGGTCTTAGGTAGGCGAAGCGGAGCAGGAGCGTTGTCGATCATGGCGTCACGTTCGGACTAGGGTTTCGTAGTAGTCGGACAACTGCCCCCCGAGGGCATTCCAAGTGTAACGTTCCAACGTGCGGCGGCGGCCCGCTTCGGCCTGCGCCGAACGCGAGGTTTCATCGCGCAGCAAGGTCGCAATAGCGGCGGCGAAATTGGATCCGGTGTCCGCCAGCGTGAGGTGTTCGCCATCCTTGAGCTCGAGACCTTGGGCGCCGATGGTGGTCGAGACCACGGGGCACCCGATGGCCAGCGACTCGACGATTTTCAAACGGGTGCCGCCCCCAATTCTGAGCGGCACCATCTGCAACCAGGCGCGCTGATAGTAGGGGCGCACGTCGGGCACTTCGCCGGTGACGGTTACTCCGGGAATCTTGCCATAGGCTTGCACGACCGGCACCGGATTCTTGCCGACAATCAGGATCTGCCGATCGGGCACGGCAGCACGGAGCCCGGGATCGGCTTTTTCAAAATACCACTTCAGGCCGTCGATGTTCGGCGTATAATCCATGGCCCCGCAGAACAGCACGGTGGGCTTAGGATCGGGTTGGGGCGGAAATTGGTCGCGATCAAACACGACGGGGTCGACCCCGTTGGCCAAAACGAAGATCTGGGCCGCGGCGCGCACTTCGCGGCGCATGAATACCTCGTCATCGGGTCCGCAGACCACCGTGGCACTCAGTTCATCCGCCGCGGATTTTTCTAGTTTACGCAGTTTCCAAATGTTTTCGTGGCGGAGCAGTTTCTGGGTGTTCGAAAGCGGGAGGTGCGATAGCTCCTCTTGTTGGAAGAGCAGATCTACTCGACTGCGATCCATGCTCCGAGGGGCATCCGCAGGCAGTGCTTTGGCGTAGGGCCAAAGCACGAGATCACAAAAGTGAATCAAGTCATAATCATGGTCGGCGGCGAAGGCATCGAGTGTCGGCTGGATATCGGGTTGCCGCCAATGGGTCACGGTGGTGGGCAGGGGTTCGAAGAGTCGCTGCGGGAAAAGACGCGGCCAGGCGGGATGCGAAAAAGGGTGAAAATGTATGCGGCGGCAGAATCCGAACTCAGCCTCATGACCGGCCGCGTGGGCGGCACCCTTTTCGTCGAGGCAAAACAGATCCAACTCGTGCCGGGTGCCCAGCTCACGCGCCAAATTAAACACCCGATGATACGTGCCCCGATTAACGGGGAAGGGCACGTAGGGATATATCGCGAGGATGCGCACGGGAGGAGCCAAAGGTCAGCGTTAGAGAGCTTCTGTAAATGCGGGCGGAATTACTAGCGTCTAATCAGAGTTTCCCCGCCTGTCGCCAGCGAAACAAGGTGGTGGGATGGACGCCGATTTCGGCCGCGACCTCCGCGAGACCATACCCACCGGTGGCCAGTAGGTCCCGCGCCCGTTGCAATCGCTCGCGTCGGGTGGGCATGGGCATGGCCGCGGTCGCGGTCGTCGGGCCGGGGGTCGGAGGTGCGATGGCAGGAGCACGCAGGAGGGGCGGATCCCACCAGCCGGACCGCAGCACCGGACCATCATGCATTAACACCAGTCGGTCTAAGGTGCTTTTGAGCTCCCGCACGTTTCCGGGCCAGCCCTGCTGCTGCAGTTTCACAATCAGTTCGGGTTCGATGGCGTCGTAGAACTTGCCGAACCGGGTGCCGGCCATGGCGAGGAAATGACGAGCCAGTAGAGGGATGTCCTCAAGCCGATCGCGCAGCGGGGATAACTGGAGGGTGATTTCAGCCAACCGATAGTAAAGGTCGGGTCGAAACGCTCCGCTTTGCATCCCCGCATCGAGGTCGCGATTAGTAGCGGCGACGATGCGCAACTCGACCTGATAATCTTGATTGGCGCCAAGCCGTCGGGCGGTTCGGGTTTCTAGGAAACGCAGAAGTTTCGACTGCACGGCGGGGTCCATTTCTCCGATCTCATCCAGGAATAAGGTGCCGCCATTGGCCTGTTCAACCAGACCCGCCCGATCCGCGGCCGCGCCGGTGAAGGCACCACGATTGACTCCAAACAGCTCGGCTTCCAGCAGCTGGGCCGGCATCGCCGCACAGTTGAAAGCCACGAACTCGCCGGTGCCGCCCGCCTCATGCAAGGCTGCCGCGACCCGTTCTTTGCCGGTGCCGGATTCGCCGAGGATAAGCACACTCGCTTGCGTGGGACCGAGCCGCTGAATCGCTAGGCGCAGGGATTTCATCGTCGCTGAGCGGCCGATCAATCCTCCGTGCGAGTCTGCGGGGGCACTGCTGCCGTAGAGTTGCCACCACAGGGCTTGAGCCGCCGCCGCCCGAGTCACCGCATCCTGCCACCTCGCCGGGGGGTCTTGGAAGTCAATCACATCAAAAGCACCATCCCGACAGGCCTCCACCACGGTGGCCGAGTCGAGGGCTTCACCAGCGATAATAAAATACCGATTGGCTGCAGCCAATCGGGTGCGCAAAGCCGCCCACGATTCGTGCTGCAACGTGGCCAAGGGCACCAAATAGACCCTCTGCAACGAGAAAGGGCCCAAGGGATCAACGGTGTCGACTGTGCGCACCGCCGCTCGATCGGCGCTGGTAGGCAAAAGACGCCGCACCGAGCGATGGGGCCACGAAACCTTCACCGAATCATCCGGTGTGATCACGCATGGTTCATGCATTTGCAGTGAAAATGCATATATTAATCATGCAAATGCAATCATTTTCTAGAGGATCTAGAATCGAAATCAGGTCATTAAAAATTTTATTCAGTTGATAACCATGGAATAACATATGAGTCTGAAAAGTTGGCACCCTTCGTGTTAAGCGATTCGCCATGAGCGCTTCCTCAAATTCCTCCTACTCTCCTAGAAACCGGTCACCCCGGTTTGCGCGAAGTGCCACCATCACGCTGCTCGCCTCAGCTACTTTTGGCCTCGCGATGGCCCAGACGGCGTCCACCGTGCAATCATCCGCGCGGCCCTTCGGTTTGGATATCACCGCACCAGTGAACTTCGCCGCGTCCGACGACGCTTCCATTGATTTTCAGCAAAATGCCCTGCCGAGCATCACCGACCTGCTCAACACGAAGTTGGGTGAAAAAGTCTCCTTTAATAACCAGACGGCTTATTCGCTCGATCCGACCAAGTTGCGGCTCGCGACCGAATCTACCGCTCGGGTTTATTTCATCGGAGAAGGCGCGGGTTACCAAAACACCCTCGGCTTCAATGCCCTGCCCGCTGGAACCCCCACGCCCAAAACCGTCCTCACGGCCGACTCCTCCCTCATCTTCCCCAATTCTTCGAGCCCGGTGTCGGCCTACGATCTCGCCTCCTCGGCCATTCGTCGTAGTAGCGAACCCCTCTTGCCGGGCGATTTTGTGGACCTCGGCACCTTCGAGGCCGGGACGACCTTGGATTTCTTCGTGATCGCCAACGGTGCCCGAGGCGGGACCAACGCTTACGCGGCCCCCGCGGCCCGCAATCCCGACCAACTAGATCACGTGGTGGCCTTTGTCCTGCCGGACAGTCCCTACCTGATCATTGGGTTCGAGGATCTGTTCAATGGCGGCGATAGAGACTACAATGACGTGGTGTTCGCCGTGGATATCGGTGCAGCCAATCTGCAGCGCCTGATTTCGACCCCGGAACCTTCCACTTGGGCCACGATGGCAGGTTGTTTGGGTTGGGTGGTCTTGTCGGTGCGCCGTCGTCGCAGTATCGCTACTCTCGACACCCCCTAAACCGCTCGAATAATCTCGTCCCAATGTCTCGGAAATCGCGTTGGGGAATCCTCCTAGGAGCAGTGGTTGTGATCGCAACGGCTTGGTTCGGCTTCACCACCTGGCGGGAGGTAGTCGTCGAGCGACAACGCGATCGCGCCCTGACCGGCGTGCAACAACTGATCGCCGAGGCCCGCTGGAGCGAAGCCCGCGGTGCCGTGCGGGCCTTCTGGCGAGATTATGGAAATCAACTTTCGGAGAATGAAAAACTCACCTGGCGCGAACTGGATATCGAGTCCAGCGAGCAGTCCCGTGATCTCACTCGTCTAGTTTGGCTGGAATCACGTTACCCGGACCTCGTTCATGGCCGGGAAACCGCCAGCCTGTTAATCACCCGCACCTTCGCGGCCGCCGGTCAGTTTGAGGAATCTGATCGGCTGCGCGAAGCGTGGCGGGGCCGGGAAGAGAACCCCGAACTTTGGTTGGCCCTCGATGTGGATCGTTTGTTGGCGGCGAGTAAACCGGACGAAGCGCGACTGCTGCTGGAGTCGATGAAATTTGCGGGGGAGGCCGACTTGGGGCGCCAGTTGCGTCTCGCGTTACTGGCCCCGACGCCGTTGGAGGCATGGGCAGCACTTAATGAGGCAGTGCGAATCGATCCGACCAACGCCGATGCGCGTAGTTTTCGAGCCCAGATTTTAGAACGTGCTGGGGCGACCGAGGCGGCCCGCGTCGAATACGTGGCGGCGTTGGTGGCGAATCCCGAGGATCCCGTGCGGCGCGATCAGTTGGCCCAGTTTTATCGGCGACACGGGGGCACGGCTCAGGCCCTGCAGACTTGGCGGGATGGACTCACGCCGACGGCCCCAGATTTCTTTTGGCTACGCACCTTGCTTTGGGAACGGCTGTTTGGCGCGGGTGAGAGGGCAGTCCCCGAGGCGTCCGCCGGCGTCTGGTCGAGTTTGATTGAAGCGCTAACCGAACTGCCGCCTGACCGCTTTTGGAGTGAAGCGGCCATTGCTGATCCGGCCCAAGCCCGGTTAGCGGCCGAACGCCCCGAAGTGGAGCTGCTCAGCCTGCTGGAGAACCTGCGCGAAGGTCGGGAAGGTGCGGCTGCGACTGACGCCGCCGCGCTCAGCCCATCGACGCACGTCTTGGCCCCTGCAGGGATAGCCGTAGTGCAGGCGGTATTACGTTGGCGAGCGACTGCATTGGTGCCGGCGTGGGGAGACTTGCCGGCGAAACTTCCGGGCTTGGAAGAGCATGTACTAATCGACCAACTACGCGAATGGCCGGGTGAAGCCCTGCCTCCGGAAACGGCGACGCTGTTGAGTGGGCCTCATGCCTGGACCGCATTGATGTTGGGTTCTGGTTGGCCGCAAGCCGCGCTGATTATGGCGGGGGAGGGCCTCACCACCCCGGCGCAAGAGGTCCCGGAATGGTATCACTACGGATTGGCGGTGGCTCTGCGCCAAAACGAAGGTGCGATCGCCGCCCTGACTTATTTACAAGCCGTGCCCGCCACGCCCGCCCTGCAATTGTTGGCGGCGGAAATCGGCTGGACCCAGGAATCTCCAGAAGCACGGGGGCAGCTCGAAACCTTGGCGACGAATTCTGGCGACGTGGGTTATCGCGCTGCTTGGTTGTTGGCGGTGGATGCGCTGGGTCGGGCTGACTGGGCTCAAGCCCAGGCTTGGATCGAGGAGCATCCCGGTTTGGTTCGTAGTGTCACGGGTCGGGAACTTTTGGCCCGGACGGCGCTGAGTTCCGGTAGGCCGGAGCAGGCAGCGGCCATTTATACCGAACTGGGAACCTCCTCATTGGAGGCGGGAATGTATCTGTCCCGGGTTGCTTTCACCGCTGGTGATTGGGCGCAAGCGCGGGAGTTGACCGAAGCGCTAATGGCGGATTTCCCGGCGCAGATTGAGCTGCGGCGAAACCTCGAAAAAATCACGGCAGCAGAACAGGCAGCCGAGGGAGTCACCGCGCCATGAACGCACGTCGGGTGGCGTGGTTGTTCGGGTTCGCCCTCCTTGGCGTGGGGTTGTGGACCCGTCATCCGTTGGGGGAGTCCGCCGGGGATTTGTTACCCGCGCTGGCCGCATTTCCGCTCTACTATTGGCTTACCGCTCCGTGGCAATGGCGGCGCGAAGAGACGTCGGTGAATTGGACAACCTTGGGAGTGGGTATCGGTGTTTTGGTGGTGGGTGCCGGGATCGACCACACGTTGGTTTTGGCGGTGGGGTGGGTGCTGGTTTGGCGCGCTTGGCTGCAGGGCGAACTTCAACCGCAAGCGGTGGCGATCAGTTGGAAACCCATGGTGCTGTTGGTCTGTGGTTTTCCCTGGTTGGGTCTCGAAGGGCAGGCGTTGGGTTGGTGGTTCCGTTACTCCGGGGCCTGGGGGGCAGGAGGGTTGTTTGAGTTGATGGGATTTTCCGTCGCGCGGGATGGCACGTTTCTCACCGTGCAAGGATTACCCCTAGCGGTGGACGCAGCCTGTTCGGGACTGCACGCGCTGCAGGCCATGTTGGTGGCGGGAACGGTTTTGGCGTTGATGGTCCTGCCGGGGAATCGATTTTGGTGGGGAGTGGCGATGTTACCGCTGCTCGCTTGGGCCGCCAATTTGTTGCGCATCATCACGCTAGGCGTTGCCGGTCTGACCTTTGGCCCGGAGGCCGCGATGGGGTGGTTTCATGCATGGGGCGGATGGGGTGTATTGATGGCCATGTTTATCCTCTGTTCTGGCGTATTCAAAATAATGGGACGCGGCGCCCCGAAAAACGAGGGCGCAGCATGAGCGGCAATACTCAGTTGCGCGGCACCGGGTTGGTGATTTTTTTCGGACTCTGCGCGATGAGCCAGGATCTACGCTGGGCGTGGCAGCATTCTCCCTACGATCAAGGCGGGTGGGTGCTGGCGTTGCTTTGGTTGGGCATCGGATTGAGCGGGGCGCGAAAGTTCTCAACCGTGCCGCCGGTCCGACTCCTTTTGCTGGGGGTGGCGGCAGGATTTGTGAGTTTTGTGGGCGAGCTGAATGTTGCTCGTCACTTGGCTTTGGTCTTGGTGGTGGCGGCTTGGATGCCGAACTGGAATGCCCGGTTGGTGTTCGGCTTGGTGGGAGTGTGTTGGTGGCCCGCCTTGGGGTGGGCGGCGGCGAAGTTCACGGGTCCAACCGGAGTGCTGGTGGGTAGGTCTCTCGTGTTGATATTGGGGACGGTCGTGCTGTGGCGTTCCCTTACCCGTGCTCCGAAAGGCGCGGCCTGATGGACGCCCGGTGGAAAACTTTGCTCCTGTGGGTCGCGATCGTGGTCGCCATTGGCCTCGGGCTATTGTGGCAGTTGTTTCCGTTGCCGGATGCGGGGAAACGGCTGGATGCTTTGCCTCAGCGGGGCTTAATGATGGTATCGGAAGACCTGCCGGTCACTGCGGTTGAGCAGCAAATTTATGCGGACGCTCGCGTGTTGAAACGCTTGGTGCAGGTCCGGGGGCAACGGGTGATTCTCACCATTATTGATGGGACTCATAATCGCCACGCCGTGCACGATCCGCTGTTCTGCTTCCGCGGCGCCGGTTGGGAGGTTGTCGGGGAATCCGGATTTCCGGTGGAGTGGGGCGATGCCCAACGGGTGAATCTCTTGAAACGGGGTGAACCCGCCGAGGCCCTCTATTGGTTCACCGATGGAGACCGCGCCTTTGGGTCGAGTTTGGCTTACTGGTGGAGCACCACGTTGCGCCGGGTTTCGTTGGGCTTATCGGGAGCCGAACCCGTCTTAGTCGTGATCACGCCGTTGGACCAGCGACCGATCAACTGGGATCTGCTCCTGCAGAATTGGCCGGAGATTGGGGCGTTTTGATGAGCGCCCCACGTGACCTATTTTGGTAGCGCATCGCTCAGGTGAGCTCCGGGAATCAGATCGATCCCGAGGAGGGATTTGAAGAGGTAAAGCGCCAGCAGGGTGATCACGCCCAAGATGAAGATGCCGGCGAAGCTGAAGAGCACAACCGTCATCAGTCGCGGTAGGGCTTGGCACCAGTTTTTCATTTGCCCTGTCAAGGGGGGGCGGGTCGCTGCCAGCTCCCGTTTAAGGACCGCGTTCTCGGCCTCCGCCGCCATCAGCTGTTGGATGCGTTGCGACTCCTCGAGCGCAACCTCCACCGCTTGGACTAAGTGAGCGGGCTTGATCGGCTCGGCGAGGCACCGAAAGATGCCGGTGTCGTTGATCAAGAATATCGTAAGATCAGTGTTGGGTTGCGGACATAATAAGATGCGACGTTGCCAGAGCGGGCTACGATCTTGTCGGCTGTAAAACATGATGCCGGTTTCGCCGGGTAGATCATCGCGACATACGATGACCGCCACCGGGTGGTTCGAAAGCACGGCCTCAGCTTGAGCGATCGACTGCGCCCGGAGGATGGTGGCTTGGTGGGTGAAGGCCTCCGTCAATACCTCGGCCGCGGCGGCGGCTGGATCGATCAATAAGATGGAGGGCCGGCTCATCTGCTGGCCCGGAGGGATTGGAAAGTGGCGCGGCCCAACAGGACGACGGGTCCGACCACCAGCAGCCCCCGCCATACGCAGTCAAGAAATCCGCCATCTGGGGGGAACGGGGCCAACCACGTGAGTGCCGCTAGCATCCCGAGGCCGACGGCCAGCGGGGCCAGCACCGGTTGCAGAATCTCGCGCAGCAGGGCGAAGGTTCCAGTCTCCGCGAATTTTGCGGTCAAGGGCAGCACCCATAACCACCCGACCAGCACGGTAGGAATCATGGTGCCCAGCGCCACGCCCAGCACCCCGAGTTGATGCACGAGGATCAGGCTAAGCACGAGGTTAGCGGTAGCATCGGCCAAACTGATGCGAAGCAGTCGCTTCTCCCATCCGCACATCATCAGAATGCGTTTCGAACAGCTGTTGGTGATGAGCGAGCTGTAGGTGGCCAAGAGTAGCGCCTGCCCCACCAAGTAAGTGTCCGGTTCAAGCGCATCGAGTCCGGTAAGAATCTTAACGAGCGGTGTGAGATACGCCGCCGATAATGCGTAGAGCGGGGTCGTAAGCAGCAGGGTGAAGGACGAACTCTTGATCAAAAGATCACGGATGCCGGCCCGATCATTTTGAATGTGCATTTGCGCGGCCGCCGGGGTGAGGGCGTCCTGCATTTGGACCGAAAATAGCCCAAACATTTCCGACACCTTGTAGCCAGCTTGATAGAGGGCGATAAAACCTACTCCGATGGAGAAACTGATCACGGCCTGATCGGTCCGGGCCATGATCAGATTGGTGAAGGTGATCAAATAGGCGACCAGCGAGAACGACAGCACCCCGCGCACAGCACTAAAGCGGTAGTGCCGGGGGTGCAGGCTGATGCCCGGAATGCGCGGGAGCACCATGAACCACGCCAGAGCATTAGGCAGCACGGTGGTGATGACGCTGATGGCGACGATCTTGGGCAGACTCCAGCCGTGGATCAGCGCCCAGGCCATGAGGCCGAGGTTGATTACGGTTGATCCGATCACCAGCCAGTTGGCCAAGTCGATACGCTGCAGGCCGCGCAGGAGCTCTGGGAAAATCCCCATCGGAAACGCGATGGCCATAGCGCAGAAAAAGATGACGTAGGCCTGACCGAAACTATCCCAATGCGCGGGATCCACCTGAGTCCATTTGAGAAAAAGCGGACGGCCCGCAAGAAATACGATTAGCATCGCGCCGCCGATGGCAGCGAAGGACCAAAAAATTGTCGCCAGCAGTTGATTTAGCCGAGCGGTCTCGTGATTAGCCGAGTGCTCCGCCACGGCTTTTTGAGCGGTGAAGCCCAACCCGAAGTCCATCAGGATGGTGTAGCCGAAGAGTGACCAGAGCAGGGAATAGAATCCGAAGGCTTCGGTGGAAAGGTATTGAAACGTCAGTCGGAACAGGATCAGGCCCGATCCTAGGCGCAGCACGGTGCGCAGGTAATTAGTGCCGGTGTTGCGCCAGAAGTGGCGCTGCCAGTCACGGGTTGCCATGACCGGAAACGGTGGCCTGCAGGTAAGCTTCGATCTGTAGGCTGATCACTTCCATATCGTAGCGTTCGACGACCTCGCGGCCGGCGGTGACGACCATGGATTGGCGCAGGGCGGAGTCGGCGGCGAGGCGATCAATGGCGCGAGCGAGATCGACGTCGTCCCGGGCGACGAAGGGAATGGCGTTCTCCCCGTCGCGGACCAACTCCTGCGAACCACCGAGCAACGTGCTGATGACGGGAAGGTCGGCGGACATGGCTTCCAGCGGGGTCAGCGCGAACGGCTCCTCCCAGGCGGAGGTAAACAGGAGGGCATCATAGTCGGCGTAGACCTGGCGCATGCCGGCCGCGTCGGTTGACTTGATTGCGACGCGATCGCCGACCCCCAGTTCGGTGGCAGTAGTTTTTAATTGAGCCACATACTCGTCGTCGCCGCGACCATAGAGATCGAGGGTAAGGTCCGTGTTACCGACAGCGGCGAGTCGGCCCAACGCTCGGACGGCGGTCAGGGGGTCTTTATCGTCGTGCAGCCGGCCCACGTAGAGGAGTTTGGTGAAGCGATCGGAGGCGGGCCGTTTCGCGAACAAGGCAGTATTTACGCCGCAATGAATCACCGCGCCGTGGTCGACCGGCCAGCCGGCTTCGCGCGTGATTTGTTTCAGCCGTTGGCTGCAGAAGTAGATTCCGGGAAATTCTATCTCTGCCCAGGTCGCGAAGGGAGCTTTTCGACGCAGCCAAGATTTGGCGCCCAACCCTCGCAGGCATCGACTGGTGAAGGTGGCAGCGGCCGAGTGGGTGAGACCGTTCCACCAGCGGAGCCACACGTCGGCGCGCAGGCTTTGGGCGATCCAATGATCCGAGACATCGTAGACGGTAGGGATCCCGAGATCACGTAAAGTGAGGATGAGCGCCTTGCTGATGCCGCCCAGATTCCAGACGTGGATGAGGTCGGGTTGAAAATCTTCCACCTGCGCTCGCAACGTCGCATGGTTGTGTCGCTCCAGAGTGTAGAGATCGCGCATGGATAACCAAGGGTGGCCAAAAAATCCATGCACTCGCAGCTCCCGGTGAATGCCCTGCTCATCTATAGTGGGCGCGGGCAGGCCGTGATGGGAGGTGAGTACGCGCATCTCGTGTCCCCGCGCGCGCAGGTGGTCGGTGGTCATGCGGCACCGTTCCTCGTAGCCGCCGATGGCGTGAGGGGGGTACAGGTTGGAAACGACGAGGATCTTCATGATGGGCTTCTTTGGTAATGCACCCAGCCGGCGCGATAGCCGTCCCGTTTACCGAGTCGCTGAGAGCAGCGAACCGCCAAGGCGTAGAACCACTCGCGGCGGCGTCCCTCACGGGCACACCAGCCCCAGTCCTTGACGCCATCCACCAGCGTGCCCCGGGCTACGGTGTAATGGTAGTTGTAGTGGCGGGGTGGGGTGTTGCTGTGGGCGGCCACGGCAAACGTGTCTCCGTAGGAACGCTTGTAAGCCTGTTTCAACGTGTAGTTGTGGGAATGGATGGCGATTGATCGCTCGGCAAAAGCCACGCCCCAACCATGGTCCTTTAATCGCCGGGACCATTCATCGTCCTCGGCATACTGCAGGTCCTCCCGGAAAGGCTGGGCCTCCCACGCGGGCCGGTAGACGGCGCAGCTTACCATGCTGAAGAAGTGATCCCACTGCGTGGATTCACGATTGGGTCCAAAACAACGATCGTAATCGTGGGCGTAAACGGCCTGGCAGTCGGAGCGGGGGATCTGGCGACTGAATACCGTGCCGAGTTTGGGATCACTGCGAGCGACCTGGAGTAACTCCGCGAGCCAGTGCTCGTTAGCGGGTTCGGCATCCGAGTTGAGAAAGACTACCCAATTGCCGGTGGACTCCCGCATGCCTCGATTCAACACCACCCCGGGCACATATTCTGAGGGCTGGATTTGGAAGAACTTGTGCGGCTCGAACGATTCGATCACCGGCACGGTTTCATCCTTGGAGCCGGAGTCGATATGAACGAGCTGAACCGGCCCGGTCCCTTGTTGGGCGTGCACCATCCGTAGCGTAGGCTGGATCAGCGGCCCGTCGTTGAACGAACGCATTACGATGGAGACGGGATCGGGCATCGGCGGAAGTGGATTTACGGGCGCGACAAGAGCCATCAGACAGCATTAGCATCAGAGGGAGTTAACCCAATCCGATTCTGTGAGAAAACGAGAACATGTTTTTGTAACCGGCCACCAGCGGCCCGACACCGATGCCGTGGTCGCGGCGGTGGTGCTGGCTCGCCTCCGTCGTCGGTTGGACCGCAAGCGTAGCTACGACCCCATTATGCTGGGCGAAGCGAACCAGCAGACGTGCTGGCTGTTCAAACAGGCGCGGATGGCGCTGCCGCCGATCCGGTCGGACATTCGCTGGACGGTGGGTGAAGTGATGAGCACGGATCTGCTGTCGTTGCCTCCCGAGGCGCGACTGGGTGACGCCATGGAGATTCTGCAGAGCAAACGGATCAGTATGGTGGCGGTAGTGGATAAGGCGGGCCGCTTACTGGGAGTGGTAAGTCCCCGGCTGCCGCAGAATGAGTATTTCTTCAACTTCAACGTCGAGGACTACCTCGGACATCTGCTGTCCCTCAACGACGTGGTGATGACGTTTGGTCTGCAGACCCTGAAATCGGCGCACACCGGCCCGGCGGCGGTGATGCCCGGGAGCTTCCGCGTCGCGGGGGGAGGATCGCTCAAAATTGATCGCGGCGATGTCGTGATGGCCGCCGCTTCACCCAAAGTAGTTCGAGAGGCGGAACGCGCGGGAGCCCAGGCGATCGTCATCGCTGATGCGACCCGCGCCGAAGCTAAAGCGGCGGCGGCGGCCTCACGCAACCTGCCGGTGTATTTCTATTCCGGATCCTTGCTCGCGCTGTTGTCCAGCCTGTCGCTGGCGATTCCCCTGCGCACGATCATGACCGAGGAGGTGACTAGGCTCGCGCCCGACCAACGGCTTGATCGAGTGATGCCTGATCTGCAGACGGCCCTGCATGCCCTGCCGGTAGTCGATGGGGAAGATCGACTCATTGGCGCGCTGTCGCAGCATCAAGCTTTGGCTCCGTCCAGGCGTCCGCTGATTCTGGTCGATCACTTTGAACGTACCCAAACGGTGGCGGGAATCGAAACGGCGCAGATTGAGGAAATTGTGGACCATCATCGGGTGGGAGGAATCGAGACGCTAATGCCCGCTCGGGTGGACTGCCGTCCGGTGGGTAGCAGTTCGACTATCGTCGCCCTGCAATTTCAAGAGGCGGGCCTGAAGCCCTCGGCTCGCGAGGCGATGCTCCTGATAGGTGCTCTCATTTCGGACACTCTGCTGCTGACCTCCCCTACTACCACCGCCGTTGACCGCAAGCTGGCTCCGCAACTGGCCAAACTGGCGGGGATCAATCTGAAGTCATTTGGTCGCGAACTGCTGCGCCAGAATGATGAATTGGCCAGTGGTCGGCCGGACAAGCTGGTGCGAAAAGATGTCAAAACTTTCTTCCGGGGAGAGGTCTCCTTTGGAGCGGCGCAGCTCGAAACCGTCGACTTGGGGATCCTCTCAATCAAGCGGGCGAATGAACTGCTGGAGGCGTTGGAACAGCTGCGCATCAGTTCACACTGGCACATGGCCGCGCTGATTGTGACCGATGTGCTGCGGGGCGAAAGTCGTCTCCTGATCGTCGATCAAAATCCCGAACGGGCTGATTATCTACGCGGGGCTAAAGCGAGTGCGCTGGGGCGGCTTTGTCCGGGCATGGTCTCGCGGAAAAAACAGCTTCTGCCGATGCTCTTGGAACAATTGGACCGATTTACCGGATGAGTGAGAGCAGGGAAATCAAACGGGTGATTCATGTGCCTCGTCGATTCGTGGCCCATGAGTGGGGGGGCACGGAAACCGTCATCGCGGAGCTACTGCGCGAACAAAGACGAGCAGGGTTGACCCCGGAGATTCACACCTCCCTGGCGTTGAGCGCAACGCGACACGAACACTGGCAGGAGCTGGAAATCTTTCGCTATCCCTACTGCTATCCGTTCTTCGGACTCAGCGCTGCGCAAAAACAGGCCATGGATAAAAAAGGCGGTAACCTGCTCTCATGGTCGCTGTTCCGGTCTTTGTGGCGCCGACCGGATGTGCGGATTTTCCACGCCCACGCGCTCAAGCGGTTGGGGGGCGAGGTTTTCACGGCGGCGCGATTACAGCACAAGCCCTTTGTCGTAACCTTGCACGGTGGGGTATTCGACGTGCCGCCGGCGGAGTTGGCCCAGCTGACCGAGGCGCAGGCGGGTAAGTTTGAATGGGGCCGTGCGTGGGGGGCGCTGTTGCGGTCGCGGCAGATATTGCACGAAGCCGATGCCGTGATTTGCGTGGGACGGAACGAAGCCGAAAAGGCGCGCGAGCAGCTGGGTCATGATCGGGTCCATCATTTGGGCAACGGCGTGGATCCGGTTCGTTTTAGCGGTGGGAATGGGCCGGCCTTCCGGGCGACGCACGGTTTGCCCGCGTCGGCGGTAGTTCTGTCCTGTATCAGTCGATTAGATCCGCAAAAGGATCAGCTCACCTTAATCGAGGCCTTCGATAAACTGGC
>Ga0208414_1000602_pt1 | contig 33300 bp, 24 predicted proteins | sample AntAceMetag02UKE_FD_184770 | JGI IMG/M metagenome (GOLD analysis project Ga0208414, IMG submission 184770) | Saline lake microbial communities from Ace Lake, Antarctica - Antarctic Ace Lake Metagenome 02UKE (SPAdes) (version 2) | ecosystem: Environmental > Aquatic > Non-marine Saline and... | reverse complement strand
TATCTTTCTCTGTGTTTTGAAAGGCTAGCTCTTCGTTGGCAAGAATTAACTCATCTGCCCGCTTCTCTTTCTCTTTGTTGGCAAGGACTAATTCATCGGCTCGCTTATCTTTCTCGGCGTTTTGAAAGGCTAGCTCTTCGTTGGCAAGAATTAACTCATCTGCCCGCTTCTCTTTCTCTTTGTTGGCAAGGACTAATTCATCGGCTCGCTTATCTTTCTCTGTGTTTTGAAAGGCTAGCTCTTCGTTGGCAAGAATTAACTCATCTGCCCGCTTCTCTTTCTCTTTGTTGGCAAGGACTAATTCATCGGCTCGCTTATCTTTCTCGGCGTTTTGAAAAGCAAGCTTTTTGTTGACAAGGGCTAATTTATCAGCTCGCATATATTTCTCTGCATTTTGATAGCGTCGGTCGTCAAAATTATTCGGCATACCTGATTTCACCAATTTTCATTATTCTAGCGGATGGAACAAAAGTAGCGCGAATTTAGGCAATAGTGGCTCAATGAGCGGAGTATTACTATATTTTTTGCTGATTTGGTATTTGCGCGCGAGCAAGTGACGCCCCTCAGAAGCGCACTAGCAACAAAAAGGAGTGTGCAAGCAAATATCAGCAATTAAATCACGTCGATATTCGACGTAGCGTGCTGACATACAAAGAAAAAATGGCGGGCTCACAGAGACTCGAACCTGGGGCAAACAGATTATGAGTCCACTACTCTGGCCAACTGAGTTATGGGCCCTTTAATCATTGCCTGACGCTCGAATACTTCGTTAGCGATAACCTTTTCCCTCATACTTAAGGAAATTTCGTGACAAGGGACCCCAATTCTTATGTCGCCCCAATAACATAAAAGTGATTTGGCCAATGAAAGGTAGCTTGCCCTCGCCTCAGATACGATTTGTATTCTGTCTAATATTACAGTACCGACAAACGCTTTTAACCAACCAATCTTGATTCAACCCTTACTCAATAGAGTACTGTACTTTGCCAACGACTCCGGATAAAGAGGGTGAGACATCAATTAGACACCCACATCTTCCTCTATAACATCAATTAGACACCCACATCTTCCTCTATGGCAAAACTTGCACCCCACACCGCTCAAGAAATCCTAAAGATCATGCACATTGATCATGATTATTCTAAATGGTGTTCGTTTATACTGAATTCAAACTGTTTAGGCTTTCGCTATTCAGATGTCGAGCAGGGGGTAACCTCAGAACGAGTTCTGGAAAAGAAAGACAGCGTGATTGGAGCTACTTGTAGAATTGTTTTGCTTGTGAGAGCCCGTTAATCCACTTACTGTTAGTCCGAATCGCAAGCTTCTTGAATTGACTTAATCGTCCCAGCGCTCTGTGAAATCGGCTACCAAAGTGCTGAGTGTTGTTGACCCAATTGTCTTCGTTCACTGCTAACTTCCTCAATATAGGCTGAATATGAGCAGGTATAGCTCCTCGCTTGTCATCGCGTATGGCGCAACCTGTCCAGTTTACTAAGTCAAAGTAGCAGGCATCCTCTATAGGCAGGATGATTGGGTATATAGCCTGATTTCTCTGTGCTAGAGGTTGTAGCCATGTCTTGGTTTTTACGCCTTTTTGTCTCTTTCTATAAATGGTTAGGCGTTCCTGAATAGAAGTGAATTCAGAGTCTTCCAATGACTCACTTAAGCCCGCCCGAATTGGATTCAGATCAACATAAGCCATACAGGAAACCAGAGCCGCTTCGTCAAGCAGCGCCTGACTTCGGAATCGTCCCTCCCAGAACCGTCCGGTGCACCTGTCTTCTTTGTTGGCCATTCTGGCGACTGCCTCATTTAGGCAGCGCATATACCAACTTAGGTCGCCTAGTCGTGCTCTCCACACTTCCACCAAGAGGGATAGCGCATTCTGTTCTATCCTGGAAAGTGGCTCACCCACTTTGTATTTATGAGCCAGCTCTGGTCCTTTATAAAGCGCCAACCAGTGGCCGATAACTTCATCATAAGTCCAAGCCCGTACTCTATCACTGTCTACATGCAGAACGAGGTGGAAGTGGTTTGACATGATGGCATAAGCACAGACATCTATGGCGAATACCGAAGAAAGTAACTGGATTCGATCCAATATCCATTGCTTGCGGTGATCAAAGTTCTTACCCGAAAACTTGTCATGACCACACAGAAACGCACGGCGTACGCATCGAGATATGCAGTGGTAATAAGGGGTGGTGTGAATATCGACCAAACGATAACGAGCTTGTGGCATAGGTTCCTCCATGAACGTATGGCAATAAACTAGTTATAGCTGACAATGGCCCAGTGGACCAACGAATGTGCTAATTTCTGTGGGTGTCCAATTTGTCCATTGCTTGCGGTGATCAAAGTTCTTACCCGAAAACTTGTCATGACCACACAGAAACGCACGGCGTACGCATCGAAATATGCAGTGGTAATAAGGGGTGGTGTGAATATCGACCAAACGATAACGGGCTTGTGGCATAGGTTCCTCCATGAACGTATGGCAATAAACTAGTTATAGCTGACAATGGCCCAGTGGACCAACGAATGTGCTAATTTCTGTGGGTGTCCAATTTGTCTTGCTAATTTCTGTGGGTGTCCAATTTGTCTTGTGGGTGTCCAATTTGTTCCACTCCAATTTGTTCATTGTTACTCAATATCGATTGAGTATGTACCAATCAGTGAATTGGTTTTAGGATCCCAATCGACTATCACCAACTGTGAGTTTGGCGACTGATGTGAGAGCAAGCGCTTACCTTTATATGCTACCGCGCTGACGGCATTGCGCAAATCAAATTGGCGCTCAATACCGGTACGATTATTAACAAAAATAGGTAGGCCCGTTTCGCTGGACCGTTTCTCCCAAGTGTTGCCTGGGCCATATTCTCCCGGCGCCCAGCTAGCGCTAGAAAGTATTAATTCAGCGCCTTGGTTTTGCAAGCTTTTAGCGTGTGCAGCAGGCCAAGCATCTGCACAAATTAGCAGACCTACTTTATAGCCATCCACATTGACCACCGACGGCTTGGTTCCCGCTGTTGACCAACTTTCAGAAATAGGAATCGTATTGACCTTTTTATGCCGGCCAATGATTTCGCCAGCTTTGTCGATCACAAAAAGAGTGTTGAATAGTTCGCGCGCTCCGAACTGATCGTCAATGCGTTCTAAATGGCTTAGAAATACGACAAGCTGGTGCTTTTTTGCAAGAGCTTGAACCTCTCCAACATACTTGTCGGGCCCGTTGGGAATCCATTGTGTACCAATTTTAAGATCAAAACGATAGCCTGTGTGAGATAACTCGGGCGTCATTACCCAGTCCGCATTATGTTTGGATGCCAGCTCAATTCCTGTTTGGACCAAAGCAGCATTATGCTCAAGGTCGGCGTATTTCAGCCCTAAGTGAAGCATAGCAATAGTTAATTTACCGTCGTCGCCACTGGCTCGAACAATCATTGATACGCTGCATAGGTAAAGTAATAAAACTATGGCCAATAGGCTATGGATTGTTGGGCGGCTATATTCTCTGTGCATTATTGTTAACCCTGTTTTTTGCCACTCCAAGGCAGCCTCGTAAAAAAAACGCTACTATTTAGCAATTAAAATCAGTTTGCCAGTTTCAGGGTCCCGATAAACTTGCCCCACCGATTCATAGCCCTGTCCACCATTTTCACCTTGGCTCGGGAGTTGTGGTAATTCTCGACCTTTTTCGACAACCTGCTCGTTAGGCTTTTGCTGTTCAAAATGGGCATCAACATTCTTGCTCATACCAATAAGGGCCGCGATTAAGCCGCATGCAAACACCAACATTAGATCAAGCAAATTTGCGAGTGGCCCAAGTGGTTCTTCGTCTTGTTGATCAAAACGATTACTGTTCCATTTTCGCACACGAGTTTGAGCTAGAGCTTCTTTAGTGGTCATACACCCGCCTCATGTGCTTCCATAAAGTTAAGCGTTTGTTCGTACCAACGACGACGTAAACGCCCCGCCACAAAACCAACAATACCCACCAACAAACCCAACACAGTAGTGTCAAAGGCAACACTCATAGCGGTCGTTAGAATACTCAACTCACCTTCGCCCAGAGCTGCCAGTCCAGGACCCAGCGGGATCAGTGTGCCCATTAAACCCAACATTGGAGCAATGCGAGTTAGAAAATCCGTGCGTTCAATCCGTCTTGCTGCAAGTATTTCAAAATCGTCAATGTTGCCGCTCTTTTGCCAGCGTTTTAACCCGATTAGACGTTCGGATAGCAAAGTGCCTATCTCGATAACCGCCCAGCCCGTAAACAACAATAGCAAGCAAATAACCGGTTGCAGTAAGTAGCCAACAAACGTGTGCATTACCCCAATTGAGGATCCATTAAACATAATTAACTTATTTCCTTTTTGAGCTAACGGGTGGGCGAGCGCCACGGACAATGCCAATAACGATGAGTAGCGCGAGCAAGCCAAAAAGCCACCGATAATCAAGGTTCAGCAGGCTTTCGCGGCTTAACTGTTGTTCTGCAGGCGCCTCATTTTTGTTAACTGGTTGTTCAACGTCTGCTGGGCTCAGTTCCGAGATACTTGAGGGTGACGCGATCAGCTGAGGTTCCATTCGAGCCGCATTTAGCAAGGTTTGCACCGCTGTAAATTGTTCTTCACTGACGTAGTCTTTAATGAAGTTGAATATTGGGCTATTCGGCGACGAATGGCCACTACCAGGCAGACCATTTTCAACGATCAAGTCAGCAAATTGCTGTGAGAGTTGCTCCAAAGTGGCTTGGTCGGCATCCCAAAATTCTTTTTGCGCGGCAACCAACATAACCGCAAGCATATTGCTCTTAACATGCACATTGTGATTTTCTTCCAAAAACGTATCGAGACCAATGCCATGACTGTCATCTATATAAACCGACTTCACTTCATCCCAAACCCAACTCTTAACGACATCAGGATTAGTCACTTGCCAGCCCCAAAGATACTCGAAGAACTCACTGCCCATAGTACGGGCACCGGCATAGCCCTCATCCATTAAAGGCTCTAGCCATTGAGGGTTCAGAAACCGGCCGCGTAGCTCTGACAAAAGTGCCACGCTTAATGGTTCGATACTAACGTTGGTGTTGTCTTCGTGCTTAAGAATGAAATTTGCAGGGACCTCGCCTTTGACTGTTTCAACTGCCAAGCTTAAGCCACCAAGGTAATCAAAGGTGTCGTTGTTATCTAAAAGACCATAAAGGTTGCTCGACCGGCCAAGGTAAGTATTTCCCACGCTACTTAAGCGTTGAGTGAAAAGCTCTTGCTGCGGCTCACCTGAAATATTTGCACCATACGCATGACCCATGCGGCGGATATATACTTTAGCGATATCTGCACGGTCATCCCAGCTGCCAGAGCGCTCCACCAATCGATTTACACCAGCGCCATAAGTCCCAGGGGCATCACCAAAAATGCGGTAAGTTGCCGCGCGCCCGGCCTCTTCGGAGGCTCGACCTTGCTGCAATGCCAACCTGGCATCTTTGACCCACCGCTGCGCAACGTGATTTATTGCTAATGATTCCGCACCAGGATTTTGTTTTTTTCCTAACGGGCTTAAAGCAGAATTTAGGGCCAGTGATAAAGCTGGATAGTCTTCGCGAATGGTAGTGGATGATGCATCTAACGCCATTAGCACTGCTTGCTCTAACCAGATTATGTGCGCGCCGTAGAGGTCTCGAAACAAGCCTGAAGTAGTGTAAAGCGTGTCGCGGCGAATGCGAGGTTTGCCGTTTTCAATCAGATTGGCAATGTCCAGATGCTCTAAACTCTTAACAATACCGCGACTGCTCCAAACTGGCTTGATACCCAGCATGTCAAACCCAAACGCAATCATAGCGCCTTCGTCCCGCACCACGTCGGATGCCCATAATACAATTGCATCGGCATCTTCGGCCTTGGTCGTTGCACGTGCCTGCACTGCGAGGTCGACACCAACTTGATAACCCAATCGAGAGGGAATTAGGCCACCGTCTAATGCGTAAAAATTACGACCCGTTGGTAATACTTCAGGTGTGCGGATAGGATCATTGCCCTTACCCGGCGGTATATATCGCCCAGCAAGTCCAGCTTCAAGCGCGTCTATTTCAGCTTTGGGAGATGCACTGAGCTTTGCTTGCCAGCTATCTTTATTAGCTCTCAGCTCATCAGCTGCTTGGCCTTGTGACATAGACCCTAACATTGTATTGATCGCTTCATCAGACCAGTCTTGCCCAAAACTATGCAATCCGAGCGGCATAAAATTTTCTTGTAATTTGGTCAAATAGTGACCTACTTCGTGCACCAGCAATTCATCATCGACTTGGTCATAGGCTTTAATGCCTCGAATTTCTAGCTCACTCTCCATACTTTTGGTGAGTTCGTCGGCCAGCTTCAACTCATCGACCAATTTTTTAATTGCCGCAATCGAGCGATGACGCATAGCACCGGCCGACTCTGGAGCCGCTTCGTAGCTTTCGACTAGTTGACGTAATTCGAGCAATCGATCATAGAGCTCGGTGCTTTCCAGCGGCGGCGTTAAGTGATCGACCATCACAGCTAAGCCGCGACGCTTTGCTTGAATACCCTCACCAACGCCGTCAACGATATACGGGTAGACGCTGGGCAGATCGTCAATCAGAGCGATAGGGTAATCAACTTCACCCATACCAACTCGATGGCGAGGTAAAAATTCGTAAGTAGAGTGTCGGCCTAAGTGGACTAACGCATCGGCGCCGAATGAGTGTCTTAGCCACTGGTAAAAGGCAAGGTACTGATGCGTTGGCGGGAATGACAAATTAGCATGCAGGATCTCTTCATTTAATTCCCAACCACGCGGAGGTTGGGGTCCGATGAAAATATTGCCAAACTGCACTCCGGGTATCAGCAACTCATTGTTGTGCACCATCACTTTGCCCGGCGCTTTTCCCCAACCGCGAATCCCTTCAACGCCCGTGCTGGTAATCGCTATAACTAACTCTTGAGCGGTATCCCAATCAATGTCGCTTTGCTTTCCCGATGAGTTATACAACGCTTTAAGTTGAGCCAACAAGTTAAGCGCTCGGTCACGCGCTTTATGGTCGGCACCTTCCATTGCATGTGTTAAATCTTCAACCACGCGCCTGACTAGCCTTTGAGCAATTTCAGGGTTCTCAAATTTCACTGCAGTTTGCAACATAACATGGAGGTAGCCTAGCGGCCCATTCTCCATTTCGTCTTGGATCACCCCGGGAAGCAGGTCAAACCATTGTTGATATTGCGCCGCTGAGACAGTCTCGACTTTGGCTGCCATCTCTGCCAACGCGCCACGGTTTTCTGGCAGGTTTACCCCGCGATCTTGCAAAATGTCGAGCAATGCTTCTCGCGACTCTGGCAGCTCACCGGTGTTATAGCCAACACTCTTCAAATGATGCAATATTTCTAACAATGACTCTGGGACGTTAAGGTTATCGGCACCAATATTGTGCCTGCCTGGAGGATGATTGTAGTAAATGATCGCAACACGCTTATCTTTGTTTGCTTTAGTCTGAAGAGCAAGCCAGCGCTGTGCGCGGCGAACAAGTAGCGAGACCTGAGTCGCTATCGGTTGCGACAGCGACAGCCTTACTCCGGTTTGTTGATCAAGGCTAGCCTCGGTCATTGCAGCGAGTACCAAAGGCTGCGAGATGCCTTGCAACTCTGGCATAGCGACTCGATAGTGCACACTGTCCCAACGTAAACCCTCTTCTGATAAGCGGTACTCATCAGCGGTGCTGTCGCTTAAGCGTAATCCTTTTATGACCGGAACATCGAGCTGCGCTAGATATTCGTTAACCTGTGCTCGGCCCTCACCACCGCCGAACACAAAATTTTGCAGTGATACAACCAAGGATATTTGATCTTTATGCTTGGCGAGTAATTTTGCAGCACGAACAGAAGACTCCCCCCACTTGGCCAACACGGTTAAACACTTGGTATTCTCGTTAGCCTCTAGCTGCGTGCATATCTGCTCAATCAGATCACGCTCTCCAGGCCGGGCGCCGGTTTCATAATCGACAACAGCAATCCATCGATGTGCTTTAGACAGCGTTATAGAATCAGGCCTAGCTATCTCACCGCCTAGGAATACTCGCAAAGGCGATTGCAGTTTGGGGTTCGGCACGATCATTGAAATGCCTGATAAAGACGTTAGGTGGCGAAACAAGCCGTCGATGTTATCCACATCGCGGTCAGCCCAAAAAGTTTTGCTCAGTAGCCAGTCTTTATGGTCAGAGAATTGTTCCAACCGCGAGTTAGACCATTGCATAATATCCGTACCCTCGGCGGCAGGAGGGTCTTTCATCAACTCGTCTACGTCAGCATTGAGCAGCATTGATGTGTTCAAAATACGTGACGCACTAACTAATCGCCGATCGCTGTGAACAGCAACAAAAGATTTAATGTCTATTCCAGTATCGGGATCTAAGTACGAACTAAATAGGCTAACAGAATCACCAAAAACGCCACCAAGAAAGACAATGTCAGCATCTTCTAACAACGCCTTTCTATCTGCGTCGCTCAGACCATTGAACTGGTCGGTGGTTCTAAGTTTGATTGAGTGTAAGGGGTTGCTCTCTAAAAATTGATGTGCCCCACTTAACACATCCGCTGCATTTCGCGGAGAAATTACGCCGACAATCTCTACCGCCACTGCTGTGAGCGCAAACGAGTTTAGGACCAAAAAAGTAAGACAACGAATAAGAAACTGTACGCAGATCATATTGCAAATAACCTAAGCTGGATCGAACAGCGCGGCATTCTGCGGTTAGGCTAGAGTAATCGCGATGATAGTTACAGAAATAAGAAATTCGCGAAAAAAATACTTGAAGGCCAGCAATAAAGAACTGCTGTTAAGAAGTGATGCTAGTGGGGCCGACATTGAACAATCTTTTCGCGAGATAACTCATACTAAGATCAGGCAGTCGGACTTAACAAACCTACAATGCAGGCATGGATTACCGTTGCGCGTCAGTGCAGGTTTTTCACCCGCTTCCCCTGAATCAACTCAATCGCCTTAATATCGAAAATTGAGAGGTTAGGAATGTAACTGATAAACAGATTTTTAGCGACAAATCATCCTAAAACGGTAAAACTAATCGCTTAGCTTTTTAAATGCATAAAATTCCCCAGACACTGCCCAATAGCGCGTGCATGACGATATCGGCACCGGAACTGTGTTGTTCTTGCTTCCTCTCTCGATTTAAGCTTTCGCATGACGCGCTCCCTCTCCCTGTAGGCCCGTGCGACAATTCAGATCGATTGTCAGGGTAATTGCGTCGTATCGTGAATCGCCTCTGGAGTACGCGCTCTGCGCGCTACGTTGGATCTTCTCAATTTGTCCGTGACGATCCAAGAGGCTCACCTTTGTGTTTACGCAATAGCCCCCTGAAAAAGTGCGTCGCGACCTGCCCGTCACGCCTCTTCTGCAGAGGTACATCAACCACTTCACCATCTTGGTCAACGGCTCTCTAAAGGTAAAGTTGTGTCCCGTGAATCTTAATGAACATCTCATCAATGCAGAAAGTGTCGCCGTAGCCTTGGCGTCTTCTTCTCAATCTTTGAGCATATTTCGAACCAAACTTATTGCACCACAAGCGAATGGCTTCATAGCTGACGGTGATGCCCCGCTGCGCCATCAAGTCTTCAACGTCTTCAAGGTCTTCAAGGTCTTCAACGTCAAGGTGACTCAGGTTGAATCGATGCTAAGCCGGACTGCACACTGAATAATTTCGACCGAGAATCGGTGACGCTTGTACATTTTTTTGATTGGCTCATGTCCCTAATCCTGGCGGATGGGGAGTTAACTTATGTGGACCGAATTTCGAGTGAGAAGCTAGCTCTAAGTCATTGATTTCCCGCTGCAGTGCAGGCTGTCCTCTACACCAACACAGCAAAATGGCAGTTAACTCGTCAATACCCGTCGGCGCCTTGGCATGTGGTTTTTTATGACTGCCTGTGTAATGAAACGTCAACAGCCCCTAGATCATTGGCGTTTAATGTGGTAAAAAAATGCCTGCAACTGCGTCCCATGAAACGTCAACCACCATTTTTTGTCCGAGCCGCAACCCGCACACAACACTGCACATCCCCTTGCTAGGCAAGCACAGGGATCTTTGCCTCAGCCAGCCGGATACTAGTCAATGTCTATTTTAATTCTCACAGATATCCCAGAATGGGTTCGCCCCCTCGTTGACCTTTTAGAGTCCAAGGGCATTAAAGTGCAAGTCGCTGATGATCCAGAGGAGATCGTAGCGGATGGGTTGATCGTCAACCGCGTATCCTCCCTTCTTGCTGAGCGGGATAAGGCTCGGGCGGATCGGATCACCAATTCTTTGAGAACCTGGGAGGCCGGGGGTAGATCTGTGATCAACGGATCGCTCTGCTTCCAGACCGGCTACAGTAAGCTGGCTCAAGCCAAGCTTTTTACCGAGTGCGCAGTGCGTACGCCGCAAACGTACCCCGCCGTGCCCGGCGGACGCGCTATACATGGAAAAGCTGTCCTTCTCAAGCCTCCTGCAGGTGGTTTTGGAAGAGGGATTCGGGCGCTTGAAGACGGCGAATCCGCCCCGGATGGACTTTTCAGTCGAGAAGAAGGCTGGATTGAGCAAGAGATGCTAACCGCCGCAGACGGCTGCGTCCACCGGATCGAAGTCCTCGGCTCCGACATCCTTTACGAAGCCAGCTCACCGCTTCAAGCTAACGAGTTCAACTACTGCCTGGCTCACCCGGAATCGGATGTCACCCTTTGGCCTCCTCGCGAAATTGCCCCGAAGGTGACCGAGTCAGTCAAAAAAATTCTAAAGGCCGCAAGAATGGAGCTCGGCGCAGTCGAGTACCTTTTGGATGAAAAGGACAATCCCGTTTTCATCGACCTGAACCCAGTTTCCAGCTTTCATCCCGCAGCGACAGCGCTCCTTGGTCGCGATCCCCTCGAAGCAACCGCCTCGTATTTGATTCATAGATCTGCAGGTCTTAAAAAAGGTGTCAAAGGCAGGCCTCGAAATGATTTTGCTGGTATTGACAAGTTAACCACCGAAATCTAGAAAAACCCCGATTAGGCCTTCCTATATCCCCATTGCCTTTTCCCAAGACGCAAAGGCACGCAGCCGAAAATGCCGATAGTTCTCAGCTGACACTAAGTGACGTCCTAGATTGAAGAAATTGTAGACAGCCGCATAGATACCAAAAAACCGTTGTGCTTGCGCCACTGACTTGAACTTTCGCACGCTGCGCTCTCTCGCCCGTGTCGGCTCGTGCGACAACTCAGCTCGGTTATTGGCGCACTCGGTTGTGTCTTGAATCGCCTCTGGAACTAGCTCTCTGTGCGCCACGTTTTAGCTCCGAAATTTATTCGTGACGATCTTACGCCGCTCAACTATATGTTTACGCAGCAGACGCTTAAAGAAACGTTACGCGGCCTTTCCATCACACTCTTTTGCAAGAATACACCACAGCCTCACCATCCTGATCCACAGCACGCCGAAGATAATGCAGCGTCCCGTGGATCTTAATGAAAACCTCATCAATGAAGAAAGTGTCGTCGTAGCCTTGATCCGTTCGTCTTAGCCTTTGAGCATATTTCGAACCAAACTTATTGCAACACAGGCGAATGACTTCATCGCTGACAGTGATACCCCGCTGCGCCATCAAGTCTTCGCCGTCGCGGTGACTCAGGTTAAATCGATGGTATAGCCACACGGCAGTTTGAATTATGTCAGGCAAGGATCAGTGGCGCATGACCATTTTTGGTTGATTCATAGCGCAAATACTGACATATTGCACAGTAACTTGTCAGCACCCAAAGCAGACATGGGCTGCAACCGAATTTCCTACCGGGGTGGCACAAGATCACTCTTACTATTCGGGCAGACTGCAAGTTAATTTGTCAGCACCCCAAAATACCTTGTATCTAGCGCCAAAAGAACGCGTTCGTAATTGGTAAATTAAAAAATAGTTGGAGCTTTGATATGATGGCGAGGAAGATTATATTACTAGTCAGTTTTTTGGCTTTCGGCACAAGCGCCGCTCAGCAAAATTTCGACGTCCTCGTTCAAGGAGGACGCATCATCGATGGCTCGGGCAACCCCTGGTATGAAGCCGACGTTGGCATTCGAGGAGAACGTGTCGTCGCCATCGGCGACCTAAGCGGCTCCTCCGCCGATAAGATTATAGATGCCAGTGGCCTAGTCGTCTCACCCGGATTTATCGATCCTCACACTCACGCCCTGCGTGGCATCTTCGACGTACCTAATGCCGAGAGCTTCTTGCTGCAAGGTGTCACCACTCTCACCGAAGGCAACGATGGCGCCTCACCTTATCCTATAAATGAGCACTACCGCGCTATCCAAAAGAAACAGATAAGCCCCAATTGGGCAGTGTTCGTCGGTCAGGGAACAATTCGTAAACTAGTCATAGGAGAAGATGATAGGGCGGCTAGCCCTGCCGAATTACAACGCATGAAGGACATGGTTGCCGAGGCGATGGAACAAGGTGCACTAGGAATATCTACAGGCCTATTTTATGTGCCTGGCAGCTTTACCCCAACCGAAGAAGTTGTAGAGCTATCGAAGGTGGTCGCCGAATACAACGGTATCTACATATCTCACTTGCGTGATGAAGCGGCGGAGCTACTCGACTCAATCACAGAAACTATTCAAATCAGCGAGCAAGCAAATATCCCCGTGCAGTTAACTCACCACAAGGTTATCGGGGTTGGTAATTGGGGAGCATCTGTAGACAGCTTAGCCATGGTGGATGAAGCTAGGGCGAGAGGAATAGACATTACGATGGATCAGTATCCCTATACCGCCGGGCAGACAGGGATTGTTGCACTTGTTCCTCAATGGGCACAGGAAGGAGGACAGGAACGCATGGTCGCTCGCTTTAATGGCTCCGAAACCCGACAGATGGTTAAGGCAGCTATTGTCGATAGGATCCTTTACGACCGCGGCGGAGGCGACCCAAAGAATGTTTCCATATCGAGAAATCCTCGCGATCGTTCTATGGAAGGAAAGAATCTCGCACAGCTAACCGAGGAACGGGGAATGAGTCCGACACCCGAAAACGCGGCGGACGTGGTAATGGATATCGTGACTAACGGCGGAGCGACTGTCGTCTTTCACCACCTCGGCGTGGAAGATGTAGACCGCATCATGCGCCATCCTGCTGTAGCTATCGGTTCCGATGGCCCTCTGTCAGTGTTTGGAGTAGGCGCACCACATCCACGTCAGTACGGCACTTTTGCGCGAGTCCTTGGTTACTATGCGCGAGAGCGTGGCATCCTCACCTTAGAAGAGGCCATTCGAAAGATGAGTAGCATGTCAGCACAGAGACTCGGAATTCAGGGCCGTGGTCTATTAGTTGAAGGTTACTTCGCGGACATCGCGATTTTCGATTCAGAAGAAGTAAAAGACATGGCTACATTCGAAGACCCTCATCAATACGCGGTAGGCATGAAGTACGTTCTGGTCAACGGCGAATTGGTGGTTGAAAAAGGTAAACACACTGGCCGGCACCCCGGAAAAATTCTTCATGGCCCGGGCTATAACGCAGATTAAGTGCAGCGGGTATCGAGAAGTTAACCACCTAAATTAAGAAAAACCCGGATTGGGCTTACCTACATTGCCACTGCATTTTCCTAAGACGCAAAGGCACGCAGCCGAAAATATCGATAGGGTTCTGCTGACACTGAATGCCGACCTGGATTGAATAGTTTGTACATAGCTGCATAGGCAATCAAAAACCGCTGTGCTTGCGCCGCTGACTTGAATTTTCGCATGCCCGGCTCCCTCACTCTTGTAGGCTCGTGCGACAACTCAGCTCGATTGTTGGCATATTGCGCTGTGGCGTGAATCGTCTCTAGAATCAGCTCTCTATGAGCCACCTTATAGCTTCTCAATTTGTCCGTGACGATGTTACGCGGCTCGCTTTTATGTTTATGCAACAACCGCTTGAAGAACCACTTCGCCGCCTTTCCGTCACGCCTCTTCTGGAGAAATGCATCAACTATTTCGCCATCTTGGTCAGCGGCTCTCCCTAGATAATGCTGCCTCCCGTGAATCTTAATGAAAACTTCATCAATAGAGAAAGTGTCACCGCAGAGCTGATGTTTCCCTCTCAATCTTTGAGCATATTTCGACCCAAGCTTGTCGCACCACAAGCGAATTTCTTCATAGCTGACGGTGATGCCCCGCTGCGCTATCACGTCTTCGACGTCGCGATGACTTAGGTTGAATCGATAGTATAGCGACACGGCGCTCTGAATGATTTCGGTGGGAAGCGGTGACGCTTGCCCATTTTTGATTGATTCATGGAACAAATACTGCCAATTGGGGGCTAACTTATGTGGACTCCCCCCTGTCAACAATAAAGCGGCTGTATCAAAGAAATAAAAGGCATACTTACGTACGAGCTTTAAGTAAGCCGCTAACTCTGGCTACAGGTTAATTACGCCAACATTATTAGTATAATTATCAACAGCGTGCCATTAAAATGCAGCGGCGCCAAAAAGACTTGTTACGAATGTACAGATCGAATCCAATCATGGCGCCATGTTAGAAAACAACAAAATTTTAATCAAAAACAATATTCAATATCTGCTGCGGCACTTTCTACATGCCGCTTATTTATCGATGAAAGTTGCGCGAAATGCGTTATCAAGATCGGCAATTAGATCATCTGGATGCTCCAAGCCAATTGAAAGGCGAATAAGACCGTCGCTTACCCCAAATTTAACACGTAAGTCTGCTGCTACCCCCGAGTGAGTTGTGCTGCCAGGGTGACACACAAGGCTTTCGCTGCCCCCTAAACTAACAGCCGATTTAAAAATAGTAAAATTGTTGATCAGGCGAAAAGCGTCTGCTTTTGACACCTCCACCACGAAGGAAAATGTTGAGCTAGGGCCTGAACATTGGCGCTTATAAACAGCTTGATAAGCCGTATCTTTAATAAAGTCGGGATGCAGTACTTTTGCCGGAATATAGGTGTTGTCAGCTATCCATTGAGCCACTTTACGGCCGCTGTCAGCAGAACGCTCCATACGAATGCTTAAGGTTTCAAGTGAGCGAGAAATCATCCAGCTTGTATGCGGGTCAAGGTTAAGGCCCAACGTGCCGCGTGTGGCGCGAACCGGGCGCAGCATTTCACGGCTACCGCAAACCGCACCAGCAACAAGATCACTGTGACCGCCCACATATTTAGTTAGCGAGTACATCGCCATATCGATACCTTGAGGCACGACCTGCTGAAAAACGGGCCCCATAAGAGTGTTGTCACAAACACTGATTGGACGAAGGCCGGTTTCTGTTTCAATAATATCTAGTACGCGGTTTAGCGCTTCAAAATCGACCAAAGAGTTTGTTGGGTTTGCGGGCGATTCAACAAAGACCATCGCAAGACGGCCTTTTTTGCTAGCTTCACGTAATGAGGTCAGCATGCCTGCCTCGTTTAATCCATCTTGAAATTCACCTGTTTCAATGTTGAATTGCGGCAGTAATTTTCGGATAAGAGTTTCGGTGCCGCCATATAAAGGGGCGCTTTGAACGATAACATCGCCCGGACGCAAATAAGCAAGCAAGATGGCACTTATAGCACCCATGCCGCTAGAACAAACGACAGAGCATTCTGATCCTTCAAAAAGGGACAAACGATCTTCAATAATTTCAACGTTAGGATGATTAAAACGGCTATAAATTAAACCACCAACACTGTCTGGTGGCGCGGGCTTTCTTCCAGCCATAATATGAAAAAATTCCTCTCCCTCTTCTGGAGTTTGATAGGCAAATGTAGACGTCAAGAAAACAGGTGGCTTGACGGAGCCCTCTGAGAATTGCGGGTCATAACCATAAGACATCATCATTGTTTCAGGCCTAAGCGCATGATCGCCAATTTTGCTGTTCTTGTAGTTTGTGTCGTTAGCCATTGTCTGTTCTCCTCTTTATAAAATTTAGTTCTAAACGCGCTTAACTGTTAGTAGACTAGTCAGTTAGTTATGTTCAAAAGTTCCTAGAAAACAATGTTCAAGTAAAGCACCTATAGCCTACTCTAGAGCAAGCAGCCTGTCTAAACCACTAAATCTGCCACAGCATCGGGGCACTAATAGTTTAATCGGTATTGACAAATTAACTCTCAAAACCGGCGAAATGCACCATAAGCTACCTCTATATCGCCGCAACCTTTCCCAAAACGCGAAGGCACCCAGCCGAAAATACCGATAGTTCTCAGCTCATGCTAAGCGGCGCCCAAGATTGAATAAATTGTGTACGCCACCACCGCTGTGCTTGCGCCATAGATTTAAACTTCCTAATATCCAGCTCCCTGGCTGTCGTCGGCTCGTGCGATAACTCAGCTCGGTTAGTGGCGTACTGGGTTGTGCCGTGAATCGTCTCTGGAACGAGCTCTCTATAAGCGACGCTGTAGCTCCGCAATTTATTCGTGACGACCTTCCAATGCTCGCCTTTATGTTCTCGCAATAACCGCTTGAAGAAACGCTTCGCGGCCTTTGCGTCACGCCTCTTTTACATGAATACATCAACCACTTAACCATTCTAGTCTACGGCCCGCCACAAATAATGTTGCTCCCCATGGATGTTAATGAACAGCTCATCAATGAACAAAGTATCAGCGTAGCCCTAGTGTTTTCTTCTTAACGTTTGGGCATATTTCAAACCATACTTATTACACCACTGGCGAATGGCTGCATAAGTGCCCGTCACGCCCCGCTGCGCCATCAAGTCTTCAACGCCGCGGTGACTCGTGTTGAATCGATGGTAAACCCAGACGGCGCATTGGATTATTTAGGGCGGGAATCGGTAACGCTTTGCCATTTTAGGTTGGGTCATACGACAGATCCTGACAGATTGACAGCTAACTCGTCAGTACCTGATTTCGGCCCATTGCGCAGCGCCCAACTGAAAAACAGGTTGCTAAGCTTCGCAGAAACCAGTTTAATTGACCGAACGACCAGTAGTTAATGTGTAACACATGAATGATACAGCGAAAAATTACCTCCAAAGAGACCGCGAGAGGACTTCCGGAGCAATCTTAAAAATAGCGACTGAACTATTCTTTGAGCGGGGCTATGCAGCCGTGCCCATTAGCCTGATTGCGAGACAAGCGAACGTCACTAAGAGCCTGATTTATCACTATTTTGGAGATAAACGAGGGCTGTGGCTTGCTGTTAAGAATGCCGCGGTTGCGGTTTACGCAAAACAACAAAGAGCTGTGTTCTCCTCTACTGAAACTGGCCATTCCAAATCAGCAGTGGCTGATTCGGCTGCTGCTTACTTTTCGTTCATTCAGAAGCACCCAGAAATTGCACGAATGTTCGCGCTCGAATGTTTCGAGGGTGAATTTGAGCCAGGGGAAACTGAGAGAGAGCTTCAAACGAATGGTATCGCTTTCATTGAAGGCTTACAGAGTAAAGGGGTTCTTAGAGCAGACATTGGAGCAGATATGATGCTGGCCGTGTTTAGCTCTTTGATAGAGCACTGGTTCATCAGTCGGGAACGAGTTGCCAAGCTGAACAATAGAAACTCAGGACCCTCACTAGACGCTTGTTATTTCGATGCGGTAATGAAAATTTTAGACGGCGTGCTGCCGCCTTCATAAATACAAGAACACTTTAACGGCGAGCCAACGCGAGCTGAATAAATAACCAAAGGGGAATATTTATGGCTATGGTAATGATTACAGGAGCAAGTAGTGGGTTAGGCGCAGCAATTGCTCGGCAATTCGCAGATCGAGGCGATCATCTATATTTGATTGCCCGCCGCGAGTCATTGTTAGAAGATCTAAAAGCAGAGCTCTTAGCGAAAGGTGCTCCTGGTGTTGAGTATCGAGTTGTCGATCTAGCGGATGAGGCTCAGGTTCAGCAACTTGCCGATGACCTACCCAACATAGGCGTTGATGTACTGATTAATAATGCTGCCTTTGGTCAATGGGATTACAGCTGGGACACCACCCCCGAAAAAATACGCGCTATGATCGCGGTAAATGTGAGTGCAGTGGCGGTACTGTCAGTTGCGTTCAGCCATATTAAGCACGAACAACCGGCCAGACTAATGAATGTTGCATCTGGGGCAGGTTACGCGCTATTCGAAAGTTCTATCCCCTACTCGGCCAGCAAATTTTTTGTTACTGCCTTGACCGAGGGAATTGCATTAGAGTTAAGTAGTCGCAAGCTACCATTGCGGGCGCAATTACTTGCTCCAGGCCCGATTGCGACGGAATTCATGATGAACGCAATGGAGGGCTCCAAAATGCCTGCCATAAATGCTGATGGTATTGAGTTTCACACTGCGGAGCAGGTAGCTGAGTTTGCCATCCAGCTTTATGACAGTAATTCTGTAGTAGGTGGCGTTCAGGCTGATATGAGCTTTGTACTCTCTGACGGGATTCATCCGGTCGGCCAATTGATCGATCCATCGCAGCAAGGGAATTGATGACGAGCCTCTAGTTCTCCTTAGGGTATTGACAAGTTAACCACCCAAATCGAGAAAAACCCGATTAGGGTACTGACAAACTCACTACTTTGGAGCGAATTTCGAGTGAAACGCTAGCGCTAAGTCATTAATTTCTCGCTGCAGTGCAGGCTCTCTAGTGGGCCAAAACAGCAAAATGGCAGTTAACCTGCCAATACCCGCACTGGTCGTGGGTGGGCGCCCGGCACCTCAGAAGTTCTCCTTCACCACACCGCATATTGAATTATTTGAGGTGGGAGTGGATGGCGCTGGTAGCTCTTTGAGCGGCTCATAAGCCAAAGACTGACAGATTAGGAGTTAACTTGTCAGTACCCAACCCGCTGCGCCTGTCGCGCGGTGTCTTGTCATTCGCTCAGAATTTTTCGATCAAATCCTCCCTGAACGTAACCCCGAGGCCCGGGCCCTGAGGCACTTTAATTTGGCCGTCCGCTTCTAGAACGGGCGGGTTCTCGAAGACCTGCCAGCCCTCAAAGATATCCGCGTGCGGCGGTTCGTGAATGAACTCTGTTATTGGGGCGTTTGGCATGGAAGCGATAAGGTGGATTCCGCAGATATTGACTAATCGCCGTTCAAACGGCGCCGAGTGCGGCGAGACTTGTCTATTATACGCTGCCGCGAGGGTCCCGACGGTGCGGGACATTAGAGGCCCGATATCGCCTATCTCCGGCATAAGGACGTCGAAACATCCCTGCTCAAGAAGCCATCTGAACTCATGGATGCCCCAGTTTGACTCGGCGCCTGCCATCGGCATAGCGAGGAGCCGGTTAAGCTCCGCCAACCGCGCGTAATCATAGCGAGGCAGTGGCTCCTCGAACCAATATACGTTGAGCCGCTGGTACTCCATCGCCGTGTCATAGGCACGCTTAAAATTCCAGTACGTGGGATCCTCCCCCAAGGCGTCTGCGTTGCCTGGCGCCTTGTTGCCGTCGCAAAGGATGTGAAAATCATCGCCCACCGCGTCCCGAACCAACTCCACGACGCGCACATCCTCCTTCATCGTCCTGAACCCCGAACGCAGCTTGAGGGCGCGCCAGCCGTCCTCTTTGAGTCCAATGGCGATTTCGACCCGGTCTTCCACGGTGCCGATGCCCCACATGGCGGCATAGGGCAGGACTTTGTCGCGTGAACCGCCCCAGAGCTTGTAGAGCGGTAAATCGGTTGCCTTGCCCAGCAGATCCCAAAGTGCGATCTCTACCGAGGCTCCCCATCTGCGATGCGGGCGGTATAGCGCCGCGGCATGCTTATTGATCTCGAAAGGATCTTGGCCGACGAGCAGTTGTTTCACACTCTCGATGTTCTCTGGAGGGATCCCGGGGCCAATGCCTACTAGGCCTTGATCCGTGTGCACTTGTGTCACTGTGAATCCGCCAATCTTAACGTGTAGCCCTCCACGGGGAGTATCGACGCGTCGGGCAAGGATCCCCTTGTCTTCGATCATCCTGATCTTGATCAAACGGACATCAGTGATCTTTAGGCGCGCCGACTGTGCAGCCTGTGCAGCCAACGGCAACATCAATGGCATCGTCACAAGGCCAGGCATCTTGGTTAAGAAATCTCGTCTTCGCATTGCAGCTTCCTGTCCGTAGTTAAATTAGTATAAATACCATATGATTTTTATTGCTTTTTTTCAACTCCAACTACACTTCAGGTATTTACGAGTTAACTCTCGAATCAATAAAAATCGTATCAAGCAATTTCTATATCGCCACTGCCGTTTCCCAAGACCCAAAGGCACCCGTTCCAGAATACCGATAGTTTTCTGCTGACACCACGTGACGCCCTAGACTGAATAAGCTGTAGACAGCTGCGTGAGCACCTAAAAACCGTTGAGCCTGCGCCGCTGACTTGAGCTTTCTTATGTCCGCTCCCTCGCCTGTAGAGGCTCGTGCGACAACTTAGGCCGTATCAGTTGGCATATTGCGATGTGTCGTGAATTGTCTCTGAAATGAGTTCTCTGTGCGCGATGTTTTCACTCCGCAATTTATCCGTGACGATCTTCCCGGGCTCGCCTTTACGTTCACGCAATAGCCGCTTGAAAACACGTTTCGCGGCCTTTGCACCACGCCTTTTCTGAAGGAACACATCAACCACCTCGCCATCTTGATCAACCGCTCTCCAAAGGTAACAGGATCTGCAAACAGCCAAAGGACAAACACTTAGAGTTCTTTAAGTTACTAAAATCAGCTGGGCTTAGTTGTACTGCCTCGTAATCCGTTTGTCCGAGGTTCGAGTCATCAAGGGCCCACTCTTTCCCATACCCGATGTGGTAGAGAGTATGTTCATAGAACGAGTTTGCAGAAAACTCAGCGAATGCAATGTTCCCTATGCCATTGTTGGCGGCCACGCTGTCGCGCTGCACCGTGCCGTACGCGGCACCATCGATATCGATTTGGTAATCGTATGGACGGCCGAAATTCTAAAGACCACCGAGCTAGCGCTGAAAGAATTAGGACTAGTTTCTAGTCTTCCAATCACCGCAGAAGAGAGGTTCGCAAACCGCGAAAGCTATATAACAAACCGCAACCTCATAGCGTGGAATTTTCACAACCCCGAAAGCTTAAATGAGCAGGTCAACCTAATCATTAATGATGACCTCGACCAAAGAAACCGAAAATTAATTCGTCCGGGTGATTACTCCATATCAATATTGGCAATAGCTGACCTCATCGCCATGAAAAGGTAAAACGGTAGACTTCAAGACCTTGCTGACGTTGAAGCACTAGAGAAAATAAGCCAATGAAGGCGTTGCAGCTGTTTACAGGCCAATCACTTGAGCACGGCAGACAATTTAGCCGCTAGGAAACCCCCAAGTTCCTAGTGGAATTTCGATTGCTTCACGGAAGAAACACACGAGCTAAAGACCCTCGCCAATGCGCCGCCAAGCCAGTTAAAACGAAAGCGCTATAGTTTTATATTCTACAATCTTGCCTGTATAAAAGGAGCACTGATAAAATAATAAAATAGCGGGGGCTTTTGATTGTCTTGTGCTGAGAAGTTTCTAGTCAGTGGAAGAGTAATTTGCTATTTTTTTCAGCGACCCCTATCCTTACGCGGAGCGGCCTTTCGGTGAGTCAACTGGCACGACTTGTTAGACTAATTTCGATACTTTCTGTGCTAACTCAAAATCTCTCTTCGATATACCACCGGCCTCATGCGTTGTTAGGTTTATAATCACGCTATTATATACATTGGACCATTCAGGATGATGATTCGCCTTCTCTGAAAGTATTGCTACTTTAGTCATAAAACCAAAAGCTAAAACAAAATCAGGGAACTTAAACTCTCTGGTCAATTTCCCCTCCTTAATACTCCACGAACCCGCAGAGTTTTTATTGAGCGCTTTAAGTGAAGCATCTACAGCACTTTGACTGCAACTTTCTATCATCTAAACCTCCAAATAACCAAAAAGTTATAACCTATATGAAATGTTTTGGTGTCTTCCAAACAATGTTTAGCTCTCAGAATTCACACGGCAATGCTGTAATAGCCGATATTAATTACCTTAGCAATCCAAGATCTGAGTGAATAGTACGGTGGTTCAGAAGATCGTATTTTTTGCCGCACAGCGGCTCTGAGCAATTAAAAATTTGCTACTTTCTAGCCTTTGACCCAATTCGCTTGCGCGGCGCACGAAAAAATCAGAGTAGTCACTTTCCATTAGATCGCCAATAAGATCATCTACAGGTGCCTTGTAAATAACCTCTATTTCCCGAAAAGCTCTAGATCTAGTTAACATCCATAGTTGCGAATGGTTTTTATATCGTCAAACTACCTGCGAGAGACTCCTAGCAAACGGACCTCTTTATCCATTAAATAATCTGCGTTTAGACATTAACAAGTTAACTACTGGAATCTAAAAAATCAACTATTTCCAATTGCTATATCGCCGCGGCTCTTTGCCAAGACGCAAAAGCATGGGCGCTAAAATACCGATAGATTCGCACTGAGGCCAAATCACGTCCTAGATTGAACAGATTGTAAGCCGCAGCATGAGCACCCAAAAAACCGCTGTGCCGCGCCACTGACTTGAACTTCCTTATGCCCTGCTCCCTGACCCGTGTAGGCTCGTGCGACGACTCGGCTCGATTGCCGGAATACTGCGCTGGGCCGTGAATCGCGTCCGGAACCAGTTCCCGGTGTGTCACATTATAGCTGCTCAATTTGTCCGTGACGCTCTTCCTAGGCTCTGCTCGATGTTTACGCAACAGGCGCTAAAAAAACGCTTCGCGGCTTTGCCATCAGGTCTCTTCGCGACGAATACATCTGCCGCTTCACCATCTTGGTCAACGCCTCTCCAAAGATAATAGTGCTTCCAATGGATCTTAATGCAAACCTCATCAATAAAGAAAGTGTCGCAGTAGCCTTGATGTATTCTTGTTAAGCTTTGAGTATATTTCGAACCAAACTTATTGCACCACTGGCAAATAGCTTCATAGCTGACGGTTATGCCGCACTGCGCCATCAAGTCTTCGCGCCGCAGTGAGCCAGGTTGAATCGATGCTATAGCCTCGTGACAATTTGAATTATTTCAGGTGGGAATCGGTGAGGCTTGACCGTTTTGATTGGGTCATCTGCCAGATCCTGACAGATGATGAGCGCACTTGTCAGTAGCACTTTGTTGGCGCATGTGATCTAAGCGAGCAATGGATATCGTAACCAGTAATGTTGGACAAAGACCTGAACGAGCATCGATCTTTGTCGAGTTTTAGCACTCTTATTTTGGACAGTATTGGCATGAGCGACACATCGGAATTTTCTTCATTTGACCACAGCGGCGACCCGCTGAGTAAACATCACATTCCTTCCGGCATTTCTGACCGCGTCGCGTTTCGCTTAACGAGGATGTTGCGTTTTTTTGCAGACCTTTTTTTTGCCAAGCGCTACGGTCATCGTGCGGTGGTGTTGGAAACCGTGGCCGCAGTGCCGGGGATGGTCGCCGGAATGGTGCGGCACATGCGCTCGCTCCGTCGGATGGAAGACGACCGAGCAGCGATTCATATATTGTTGGAAGAGGCTGAAAACGAACGTATGCACCTTATGACGTTTGTGGAAATTGCCCAGCCCAGTGCGTTCGAGCGTCTCCTGATTTTGCTGGCCCAAGGTGTTTTTTTTACTAGCTTTTTGACACTTTATGTTATCTCTGGCCGCACTGCACATCGCCTGGTTGGGTATTTTGAGGAAGAGGCGGTGTATAGCTATGGCGAGTACCTAGCCGAGGTGGACAGCGGTCGCTTGGAAAATATGCCTGCTCCGAAGATTGCAATTGATTATTGGAAATTACCTGCAGACGCAAGGCTGCGTGATGTCATCTTAGTGATCAGACAGGATGAGGCCGGTCATAGAGATGTTAATCATCGATTTGCTAATAGCTATGACGCTTGAACACATTTTTTGGTATTGACAAGATAACTACTTAAATCGAGAAAACTCCGACTCAGCTTTCTTACATCGCCACTGCCTTTCCCAAGACGCAAAAGCACGCAGCTGAAAATACCAATAGTTTCTGCCGATATTAAGTGGCGCCCTAGAGTGAATAAATTGTATACAGTTGCATGAGCATTCAAAAAGGCGTTTCGCCTAAAGCAACGCTTTGCTGCCTGTTCGTCACGCGTCTTCTGAAGGAATACATCAACCACTTCACCATCTTGGTCAACGGCCCTTTAAAGATAATATTGTTTTCCATAGATCTTAACGAAGACCTCATCAATAAAGAAAGTATCGCAGTAGCCTTGGTGTTTCCTTCTTAGCCTTTGGCCATATTTAGAACCAAGCTTATTGCACCACAGGTGAACAACATTATAGCTGACCGTGACATCCCGCTGCCCCATCAAGTCTTCGACGCCGCAATGACTCAGGTTAAATCGATGCTATAGCCTCGTGGCAATTTGAATTATTTCAGGTGGGAATCTGTGACGCTGGAACGTTTTTGATTAGGCCATGCGCCGACATCCTGACGGATGATGAGTTAACTTGTCAGTAGCAATACAAAAGCTTTTATGTCACCTATAAATAAAAAACGTGATGCAGATAGGGTCAATATTCTATGGGGTTGCCTTCTTCATTCTCAGGTCGGCAACCTGTTCGCTAGACGCTGGTAGGCTGTTATTACCCCAAGACCGGCGCACATGGTTTACCACAGCAGCAATTTCTTCATCAGTAAGTGAATTGCCAAATAGCGGCATGGCAGCCGCATAGGACACTCCGTCTATTACCTTATTGGCAAGCCCATAAAGTATGGCACTGATTTGATCCGTAGGATCATCTGCCATTACCGCTGGATTATTAACTAACGATGGAAAAACTCCACTTAGCCCAGTACCATTTTGTTGATGGCAGGATGAACAATTGTTTCCATAGATTTGTTCGCCAAGCACAAATGAAGCATCACTGTCGCTTGTTTGTAAAATGCTAGGCTTCTGGGTGGTGGCAACGGCACTGCGTATTTCAAATTCATCGGTCAGGGCTGTAGTGAGGTACCCAGCACCCCAACCTATAACAACTAATGCAAGAACCCATGCCCAGGTTGGAACTGGCGCTGGCGTCTCAATCTGCCCAGGTTCAAATTCATCACCAATATGGCTGCCGTAGGCGTTCACCAGTACATCTATATTGCCAGACAAAGTGTCGCCGTCTCTAATACCATGTACGGCAATTGCCGGACCGTTGTGAACCTTGAAGCTCATTAAGCGTTGGCTGGTACTCTTGTCATCCGCAATTGTCCGAAATACAAGGGTATGCTCCCCATCAGGAATGGTTTCTGTTTCCAGTTTAAATTTTTCTGGTGGAATAATAACCTTAATCGGCGTCTCATTATCGTCAAGATAGATCTCAATGCGCACAGTCTTCATCCTCCTTAAGAATCCTATTCTTAATGTGCTCCTGATCTTCTTCGTGCGGCCAGATACTGACCTTTACAGCGCGATAGAACGAGTAAACGACAATAATGCTCGCGATTGCGACAACTATCATACCGGGAATATTAAGCGCCGTTACATCCGGCCCATGCCCATTAAGAGCATTTTGTAAGGTAAGCAAGAAATCTCTGACCGAAGCCATTAAGGTGCAACCTCGATTTGTTTCAATGACTGTAGATAGGCAACTAGAGACAGTGCATCTGGAGTGGCTACAATCACCGTCCCTGGTGGCTTGTATCGATCCGGTACACTCACCACAACATCATTTTCTGCTGCTTCAATTTTTTCTTCGAAATACCAGGGGTAGGCTGGCATTACAGAGCTTGCCACTACAACGCGTGGATTGTACAAATGAATCAAATTCCACACGTCGCTCGGTTGACGCACTCCAACATTACTTAGGTCTGGGCCGGTGCGCTGAGTGCCTAACAGTGGAGGAGACTCCAGCGCATAATCACCAGCGAGTGACCCGCGACCGTAAGGAGCATCAACCGGTAGGTCGCGAAGGAATTGAGTATGACAGGTGCCACATCCTTCTTTCAGATAGAGCGCGCGACCTTTTGCGATAAGTGAGTCAGGCTCTACAACCTCAATGCCAGGCAAAGGTTCTGTCTTTTGAGCTTCAAAGGCAGGAAGGATCGCTACAGTGAGAGTTAAGATAAAAAAGACAGTGCTGGATGTGGCAATCAACAGCTTGTGGTTCGTTTCTAGACTCATACTGCTACAACCTTAGCAAGCAAATCTGCATCACGTTTTGGTCGCATGTTCCAGAGATTTACGATAAACACAATATGGCTAGCTACCATCATAAGTCCGCCAATGGAGCGCCAGAGCCACATCGGTTTCGCAGCATCAACAGAGGCGATAAACGACTCGCCTGCCACCCAAGATGCCCCCTGAAGAATACCGGCTGCAGAAATTGAAATAACGTAGACGGAACCGCCGACAAATGCCAGCCAAAAGTGCAGTCCTATAGCACCCTCAGACAATTCGTTACCCGTAATGCGAGGCAGCAGCCCATAGATTGCACCCCAGATCGCAAAAGAGATAAAGCCATACATGGCCAAATGAGAGTGTCCCACCGTGAAATTTGTAAAATGCCAATAAATATTTGCAGAGCGGAATGCTTCGATCGTACCTTGCGTTGAGACTAGCGCGTAGCCCCAGATTCCAGTTAATAGAAAAATGATCGCATAGCTGCGACGTACTTTGTGCCAAGATCCTCGAGCCGTTAAAAAGAAATTACCTGACCCTGACCACACCGGAACCATCATTCCAACGCTGAACAAAATTGCCGTTGTCTGCAGCCACCAGGGCACCGGGCTGAAAATATAATGATGAGCACCAATCAGAGTATAGAACAGCAAATTAGTCCAGAATCCCAGCACTCCTAGAGCATAGGAGTAAATTGGCTTACCAAGCAGCCTCGGCAGCGCGTAATAGGTGATACCCAACACCAACGGTGTGAACCATAGTCCAACGCCGACGTGCATATAGTAGCCTTGAATGATGACGTTACCCATGCCATCCTGATAGAAGGGAAGATAGGCGGTGATAGACAAGATGGTCATCCAAGAAAAAGCGCCCAAAATATACCAGTTAGAAATATATATTTCTGGAATGGCTCGCTTAGCAACAGTTTGATAGCAGGAATAAAAAATCAGGATCAACCCAACTGCGTAAAAAGTGGCGATGGGGGCAATGACTTCGCGATATTCTTGAGGGCCGTTACTAATACCTAAGGAGAGTGTGATTAAACCCATCAGCAGACACACATTCCAAAGCTGCAACCCAATCCATGCTGCTTTAGGAGCTTGCAGAGGGATTTTAGAAGTACGTGCCACCACAAATAGCGTTAGCCCCATCAATGCCATGGAACTCCAACCGAAAAACACTATGGTGGTATGAATGGGTCGAATTCGACCAAAAGAAAAAACACTGTATTCAACTGCTTCGGGCCAGTAAAGTTTAATTGCTGCCAATAAACCATACATTGTGCCGACGATTAGCCAAAACGATGCCCAACAAAGGAAGTGATAAATAAGCTTTACGGACTCTGGTTCCGATCCTGCGGGCGGGGCAAGCGTGTCATTCATAGGAGGATCCTCTAAAACAGGCCTCAACTGCAAAACAGTGTTCGTATAAAATGCAGCGAAAACAAATCGGATGTTGCTTATAACGTTAAAGCAACCACTACAAAAGAGCAAATATTTTTCAAGATTCAAGCTGTAAAATTGACCAACAGCCATTCAAAGATAAGGCCGTATCTCATCCCACCCCATCCCTGTGAAAACATATCCTTGGCTTTAGTACATTACTGGCCAGTTAACTACTAAAATCGAGAAAACTACTGTTTCCAACCGCTATATCGCCACTGCCTTTTACCAAGACGTAAAGCAGCGCCGCCAAAAATACCGATAGACTTTTGCCGAGACTAAGTGATGCTTTAGATCCAAAAAGTTGTACACAACTGAATCAGCATCGATAAAGCGTTGAACTTACTCCATCAATGTAAAATTCTGCCTAACCCGCTCCCTAACCCGAGTTGGCTCATAGAAGAACTAAGCTCTATTGTCAGCTGCAAAATTACATTCATGTGCCTCAATATATCTCGCCACTTATTGCTAGCTGGGTTAGATATAGGCGCATATCAAGTTCAAGCTGGTGGTAGTCGCTGGACATATGACAACAGAGTTTGTAAAAGGCTTTGTTATGGTCTTTTTCTTTTAAATGGGCTAGCTCATGAACAACAATCATCCTTAGAAATGGTTCTGGGGATTTTCTAAAAACATCACTTATTCTGATTTCGTTTTTGCTTTTAAGCTTATTTCCTTGCACCCTAGAAACAAATGTATGCAACCCAAGAGCGTTGTTAATCACGTGAATTTTAGGATCATAAATCACCTGACTTAACGGTGAAGACTTTTTTATGTATTGGTTTTTTATTGCTACAGCGTACCCTCGCAGCGATTTGTCATTCACGAACTGGTGCGTTGTGGGGTACTTTTTGAGCAGGTAATCTACCAGCTTATCTTGCTCTATCAATTGCAGCGCTTGGTCTTTTACCTGCTGGGGGTAGCTTGAAATATATCTTAAAGTGGACATTGTCTACGTATCTAGTTTGATTGAAATGACTTCTTAATCGGGCGAAGTTAAGTAATGCACAGTGATAAGTTCCCGTCATCGGAAAAGCACCTTCGCTGCCGCCAAATCTTGATAGGTTAGAAGTTGGCTTGGCGGCACTTTGAGATTGGCTTTTGTAAGTCTATTACATCCGATGACTGAGATCACATCGGTAACACAGAAACAGCACAGACGTGTTAATACGCCATGGCTGCCGCTTCCCTACGCATATCTGCACCGGTGCGCAGCATACCGGAGGCAAGGCGCTGAACAACTTGAACGCTGCCAAAACTAGCAGTCCAGCCGTAAACCACTTCAACATCATGTCCACGCGCGCTAAGGCCTGCACGCACCGCTGAAGGTAAACGGGACTCCAGGCTGACACCATTGATATTCCCAATGCGAAAGCGCGGAGATTCCACGGCCTGCTGTGGTGACATACCGAAAACTAGGATCTTCAACAATGTCTGGGAAATAAATTGAGGCTAACCACTGCCCCCTGGTGTGCCGATAGCCATTTCGAACTCATCGCTGGCGTCGGTGATCATGGTCGACATAAGTGTGTGAAAGGGGCGTTTGCCCGGTGCCACCTGGTTGGGGTGGCCCTCTTGCAATGAGAAAACTACGCCACGATTGTGCAGCACAATCCCTGTTTCAGGTACCACTAACTTGGAACCGAAACTACCATACAGACTCTGAATCCAGCTGACCGCATTACCTTCTTCGTCCACGACCATGGCAAAAATCGTGTCACCGTCTTCTGCAGGACCCTCACCTACATCGTCAAAACTAATAGTTTCAAATCTAGGTAAATACTGTGCAGCCACAGAAGCTGATAGCTGCGCGGCACGGCCATTGATGTATTGCTCATTCAACAACGGTGCGACAGGCATTTCGGCCATGGCTAAATCTGCAATCCAACGATCTTTATCGGCGAAGGCCAGTTTTGTGACTTCAACCCTTTCATGCAGCAACTGCGTGGAATTATTGCTACGCTCTGCCAAAGGCAAGGTCTCGATCATAGACAGCATCTGCAATAAAACGATGCCTTGGGAATTAGGTTTGACAGTATGGACAGTTCGCCCCTGACACTGCACGGAGGCAGGTGTGCCCCACTCTACCTCGTGAGCATCAAAATCCTGCGCCCTGCTCAGCAATTATGCGCAGGCTCATAGCGAGGTCGGCACTCTTCAGCAGGTCGCCTTCTTTCAAAGGTTGATCACCGGGGTAATAGATCGCGCGCCCGGCGTCATTCATCTCGGGCGCTGACTCTTTAGCGTCTGCAGCAAATGTACTGGTCACCATGAAACTCGTTTCGGCTATATCGATAGCCGGCGCTAATGCCTGCGCCATGGTTAGAGAGCCGAAACGTTCCGGCGCCGCTTCCCAGGCCGACACTGTGCCAGGCACTGTGATACTCAGAGCTCCAGAGAAAGGCATTCTGGCAAGATCCTGCGCGCTGTAAAATTCTGGCGTAGCCAGGGTTCCAGCACGACCCGATGCCTTCATAGCGGTGACCTCGCCAGTCTTAGCATCATAGAATAAGGCAAATGAATCACCACCCACACTGTTCATATGAGGCCTAACGACAGCCAGTGCCGCCGCCATAGAAACCACAGCGTCTAAGGCATTGCCGCCATTGCGCAGAGCTTCATAGCCGATTTGGGATGCTAGCGGTTGCTCAGAAACCACTGCCGCTCTCATGCCACCGACTTCCGGACGGATGTCCGAGCGCATTGACTCTGCTGGAATAGATACTGCGCTCTGGACGCCATCAGTTTCGGCAAATGCGGGACTTTCAGTCTCGGTTGTCTGCTGTTCTGCAACATCCGGCTTATCTGAACAGGCAACAAGCATTGGCAATAGAGATGCGAAAAATACTGCGCTAATTGGTCTCATGACTTACTCCAGTTGATGTTCCAGAAATATTTTTAAACGGTCACTCTGCACATATCTGCAGCAGCTAGTCCCTCACCCAGAATTTAGTCAAGACTTTAGCGATCCTTCTGACTTCACGCCAAAGTGAGCAACAGTGCCAATAAAGAATGCCCAAGCAATACCCCGATCTGCTGTCTGCCTGAAATCGAGCTTCTGCGCACTGACTCTGTGCCGCATTGAACTGCTGGCAAGCGGCTCAACTATTGAAAGCACTGTAGTCACTAATCAATACACTAAGTGCCAGATATATTTACTTTACCAGTAATGACTGCTTCTAATATCAACCACCCTGCTGCTCGGTTACATTGTGCTTAAAATGTTTACGAAAAATTTAAGGCCTAACCGATTAGGGCTTAGGCCAGATCAGCGCGCCGCTTTTGATCACCTGCCGAACATTGCGTATAGCACTTATATTGGCCAGTGGATCACCTTCAATGATTACCATGTCCGCCATCAGACCAGGCACGATGCTGCCTATCTGATCGGCCACACCAATCGCCTCAGCGGATTCACTCGTCGCTGTGCGTAATGCTTTAGCTGGGCTTAGTCCGGCTTCTACATAAATTTCCAGCTCGCGATGCAGCGCCTCGGCATGAGGAATAAACGGGGAGTCGGTGCCGGCCTGAATCCGGCCCCCTCCCTCAACGATACGACGCAGCATAGTGAACTGGGGCGACATATCGCGTCCTGGCCTTTCTCCCATTGCCAGCGTGGGTGTCACCACTACACCGGACCCAACTATCAGGGAGATAACATCCTGATAGGAGTAATTCAGTCGAGAGGATTTTAGGGAATAGCCACGCCGACTAGTGGCACCAAAATGCTCCATCTGGTCAATGCCATTAGCTACCGCAGGATACAGTTCGTGAGAAGAAACCGGGATGCCACTCTCATGAGCCAGTGCGACGATGTGCTTTTGCACACTGTAATCCTGACGAACATAACTCTTGAGCATATCCAATTGCAGCTCGGTAGAGATTTCCACTGCCTGCTCGGCTCTGGCAATAGTGCCCACCGTTTCGGATACACCGTAGGAAACTCTCGAGCCTTCATTCAGAGGTCCGGCAGTAAAAACGCGCGGCGCTGGCCGCCGCCCCGATGCCGAAGCCTCACGACGTTCAACCGCGAAATAGGGATCAACACCAGTCTCTCTTACCGACGTAATACCGTGACTAAGAAAAAGATTACCCAGAGCGACACCCTGAGTATTGGACTGGTGAGCATGACCTTCTATTAATCCGGGGATAACGGTAAAAGCAGACGCATCGATAAATGAGTTCGCCGACCGCGAGGAATCAGCGGACTCGATGCTGATGATGATTCCATTCATTACTACGATGTCGACATTTTCTTGATAGCTATCGCCTAGGCCATTGTAAAGCTTACCCGCTCTCACAATCATCCCAGCGTCAGGAATCTCGGGAACCCACTGCGGCTTAACGGCGAGCGCTGAGCTGGCATCTCCCGCCAAGTCGTAACGGGTGATCTCAGCGCCATCCATGTATACCAAATACTCACCATTTCCAGACCAATTAGGGTTCTCGCCGCTGGCGGCAATCAAAGTGGCTGCGCCCTTGATACCGTCGGATGTCAAAGGCATACGCCACAGTCCGCCGTCGATGCGATAGACAAATTCTCCAGACATGGACCAAGCTGGTCGGTTGAACTGACGTCGGCCAAGTGATTTGCCAGGAACCGGGACGACCCATCGAGGATCACCAACACCGTCCGCAGAAACCAAATAGATGGCGTTGTGTCCTTCTCGAAAACGACTGTTTTGGGGCAGACGGTGATAGACGGCAAGCACCGACCCATCGGGTGCCCATGCCGGAGCGCTAGGACCAAAGATTGGTTCAGATACCTGAGCAATATCTCCCGTGCTTAACTCCAGGACATTAATAGTTGCTGAAATAAAGATGCTTGTTTGAAAGTCCTTCAGGAAGGCAATGCGATCACCCTCAGGCGACCAAACGGGAGAATTTACTGGCATGTCAGAATCGGTTAAACGCTTGGCGCTGCCATCATTCAGATTCATTGACCAGATATCAGCCTTGCCATCGCGATCACTTACCCATGCCAGTTCACTACCGTCGGGAGAAAAGGTAGGAGATAAATCAATATATATATCGTCGGTGAGTTGGCGCAATGCACCTGACTCTAGTTCAGCGCTCCACAAATCACCAAGAGCGGCATAGACGAGAACCGATCCGTCTGGAGACAAAGTTGGATCGATTATACCCAGGGTGTCCCTAGGCGATTGGTCGCTGAAATCATACTGGCGACGATCATAAGGAGTCCTGTCGAGCACGACACTGGCCACAAAAGGAACGGTGTCTTCGTCGCGAGTAGCAGGGTCAATATGGCGAATCTGTCCATCGGCGGTATAGTAAAGAGAACCGTCTGGTGCAACGCTTGGTCGAAACGGGAAAATATCGCCACCGCTGACCAACGTGTTATACCCGGAACCGTCACTGGCAACGCCAGCCAGATAAGTACTGCCGGTATCGATAGCCACAACATAAAGCGTAGAGCCGTCTTGAGACCAGGCTGGCGCACCAAGAATCTGAGCCTCATGTAAACTAAAGCGGTCATTGCCGCCACCAAGATCCCAAACCATCAGTGCATCCTGCGCACCGTCTACGATAAACGCCAGACGATCACCCTGAGGAGAAAGTACAGGATAGATAGCATTACCATTACCGGAAAAATATGGCTGTATAGGACGTTCGTAACCGGTTTCATCTGAACCAATCAAAAGCGACTGAGACTTGGTTTCTCTGTCTATACTCCAGATGGAATAGCCCTCATCTCTATCGTTAGAGAACAACAATGCTGAGCCATCGG
>Ga0208414_1000589_pt1 | contig 33772 bp, 34 predicted proteins | sample AntAceMetag02UKE_FD_184770 | JGI IMG/M metagenome (GOLD analysis project Ga0208414, IMG submission 184770) | Saline lake microbial communities from Ace Lake, Antarctica - Antarctic Ace Lake Metagenome 02UKE (SPAdes) (version 2) | ecosystem: Environmental > Aquatic > Non-marine Saline and... | reverse complement strand
CTCCCGGAAGTGGTGGGGGCAGTGCTTACAGAGGTGGAGTAGTCAGCAGATCCTTCAATGCTGCACCCACCGCTTCAGCTTCAATGAGGAAACCGTCGTGCCCGTAAGGTGACTCCACAACCAGAGCACTGGTGCCGTGAAGAGTATGGGGAATATGTGCCGCGAGTTCGTGTTGTTGCGCAACAGGAAAGAGGCGGTCACTCGTGATTCCTAACACCAGTGTCGGGTGGGGGAGGGAACCGAGAACCTGTTCAAGGCTGCCCCTGTCACGCGTGATGTCGTGGGAGTTCATCGCTGTTACCAAAGCGATGTAACTATTGGCATCAAACCGACGGGTGAACTTGTTTCCGTGAAAATCGAGATAGCTTTCTACCGCAAAACGGCCGTTATCGCCGAGCGGGGATTTGGCACTCTGCCAGGTGCGCTCGAATCGGTCGTTCAGTTCCGAGGGGGAACGGTAATTGATGAGGGCCATGCGTCGAGCGAGTGCTAAACCGCGGTACGGGCCCTCGGCTTGGTCGTAAAAATCACCACCAGAAAAATGCGGGTCCACCGTGATGGCTTCGGTTTGGAGGGAGTTGCCCCCTAACTGGTCGGCACTGGTAATCGCACTGGTGGCAATCAGTCCCAGACGGGACAGCGCGTTGGGGTAATGCAACGCCCATTCGAGGGCATGCATTCCCCCCATGGAGCCCCCAATCACACTGTGAAAAGTGGTGATACCCAGCTCGTCAGCAAGACCTTTGGTGGCCCTGACCTGATCTCGAATGGTGAGATAAGGGAAGGCGCCACCCCATTCGCGTCCCAGAGCGGAATAGCTGGAGGGCCCGGTAGAACCCTGGCAACCCCCCAGAACGTTCGGCACAACAATGCAATAGGAATCCGTATCCAGTGCTAAACCAGGTCCCACCAGTGGCGACCACCAGCCCCCTGTGGGGTGCCCCGGTCCGGAAGCACCGGCAATGTGTGAGTCACCGGTGAGGGCGTGAAAAACAAGGATTGCATTGGATTTATCAGCGTTTAGTTCCCCAAACGTTTCATACGCGAGGCGCACGTGGGGAAAGGTTTTGCCATGCTCTGTGGTGAAAGCACCGATTCCGGCAAAGTGCCGGTTGCCCGGTCGGTCACCGTCGCGCCAAGCACCGGTCACCGGGGGAGTTCCTCGCAGGGTCGCCTGCTGAGCTTCGGAAACGAACGCCGAAGGCACTGACTCTGCGGGTGATTGCCAATCCATAGTCTGCTTATTCTCCCCTACCCCTGGTGTTGCGGCGTTACCACCGCAACACCAGGGGTAGGTGGGAGAGTGTTGCGCCTAGGAGCCGGCGGAGATTTTCTTTGCCGCTGCGAAGCCAATTTCCAGGTCAGCGAGGATGTCATCGATGTGCTCAAGGCCCACGGACAGTCTCACCAGACCAGGAGTCACACCGCTGGTGAGTTGCTGCTCTGGCGTCAACTGCGAGTGGGTGGTGGAGGCTGGGTGAATCACGAGGCTTCTGACGTCACCGATGTTGGCGACGTGGCTGAACAGCTCGACGTTGTCGACAAGGGCGCGACCGGCGTCGACGCCACCCTTGATTTCGAAGGACAACACTGCACCGACACCGTTGGGTGCATACTTCGAGGCGGCCTTCTTCGAGGGGCTTGAGTCGAGTGCTGCATAGTTGACACTGGCGACCTGATCATGGTTTTCCAACCACTGTGCGACCGTGAGTGCGTTTTGACAGTGACGTTCCATCCGCAAACTGAGGGTCTCGATGCCCTGGATGATCCCGAACGCGTTATCGGGGGATACCGCCGCTCCCACGTCGCGCAACAACTGGACCCGTGCCTTGATGATGTAAGCAATACCATCCCCCAGAACACTGGTGTAGCTGGCACCGTGATACGAAGGGTCAGGTTCGGTGAGGCCGGGGAACTTCTCGACGTTTTGTGACCACGGGAATTTTCCGCCATCGACGATGGCACCGGCAATAACGGTGCCGTGGCCGCCGAGGAACTTGGTGGCGGAGTGCACGACAATGTCGGCACCGTGCTCCAGTGGGCGAATCAGGTAGGGGCTTGCCACCGTGTTGTCGACGATCAACGGGAGCCCGTTGGCGTGTGCGACACCGGAAACACCTTCAAGGTCGAGAATGTTGATGCGGGGGTTGGCAATGGTTTCACCAAAGAATGCTTTGGTGTTGGGCTGGATGGCCTGCTGCCATGCATCAAGGTCATCCTGGTCGTTAATAAAGGTGACGGTGATTCCGAGCTTGGGAAGCGTGTACTTGAACAGGTTGTAGGTTCCGCCATAGACCGAAGATGAACTTACGATGTGATCGCCGGAGTGGGCGATGTTCAAGATGGCGCTGGTGGTCGCAGCCTGACCGGAGGCGAGCATCAATGCTGCCGTTCCGCCTTCGAGTGCGGCAATGCGCTGTTCTGCAACATCTTGGGTGGGGTTTTGAATCCGGGTGTAAATGTTGCCAAACTCTGCGAGCGCGAAAAGGTTTGCGGCGTGCTCGGCGCTGTCGAACACGTAAGCCGTGGTCCGGTAAATCGGGGTTGCACGTGACTTAGTTGTCACATCAGCGGCAGAGCCGGCGTGGATTTGCTGGGTTTCAAACTTCCAGTTGTCGGTCATGACCATGTCTTTCGAAAGGGGAGGGCTTCCCGGTTGGGAATGGTGAAAGAATATGCGCCCCGCCGGGATGCGTCACTTTTGCGGTGTAACGCGATGTAACACAGCAGTTTTTAGCGCAAAGACTTCTGCATCATGATGATGCCGAGCCAGCGCTCAAATTTGTACCCCACTTTGCCCATCCGGCCTGTTTCCACGAACCCAAAACGTCGATGGAGGGCGAGGGAAGCTTCCGCCCCGTGGTCAGAGATGACGGCGATCATTTCGGTCAGACCCGCTTTTTCGCAGTGCTCAATCAGGTCCGCTAACAACGCAGCTCCCAGGCCGCGGCCGATGGCCGCCGGTCCGAGGTAAATGGAGCTTTCTACCGTTTTCCGAAAAGCAGATTTCTCTCGGAAAGGAAAGACATAAGCAAAACCGAGCAGAGTTCCGGTGGGGGAGAAGGCCAAGCGAAAGGGGTAACCAAGTTTCTGAAGGTGCAGAAAACGAGATTTGTAGGCGGTGAGGGTGGGAGCTTTTTCGTCAAAGGTGACCACAGAGTTGCGCACGTAATGGCGGTAAAGCGCCAGTACTGCCGGCATATCCTCCAGGGTTGCCTCCCGGAGGGTGTAACTGAATTCCGCGGGTGCGGGAGATTTTTTCGCCTTGCTCCGCGGCGGTTTCCTCTTGGGTTGGTATTCGTGCTCCAGCATCAGGACTCCTCTCCGAGAGACCAATCTAGAGGAGGCAACGATGCTGCGCCTCGGAGCGTGTTGACGGCGGTGAAAGGCCGTGAGCCAAAAAACCCTCGGTGCGCGGAAAGTGGGCTTGGATGGGCGGAGGTTACGAGAGCTAAATCCCCGCAGTCTGGTGCTAACTCCTGGGCTTGTTTTCCCCACAGCACGACAACACAGTGCGGTCGCAATCGAGCGATTCCCTGCACGACTGCGCGGGTGAAGTGGTCCCACCCGATGCCGTGGTGTGCACCCGGTTCACCTTCCACGGTGGTCAAGTGACGGTTCAGCAGCAGAACGCCTCTTTGACTCCACGCGTCAAGATCGCCGTGGTCGGGGAGCCGAACACCGCAGTCACTGCTCAGTTCTGATCGAATATTTCTGAGGCTTGCGGGTAGGCGGGTGTGAGACCGGTCGACAGAAAAAGCCACACCCGAGGCCATTCCGGGGGTGGGGTAGGGGTCTTGGCCGATAATCATCACCTCAACGTCGTGAGGTTCCAGGGTGAAAGCCCGCATGATGAGTTCGCGGTGGGGTGTGATGGGGCGAGAATCATCCCTGTTCTGAAGGTGCTCCGCCACCACAGCAAGGGCTGTCAGTCCCTGCTCTCCCACCAACAACTGCCATGCGGGTGACAGCTGTGCGGGCAGGAAATCCTCCAGCCTGGCGGTCATGGATGAACTACTGTGTGGTTACTTGACGCATGCCGGCCACCAGCTCGACAGCCTGGTCGTAGGCGGGCCGCCCACCAGGTTGAATGAGAGCGGAATACCACGCATCCTCAAAAAGTTCGTTGTGGAGTGCCGACACGATTGCTTCGTCCCCCCAAATCCAGTACGTCAGACCGGTGCCATCCGTGGTTTGGCCAACATTCAAGTTTTGCGCTAGGAGATCCGCAATGATGTCGGGTCTCATAGCGGGGTCAACCGGTGCGGCACTCAACACAATGCTGAGGACTGATTCTTCGTCACCGGCAATTCCAAAAAAACAGGAAAGGCCTCCCACTGTTTCCTCTGGGCTCTCACCATCGACATAGATGGGTTCCTCGCTGGGGCTTCCCGGGCCTCGAAGCAGAGAGATGCCCTGAGCCATAAGGTCTTGTTGCATGTCCCTCGGCAACAGTGATTGGCAATCCTCGGGGGGCACGTAGGTCACAGATTCCGGAACCTGCTCGACGGGGGCGGCCGTCTCTTCCGGGGACTCTACCTGCTCGAGGTCTAGCTCTGCCGCGGGAGCACAACTGGCAAGAAAAAGCAGTGTGGCGGCAACCAGGGCAATACCGAAGGGGTCCCGCAGTCTTGTTCCCATGTGTTCCCCCTTTCCCCAAGTATAGAAGCGAGACTCAAAAATGCTGGGGGGCAAGCCGCTGACCTTCTCGATGTACTACCCGAGAACCCCCAAATTTGCCGCGGCGTCACGGGTCAACGGTTCAGCGTTACCAAAGGTGTAGTTCGTGGTCACCCAGAGGGAACAGGCTTCTTCGGCTAAGGCCGAAGGGCAGGGGACGGCGATGAGTAGATGAGATTCTGTGGCAATGAAGTCGGGTGATTCCCCAGAGTTCGCCTCCGCAATGTTCCATAACGTCGCTTCACCAAGGCTTGAACGGGTGGCCTCTAATCGGGTGAGAGCAGCTGTCACGTTGGTGGCTGAATCGGCACCGATGATGGCGATAGAGGTGACCGACACGCTTTCGGGTGGGAGATACCAGGTGCAGGAGACGCGAACGTCGGGTCGAACTCCGCTGAGAATACCGACCAGTTCGGTATCCGTTGTGCCAAAGCCCACCACCCCTTCGCTGGTGTCGCCCACGTTGACGCGCTCTTGCGCCACCAACTCTGCTGTTTGCTCCGTCGAATATAGGTCTACGCAGCTTGGCAGTGTGAGTTCCGCTGTGTTGGGGTCGTCAGACTCGGTTGTGGCTTCTGGATTACTGGTCGATTCTTCTGATGCGATGTCGGTGACTTCTGCCGATTCTGTTGCGGCACCGAGCCCCAGGGAATCCAGGGCAGAGCAACCACCAATACCGAGGGTTAATCCACCAAGGAGGGTGAGGGAAAGTAATGCCTGAGCTCGTGAGGCCATGGGTAATCCTTCATCTATGTAGCGTGGTAAAGCTCCGCATCACAACCAGCTAGCGCAGCTATCTCCCGCCAGTATGCCGTAATCAGCTTGTCATCCCCGGCAGCGATATGCGTGGGTCCATCGGGTGTCAACCCATCAAAGTATGTGCCATTTGGCACTCCCAGCTCCGGTGTGTCAACAGCGTGGACGAGGGGGGCTGCCCCTGCTTCAGCAGAAATTTGCATCCAACGGGTAAGCGCCAGGATGACCCTGCCACTTCTCGATTCGGCACCAAAACCACTTCTCACATACCCGGGGTGGACGGGATAGCTTTCGAGCCCTGTCCGCAGTGCCAACGATCGGGCATACAGAATGACCCCAAGCTTTGCGGAAGCATAGGGCCACCACCCTGCGCCATATCGACGTTTTTCATACCCCACATCGTTGAGGGCGATGCGGCCAAAACGGGACACCAGTGATGAGGTGTGCACCACCCGGCCTCTGGTCTGCAGCAACTTTGGCACTAACCGTTCCGTCAATACGACAGAACCTAAAACGTTGCGCTGGAGAGTCAGTTCGTGACCATCGGCACTTTCCGCCCTTTTTGCCACAATGCCCCCCGCATTATTTACCAGGGCATCGATGCGCTCATATTGCGTGTCCAACACTTCCGCCAACTCTCGAACGTCATCGAGCCGGTCAAAGTCACACACAAAAGGTGTCCCCTCCACAAGCCTCGCCACCTCTTCCGTGCGGGATCTGTTGCGACCCACCACGGCAACTCGCCACGATCGCCTCGAAAGCTCACGCGCGATTTCGGTGCCTATTCCACCACTGGCACCGGTGATGATTGCGGTGCGGTTCATGAATCCTGTACTTTCTGGCGTTTCAACCCCACGGCTCTAGTTCCCTTCGAACATAGCGTGTTGTTTCGTCATGAACGCCTGCATTCCTCTCCCCACATCGTTCGTGGCCATAAGGAGGCCTAAACGATGGGAGAGTTCCTGGTGTTCTCCCTCACGATGCGACAGCGCGGCCCGAGCGGACGCGAGTGTTGCTTGCACGGCAAGCGGCGCCTGTCGTGCAATAAGTTCGGCAATTTCTTGCGCCCGCGTGAGCGGATCTTCCGACACGATTTCGGTGACGATGTTGAGGTCTTTGGCCTCCTCTGCCGAGAAAGATTCTGCGCTGAGGAGCCATTTCATCGACTTAGCCCAGCCCCCGGCAGCGGGCAGACGGGTGGTGGCCCCTCCAAAAGGCAAAATTCCTCGAGCAACTTCAAGTTGGGCAAAGATTGTGTCCTGGTGAGCGATGACGACCTCGCTGGCGAGAGCTAATTCAACGCCCAACGTGAAACAGGTGCCTTTGAGGGCGATGACGACTGGCTTGGAAACTTGGCGCGTGGTAATCCCCCACGGGTCTAGTCCGCCCTCCGGTATTGGCAGCGCGCTGTGGGTTTGCAGGCTGGGTCCCACATCGACTAAATCGAGTCCGGCGGTGAAGTGATCGCCGTGCGCGTGTACCACTCCGACCCTGAGCTGCGGGTCGGAGTCAAGCAGTCCATACGCGAGAGAAAGCTCGGAGAGCATCTCGCGATCGGCGGCATTTCTTTTTTCTGGCCGATTGAGTCCGATCAGGAGCAGGTGTCCTTCGCGTCTAATGGTGACTTTGTGACCTGTGGTGTCTGCCATAGAACGAGCCTATCCAGTCATTGACGAAGACGTATCCGGGTCTGATCAAGCTCTTCCCGGATCAATGCTGGCAATCGCTGGCCGAAAGTTTCCAGAAATTCAGCCGCGTCATCAAGCTCCCGCTCGTGCTCTTCGAGGTCCACGCGCAACAGTGTGTCGACGTCCGCGGAGCTCAGTGTGAGCCCGTCGGTGTTAATCTCTTTGGGCAACCAACCGATGGGACTTGGGGTGGCAGACACCACCCCTTCCAGGCGTTGCACCATCCATTCGAGTACCCGAGAATTTTCGCCAAAGCCGGGCCAAATGAACTTTCCGAGCTCATTTTTTTGGAACCAGTTGACCTGAAAAATTCGGGGCAGACGGCCTGTGCTCCGCAAGGTGCTCCCCATCGTGAGCCAGTGCGCCATGTAGTCGCCCATGTTGTAGCCACAAAACGGCAACATGGCGAAGGGGTCCCGTCTCAATTGCCCCACCACACCTTCTGCTGCAGCGGTTTGCTCCGACGCAATTGTGGCGCCCAAAAATACGCCGTGATTCCAATCCCGTGCTTCCACAACCAACGGCACAGTGCTGGAGCGGCGTCCGCCGAAAATGATGGCATCAACGACGACCCCTTCGGGGTCCTCCCACTCGGGAGCAAGGCTGGGACATTGCTCGAGGGCAACGGTGAATCGAGCGTTGGGGTGGGCCGCAGGGGCGTCCCCGTTAGCATCGTGTGCTTCGCCCCGCCAGTTGGTGAGCCCCTCCGGTGCAACACTCGACATTCCTTCCCACCACACGTCACCGTCGTTCGTGGTAGCAACGTTCGTGAAAACTGCGTTGCCCCAGAGCATGTCCATGGCGACAGGGTTGGTCTTCACTCCTGTTCCCGGTGCAACACCAAAAAAGCCTGCTTCGGGGTTAATCGCCCGGAGTCGCCCGTCGGCGCCGGGGGCAAGCCACGCAATGTCGTCCCCGAGTGTTTCCACGCTCCAGCCGGGAAGAGAGGGCTGCATCATGGCAAAATTGGTTTTACCGCAAGCGCTCGGGAAAGCAGCCACCATGTTGTAGGACTTGTTCTCCGGGGTGGTCACTTTGACCAGCAACATGTGCTCCGCCAACCACCCTTCATCCCGGGCCAAGACGGAGGCGATTCGCAGCGCGAAAGCTTTTTTGGGGAGGAGCGCGTTTCCACCGTATGCGGAGCCATAGGACCAAACTTCTCTGGTCTCGGGGAAGTGGGAAATGTATTTGGTTTCGTTGCAGGGCCACGCCACGTCAGCCTGGCCTTCTTCCAGAGGGGCCCCGACGGTGTGGACGCATTTCACCCAGGAGCGCCCTGCATCAATCTCGGACCACACGGCAGGTGTTACCCGCACCATCATGTGCAAACTCATCACCACGTAGGGGGAGTCCGTAATTTGAACTCCCAGGCGTGACAGTGGCGATCCGAGTGGGCCCATGGAGAAGGGCACCACATAGAGTGTGCGCCCGGCCATGCTGCCGGCGGTGAGAGTGCGGAGGGTTTCCCTCATGGCTTCTGGTTCAGCCCAATTGTTGGTGGGCCCTGCGTCATCTTGTGTCCGGGAGCAGATGAAGGTTCGCGATTCGACCCGAGCAACATCGCTCGGTTCGCTGCGGGCGACAAAAGAATTGGGCCGCAGCGTGGGGTCTAACGCGGTCAGTGTCCCCTGAGCCACCATCGTGTCGATGAGGGCAGCTGATTCCGCGGGTGAACCGTCACACCACACGATCGCGTCCGGTGTGGTGAGTGTCGCAATCTTGTCGACCCACTCCTGAAGTTCTGCGGGGGGCTGTGCTGAAACGGTGGGGTGGGGTGTGGGTGCTGTGACATTAAGGGTCATGGTCATCGGGGCTCCTGGGAATCGGTGTACTTCCACTCTTGTCAATAAAGTGCAAGCGGGTGGACCAATTGGGTTGTCAAAAACACCTATTTTTGTTGTATTGTCGATTTCATGGTGGAAATGTTGGCGTTAGGGCAAAGAATGCGACATGTGCGGCACAGTGCTGGTTTGACCTTGGAGGACCTAAGTCAGCGTCTAGGGATCACTCCCAGCCACCTGTCACTGCTGGAAACGGGCAAACGGGAAGCAAAAGTGGGGACCTTGACGACGCTGTGCGCCGAGCTTGGGGTGACCATGGCCCAACTACTGGATGATTCACCACCTAGTGAACGCGCTCAGCTCGAGCGTGACTGGGCGGCAGCTCAACGCAGCCCATTATTTGCGTCACTGGGGTTACCGGCACTCAAAATCACGAAGGCGCTCGGGGACGAACAGTTACGCACGTTGCTGTCGTTACATGCAGAACTGGTGAGGCGCGAAAAACTTGCGCTGGCCACCCCGGAAGAAGCACGGCGCGCCAACACCCAACTGCGATGGGCCATGCGGGATATTGACAACTATCGGCCCGACTTGGAGAAACTTGCCGAAGAGCTGGTGGCCTCGGTGGGGCACGATTCCAGCGGTGCCCTCACCCACCGTGAAGTTGCGATGATGGCGGGCCGTTTGGGGTTAGAAATTGTTCACGTCGGTGATCTTCCGCGCAGCGCCCGAAGTGTGACCGACCTAGAAAACGGGCGCATTTATCTTCCGCCAGCCTCTATCCCCGGTGGTCACGGTTTGCGGTCGTTGGCCCTCCAAGCGATCGCCCACCAAGTCCTCCAGCACCGTGTGCCAGACACATATGAGGAGTTCCTGCAACAAAGGCTCGACATCAACTATTTCGCTGCCGCCTGTTTGATGCCGGAAACCCAAGCGCTCGATTTTCTCTCCCACGCCAAAAAAGAAAAAAACCTTGCGGTCGAGGATTTTCGTGACGCTTTCGGGGTGACTCACGAAGCGGCGGGTCTTCGATTTATGAATCTCGCCACCAAACATTTGGGTCTTCCGCTGCACTTCTTGCGAGTGGGGGATGACGGGGTGGTGTACAAAGCGTATGAAAATGATGCCCTGGCCCTCCCCATCGATGTGATGGGTTCACCCGAGGGTCAAATTGTCTGTCGCCACTGGAGTGCGCGGGAAGCTTTTGCGAGGACCAACCGAACTACGGAGTATTACCAATACACGGACACCCCGGAGGGCACGTTCTGGGAGTCGACCCAGATTGGCACCTCACTAGCGGACGAGTTCTCCATCACGGTGGGAGTGAAGTTTGAAGACGCCAAATGGTTCCGAGGGCGTGACACACAGGCACGGCAAACATCCCGTTGCCCCGATAAGGGATGTTGTCGTGAAGCGGATGGCGAGATGAGAAACAAATGGTCGGGCAAAGCCTGGACCAGTGCGCGCCTTCACGCCCATGTTCTCTCGCCACTGCGGGGCGGAATGTTTCCCGGCGTCGATGATGTCGAACTTTTTGAGTTCCTCCAGACACACGAAAGCCCCGATTCGGACACCGCGAAGGAGAAAATCTAGGCGTGCCCCCAGCAGGATTCGAACCTGCGGCCTTCTGCTCCGGAGGCAGACGCTCTATCCCCTGAGCTATGGGGGCTAGGGAACCTCCTAAGGGTACAACCTCGAAGCCGGTCAAACACACGCGAGGGTAGGATTGCCAGTTGTGGATCCCCAGGCACTCGCAGCACACATCGCGCAACTCGCGATCTCACGATTGAACGCTCTGGGAGCGGCAACAATTCCCGAATCTGTTGATGTGGCACTCGAGCGGCCACGCTCCAAAGAACACGGTGATTGGGCAACCTCCATCGCACTCAAACTGGCAAAAAATGCTTCATTGAGCCCCCGGGACTTTGCCCAAGCGCTGGCTGGCGACATTGACACCCTGGAGGGTGTGGCCTCCACCGAGGTGGCCGGCCCCGGCTTTATCAACATCACCCTTGAGGCGGGAGCGGCCGGGGAACTGGTGGCCACCATCCTTTCCCTGGGGGACACCTACGGCCACGGCACGGCACTCGCCGGGGAAAAAATCAACGTCGAATTCGTTTCGGCAAACCCCACCGGCCCCCTTCATATTGGTCATACCCGCTGGGCTGCTCTTGGTGATTCTTTGGTGCGGGTTTTGAGAAGCGCTGGGGCGGAGGTGACGAGCGAGTTTTATATCAATGACGCCGGCGCCCAGATGGACACTTTTGGTGCCTCAATTCTTGCCAGCATCCTCGGGGAGGCACCCCCTGAGGAAGGTTACAAAGGTTCCTACATCCAGGAACTCGCCCTCCGGGTGGCAGAAAAAGTGCCGGGTATTGTGTCCCACCCGCGAGCGGAGCAAATCACGTTGGCGCGCGACGTGGGCTATGAACTGCAACTTGCGGACATTCAGAACTCTCTCGCCGAATTTGGGGTCGAATTTGGGGTGTGGTTTTCCGAGCGCACACTCCACGAGACAGGTCCCACCGGGGAAAGCCTGATTGATGCATCCGTTGATCGGTTGCGCGCCGGCGGCCACGTTTTTGATGAAGAGGGAGCGGTGTGGGTCCGCACCACCGACTTTGGTGACGATAAGGATCGTGTCATCCGGAGAGCCAATGGGGCGTACACCTATTTTGCTGCGGATGCCGCGTACTACCTCTCAAAGTCTGATCGCGGTTTTGCCCGCAAAATCTATCTTTTGGGTGCCGATCACCACGGCTATATTCACCGCCTGAAAGCGCTTGCCGGTGCTGCCGGGGAGAACCCCGACACCAACGTAGAAATTTTGATTGGGCAACTCGTCAGCATCAACGGGGCCAAACTTTCCAAGCGCGCGGGAAACATTATTGAGCTTGATGACTTGCGACGCTGGCTCGGCGTTGATGCGCTGCGATATTCGCTGGCGCGATACCCGGCGGACTCACCGTTGAGCTTGGACCCCGAAATTCTGACCAAACGCAGCAACGATAACCCTGTGTTTTATGTTCAATATGCTCACGCGAGAACCCACCAGGTTGCCCGAAATGCCGGCGATTCAGGGGTCTCGCGTGAAACCTTTGACCCAGCATTGTTGGTAGAACCGAGTGAATCAGCGCTCATTTCGTCGCTGGCGGATTTCCCCCGCGTGGTGACCCAGGCTGCTGAGCTGCGGGAGCCCCACCGGGTTGCCCGCTATCTCGAAGAGGTCGCCGGTGTGTACCACCGCTGGTATGACCAGGCGCGGGTCACACCGCAAGGCGATGACCCGGTGTTGCCGGTTCATCACACCCGGCTTTCGCTCAATAACGCCACCGGGCAAGTGTTGCGTAATGGCCTCTTCCTGCTGGGTGTCAGCGCACCCGAGCGAATGTGAGTCAACAGACAGACTTCGCTATCCTGGGGATGGCTTCAGGAACCAATCCGGGTTCGCTCGCCTCACACCCAACTCCCCACCCGTGAGGTTTGATCCCATGGTCCATCCGCTGTCACCTGCTTGGCTCGTGGAGCCACGTGACGCCAACGCGCTGCCAAGCGGTGTCTGGCCGCGGAGTGCTGTGCGCGATTACGCCGGAAACCTCATCGTGGGAGGAGTGTCGGCCGCAGATTTGGTCGCGCACTATGGTTCGCCGGTGTACGTCATCGACCAGGAAGAACTTGTCGACCGGGCGGCTGAATTTCGGGCCATCGTGGAGGAAGCTTGCACACGACACGGCACCACGGGGAGCGTTTATTATGCCTCTAAAGCTCTCATCACCGGTCATGTTGCGCAGTGGATCACCGGTGAGGGACTCGGGTTTGATGTGGCCAGTGGCGGCGAAATGGCGATAGCGCTTGGCGGCGGCGCCGCACCTGAACATCTTGAATTTCAGGGCAACAACAAGTCGGAACCAGAAATACGTCAGGCCCTTGAAGTCGGGGTGGGGAGCATCGTGATTGATGCACCGATTGAGGCAGAGCGTATTAATCGCATTGCGGGGGAGCTCGGAGTTATTGCGCCCGTCATGGTTCGCGTGAATACCGGAGTTCACGCCGATACCCATGAATATCTCGCCACAGCTCGAGAAGATCAAAAGTTTGGTTTGTCTCCCCTCGAAACTGCGAACCTGGTGGCAGACATTCGGGCAAAGCCCAATCTTCGCTTTGAAGGACTCCATTCGCACATTGGCTCCCAGATTTTCCAGGTGGAGGGTTTCCTGGAAGCCGCGACCCGCCTGATGGCGCTGGCCGTCACGCTTTCAGAGGGGGGCGAGGTGGCAACCCTCAACCTTGGCGGCGGCTTTGGTATCGCCTACACCGAAGCGGATCACCCACGCGAGTTGGCGGACATGGTGACCTTGATTATTGACCACGCGTGTTCTCTTGCCATCGCGGCAGGGGTACCGATACCGCATTTAGCGTTTGAACCCGGTCGCAGTATTTGTGGACCAGCAGGGGTGACGCTCTACTCCGTGGGTGTCACCAAACCGGTCATGGTTCATGATGAGGACGGTGGGGATGCCACCCGTCTCTACGTCAGTGTCGATGGTGGGATGAGCGATAACGCGAGAACTGCGTTGTATCACGCGAACTACGGCGTTCGCATTGCTTCTCGCGAATCCACTGCCGCCCCTGCCCTGGTGAGAGTCGTCGGAAAACATTGTGAGAGTGGCGACATTGTGGTCCAAGCCGATTATCTGCCAGGCGATGTGAAGCCTGGCGACATTGTGGCGGTGCCAGCGACGGGGGCCTATTGCTACTCACTGTCCAGTAACTACAACGCGCTCGGACGTCCGCCCATGGTGGGAGTTCACCGCGGAAGCCACTTCCTGATGGTGGCGGGGGAAACCCTTGATGATGTGCTGGCGAGAGACCAGGGTCTCCTCGCAAAAGCGAGGAGCTAAACCATGAAAGACAACTATCGCGACCTTCGCGTTGCCGTCCTCGGCGGGGGAACGGTGGGAGCGCAGGTGGCCCATCGGCTTGTGGAGGGTGCTGCTGAGTTGGGGTCGCGATCCGGTGCCGGGATATCCCTGATTGGGGTTGCCGTGCGGGATCTTGACGCTCCACGATCGGCTCCCATTCCTCCCGAACTTTTGACCACAGACGCACACTCCCTCATTGTGCAAGCCGATATTGTCGTGGAGCTCATGGGGGGGATAGAGCCCGCTCGCACCCTCATTTTGGAAGCGTTGGGGTCTGGCGCCGATGTCGTCACCGCAAACAAGGCGTTGTTGGCAGAGCACGGGCCAGAACTTTTTGATGCCGCTGCCCGCGTGGGTGCGCAGTTATATTACGAGGCCGCTGTGGCGGCAGCTATCCCGATTATTAGGCCTCTGCGGGATTCTCTGGCCGGCGATCGTGTGACCAAAATTATGGGCATTGTGAACGGGACAACCAATTTTATTTTGGACGAGATGGACTCTAAAGGCTTGACCTTTGAGGTGGCACTGGAAGAAGCTACCGCTTTGGGGTACGCCGAGGCAGACCCGACCGCGGATATTGAAGGCTATGACGCGGCTCAAAAAGCCTGCATTTTGTCCTCCCTCGCATTTCACACGGCTGTGCCCCTGAGCGATGTGTATCGCGAGGGAATCACCGGGGTCACAGCAATTCAGATTGAGGCTGCGAAGAAATCGGGCCACGTGATCAAGTTGCTCGCCATATGCGAGCGTCTCGTGGATGCGGTGACCGGGAAAGAAGGTGTCAGCACCAAGGTTCACCCCACACTGATTCCCCGCTCCCACCCGCTTGCGGCTGCCCATGGGGCAAATAATGCGGTCTATGTGGAGGCGGAAGCTGCCGGACCTTTAATGTTTTATGGCGCTGGTGCGGGTGGAGCGGAAACCGCCTCAGCGGTGCTGGGGGATGTGGTGTCTGCCGCGAGACGACATGTCGCCGGGGGCCCAGGTGTGGGGGAGAGCACCCATGCGGATTTGCCCAGTATTCCCTTAGACCACGTTCAAAGCCGGTTGAACATCAGCCTTGTGGTCAAAGATCAGCCCGGTGTTCTGGCGGCCATTGCTCAAGTTTTTAGCGACCACAGGGTCTCCGTCGAAACCTTGCACCAAAGCGCTGGTGGCGACGCTCTGGGTGAAAGCGGGACCGCTACGCTTGTCATTCAGACGCACAGCGCCCTGGAAGCCAAAGGCCGAGAAACCGTGGAAGCTCTCGCGGCAAACCCGGTCGTTGTGAGCGTCACCAATGTCTTGCGAGTGGAGGGGTAACCGTGGCACGAAAAGGTTTATTTGGCCGATCACACCCGAAGGCACCGCAGCACCGTCGTGGGTCGCGGCAATGGCGTGGTGTGATTCACGAATACGCCGACCGACTCGATGTGAGCCGTGCAACACCGGTGGTGAGTTTGGGCGAAGGGGGAACCCCGCTCATTGAGGCCCGTCACCTTTCTGCCCTCACCGGGGTTCGCGTGTTTGTGAAGTTTGAAGGAATGAACCCCACGGGTTCGTTCAAAGATCGCGGGATGACGATGGCGGTGACCAAAGCAAAAGAACACGGCGCCAAAGCTGTCATTTGTGCCTCTACCGGTAACACCTCCGCCTCCGCTGCGGCCTATGCTGCCCATGGCGGTCTGACCAGTGCTGTGTTAGTGCCGGATGGCAAGATTTCGATGGGAAAGCTCAGCCAAGCCATCGCCCACAACGCTCACGTTTTGCAGGTCGCGGGAAACTTTGATGACTGCCTCGATATTGCCCGGGACCTAGCGGATAATTACCCCATTCACCTGGTCAATTCGGTCAACAACGACCGAATTGAAGGACAAAAAACGGCCTCGTTTGAAGTGATTGACGTCCTTGGACGAGCACCCGATTTTCACTTTCTCCCGGTCGGCAATGCCGGTAACTACACCGCATATCACCGCGGTTACCAAGAAGAAGCCAAGCGGGGAGCCATCGATACGATGCCTCGCATGTTTGGTTTTCAAGCTCTCGGCTCCGCGCCCTTCGTCACGGGGGAGCGGGTGCTAAAACCCGACACGATTGCTACCGCCATCAGAATTGGGAACCCCGCTTCGTGGGATCTGGCGCTGGCTGCGCGGGAAGACAGCGATGGATATTTTGGTGCCATTGATGATGCCGGGATTCTTGCGGCTCATCGACTGTTATCCCAGCAGGAAGGAATCTTTGTGGAACCCTCCTCAGCGATCAGTGTTGCCGGTCTGATGGATCGCATCGAAGCAGGCGTTGTTCCCCCCGGTTCCACGGTCGTGTTGACGGTGACCGGTCACGGTTTGAAAGATCCCAGCTGGGCACTCAAAGATCCCCAAGGCGCGGATATCGAACCCACCAAGGTTCCTATTGACACTGCGCATATTGCTGAAGTTCTTGGCCTTGGAGGTTCCGCATAGTGGCCACCATCGCCACAGGAAAAAGTGTCTCCGTGCGGGTTCCTGCCACCACTGCCAACTTGGGTCCAGGTTTTGACACCCTGGGAATGGCGCTCACTATCGAGGACACCCTGACCGCCACGGTGAGAGCCGGCTCCGGCGTCCACGTCAGCGTTCACGGGGTGGGTGAGGGTGAGGTTCCTACCGATGAAACCAACCTCATTGCTCGTTCGATGGCGCACGCTTTTGCTTCAAAAAACATCACGATGCCGGGAATCGACATGGTCGCCCATAATGTGATCCCCCACGGCCGAGGGCTCGGCTCTTCGGGTGCCGCCATTGTTTCCGGGGTGATGGCAGCCAAAGGTCTACTCGAGGGAATTGTGGACTTTACCCCGGAGGAGCTTCTGGGTTTAGCCACTGATATGGAAGGTCACCCCGACAACATTGCGCCCTCCCTGTTTGGGGGTTTGACGATTGCGTGGATGACAGAGAGTGGACCCAAACACAAAAAACTGAGTGTGCACCGGGGTGTTTCTTTGGTGGTGGCTGTCCCGGAGGACGCCAGTATGTCGACACAGTTGGCGCGGAGTTTGCAGCCCGACACTGTTCCCCACCAAGATGCAATCTTTAATCTTTCACGCTCGGCACTCCTCATTGCTGCCCTCATTCAGAGCCCAGAGTTGCTTTTTGAAGCCACGGAAGACCGCCTCCACCAGAACTATCGAGCCAGCGCGATGAAGGACACCAACGCGCTTTTGCAGAGTTTACGAGCAGCAGGTTTTGCCGCCGTAGTGTCGGGTGCTGGTCCTTCTGTCTTGATTTTGTGCTCAGACCCAGCCCAACGCCTTGAGGTGGAAAAAGTAGTGAATGCCCACCAGGGAGGGCTCTGGTCAAGCCACATGCTGACCGTCGATGAGCGAGGTGCTACAGTAGAAGTGCTTCCGGCGCTCGCGGACTGACCCCAGTTAGCGCTCCGGAATTCCTCATCACCACATCGCCTGGCATCTGCCAAGGCGCGAGGGTCAATCGTGACAGAGGAGCCGCAGGCTCCTTCGGCCCACACTGTGGCAAGACGAGGCAAACAGCATTCCCATCGCCACAGTCGTGGCAGAAAAAGAGGAGACACCGTGGAACAAGAGAGTTCTTCAACCCCCCCATCGGGCGAGCCCACAGAAACTGCAGCCCCCCGAAAGCGAGCACCCCGACGGGTCAGCTCAGCTTCGGGTGAACCGAAAGCGCCGGTCGAAACCAGCAAGGATAACTCCGAACAGAAGCCTGCTGACGAGGCGGAGCGCCCCAAGCGTCGTCGCTCGAGCGCCGCACCCAAAACCGAATCTACTGAGTCGCAATCCGGCGAAGCGCAATCTGACGGGTCGGGCGAGGGCAACGACTCCCAGGATGACGGTGGCGAGGGCGGCCAAGGCCGTAATCGCAACAATGGGAACTCCCGCGGTCGAGGCCGCGACCGTCGCCGTGGGCGCGGAAGTGTTGGTGAAGACGGCGACCCAGAAGTCTCCGACGATGACGTGCTCATCCCCATCGGCGGAATACTCGATGTTTTGGATAACTACGCTTTCGTGCGAACTCAGGGCTACCTTCCAGGACCCACCGACGTGTATGTGTCACTCGGCCAGGTGAAGAAATACAACTTGCGCAAAGGTGACGCCGTCATTGGCGCGATTCGCCAACCACGCGAGGGTGAACACCAGGGCCGTCAAAAATACAACGCACTGGTTAACGTTGACACCGTCAACGGTCAAACGGTCGAAGAAGCTGCCACCCGTCCCGACTTCTCCAGCCTTCGGGCCGTGTACCCCACCGAGCAGTTGCGCATGGAAACTACTTCCGGTGTGCTGGGCACCCGCATGGTGGATCTGTTCGCCCCGGTTGCTAAAGGCCAACGAGCTGTCATCGCCGGTCCCACGAAAACTGGAAAGTCTGAGCTCATTCACGCCATCGCACAAGCTGTGGCAGAAAACGCTCCCGACGCCCACCTCATGGTGGTTCTCATTGATGAGCAACCGGAGACCATTTCTGATGTCCAGCGCGTAGCGAAGGGCGAAGTGATTGCTTCGAGCTTCGACCGCTCCGTTGATGATCACACCACCATTGCTGAGCTCGCCATTGAGCGCGCAAAACGACTGGTGGAATTGGGTCATGATGTTGTCGTCTTGGTTGACTCGCTCACACGTTTGGCCCGGGCATACCAGCTTGGCCTCGGTGGCGGTTCACGCACCGGCTCACACGACACCGCTTGGGTTTACCCCACAAAGAAGCTTTTTGGTGCGGCGCGTAACGTCGAGGGTGGAGGTTCTCTCACCATGGTTGCCACAGTGGTAACAGGTACTGGTATCGCCATGGACGACATTGTGGCAAGCGAGATTTCTGGCGCTGCGACAATGGAAATTGTGATGGACCAGCATGCTGCCGGAGCACGCGTCTTCCCCGCTGTGGATATCGCACGGTCGGGAACGCGGAAGGAAGATCTCATCCTCGGCAATGATGAGGTGGGAGCTCTCGGGGTTGTTCGTCAGAAGTTAGCCGCCCACAGCACGCTCGAGGGCCTGCAAGCTGTCGTGAAAACCTTGGGCACTAGCTCTTCCAACGCTGACGCTTTAGTGTCCTTGCAGAAAAACCTCGGCAACTAACACACCATGTTTGAATCTGTTGATGCGTTGATTGCGGAGTACGCCGAGCTTCAAGAGAAGCTCGGCGACCCCGCCGTCCACGCTGATGCAGGGTTGTCCAAAAAGCTGAATCGCCGCTTTGCCGTGTTGTCGAAAATTATTGCGGCCCACGACCGCATGGTGGCCATGACCGATGATCTTGCCGCGGCAAAAGAGATGGCGAGTGAGGACGAGTCACTCGCCGCTGAAGTACCGGTCCTCGAAGAAAGTCTGGTGGAGGCAACCGAAACACTTCGCTCCCTCCTTATCCCCAGGGATCCAGATGATGGTCGCGACGTCATCATGGAAATTAAAGGCGGCGAAGGCGGAGAGGAAAGCGCTCTCTTTGCCGCTGATCTGTTGCGGATGTATCTTCACTATTCCGAATCCAGGGGTTGGAAAACTGAGGTCTTGGATAAAACCGAAAGCGATATGGGCGGCTTCAAAAATGTCCAGGTCGCTATTAAGTCCGGGGCTACAGACCCCGCAGATGGTGTCTGGGCGAGCATGAAATATGAGGGCGGTGTTCACCGTGTCCAGCGAGTACCCGTGACGGAATCGCAGGGCCGCATTCACACTTCCACCACGGGCGTGCTCGTGTTCCCCGAGGTTGATGCGCCAGAAGAGCTCGAAATCAGCACCAATGACATCAAAATTGACGTTTTCCGATCCTCAGGCCCCGGCGGTCAATCGGTGAACACCACAGACTCCGCTGTCCGCATTACCCACCTCCCCACCGGGATTGTGGTGTCAATGCAGAACGAAAAGAGCCAGATTCAGAACCGGGAAGCGGCAATGCGGGTTCTTCGTGCCCGGATTCTTGCACGACAGCAAGAAGAGATTAACGCTGCCGCATCCGATGCTAGGAAGAGTCAGATCCGGGGGATGGACCGCTCTGAGCGGATCCGTACCTACAACTTCCCGGAGAACCGTATCGCTGACCACCGCACCGGTTATAAGTCTTACAACCTGGATCAGGTTATTAATGGCGCGCTGGAACCCGTCATCCGCTCCTGTATCGAAGCGGATGAAGCGGAACGCCTCGCGGCGCTCAACCCCGAATAATGGACTTACGTAGCGCACTGTTAGATGCCACAGAGCGTCTAGCTCGCGCTGGTGTTCCGACGCCACAGGTTGATGCGGAGCTTATTTTGGCCCACGTTGTAGGACTTTCTCGCGGCGAGATGTTAGCGCGCGTGCACTCTGGGAAGATCTTCGAACCTGATCATTGGGACACCTGGGAAATGCTGTTGGCCCGACGTGAGAAGCGGGAGCCGCTGCAACATTTGACGGGCACGGCTGCTTTCGTGAACTTTGAGGTCGCTGTGGGGCCCGGAGTTTTTGTGCCAAGACCCGAAACTCAGGCACTGGTCGAAGCCGCCATTACTCACGCACAATCGATGGCGGTGGGCGACGAGGGTCTTCGTATCCTTGATCTGTGCTCCGGCTCCGGCGTGATCGCGATTGCCCTGGCCAGAGCGGTGCCGCACGCACGGGTGTCCGCGGTGGAGGCTTCCGGTGAAGCATGTGTGTATTTGGAGCGCAACCTGGCGGCGTTGGCCCCCGAGGTTCAGCTTTTCAGCATGACGGTTGAAGATTTCGCACGGGAGGTGGGGGATACCGTTTTTGACATGATTCTTGCCAACCCTCCCTACATTCCTGCGCAGGAGATTCCTAACGACCCTGAAGTAGCCGCATTCGACCCTGAAATGGCACTGTTTGGTGGCGATGACGGTTTAGATGTTGTTCACCACATACTCGCCCTGGCTACTCACGCGTTGCGCCCCGGCGGATATTTAGCCCTCGAGCACTCCAATCTTCAAGGCGAAGCGGTGCGATCGCTCCTGGAAGCTGCTGGTTTTTTTAGCGTGGTGACCGAGAAAGACTTCGCCGATCGCGAGCGCTTTACTCGAGGATTTCAGTCTTAGCTTTTTGTCTCCACAAAAGTGGTCATGGCGCTAATCACACTTTTACCGGTGTCGTGGGGTGAGAACCACTGGGAGGTAATTCCTGCGCCACTGGCGCCCCGCAAATTTTCTGGATTGTCATCAAGAAAGAAAGTGTCCTTGCCTTGTGCCCCATACCTGGTGAGTACCCGCTCAAACACGAGAGTGTCGGGTTTGCGAGCCCCGTAGTGGGCTGTTGCAAACATGTGATCCCCGAATAGATCAACGAGGTGGGGGGCAACCTCAGGAAGATGCTCACCAATGAGCATGCCGTTGTTTGTGAGAAGCGTGATGTCACCATGTTTTTTGGCAAACTCGACAGCACTGAGCACATCCGGTCTGAACACCATGGCTTGCTTGCGCAGAGAAATCCAGTCATCCTCGGCAATATTGGACCCAAAAGCTTCATTCACCCTGCGCAAATACTCCACACCGGTGTCAGGCTCGCCGGCCTCGGCTTTCCACTCGCCTTCGTCGTGCCACCAGCGTCGACGGAGTTCCTGGAAATCATGGCCGGTAATCTCTGTTAAGGATTCCATCCGGAGCCGCCAGTGGTAGTCGTAGAGCACATCGTCCATGTCGAAAATAAAAAGCATGATGTTTCAAGACTAGCCCGAGACCCCAAGGATTGCCGGGCATAGAATTGGGGTTATGCCTGCCCTTCGCGTGGATACCGCCTCTGTGGAAGACCGAGTCGCCGGCATCACTGCCGCCTCGGAGGCTCTAGCCCAGGGAAAATGTATTGTGCTGCCCACTGACACGGTTTATGGGATCGGGTGCGATCCTTTTCAGCCGGGGGCGGTTCACGGGTTGTTGGCGTTGAAAGGACGCACACGAGCGATGCCCCCTCCTGTTCTGGTGCCAGATATTGAGAGCGCTGCTGCACTGGTGGGGGTTATTCCAGAGGCCATCATGCCGATGTTGGAGCGGTTTTGGCCCGGTGGGGTGACGGTTGTGGTGAAGGCTTCGCCGGATATTGACTGGGATTTAGGTGACACGGGGGGAACTGTAGCGCTGCGGATGCCAGCACACGAGGTTGCGCTGGAAATCCTTCGCGCCACCGGTCCGCTTGCCGTATCCAGTGCCAATCTCACCGGGGAGCTCCCCGCGATGAATGCCGATGAAGCTTTAGCCCAGTTTGGTGAAAATGTGGCGGTCTATTTCGACTCGGGAAGAGTGGGGCAGACCTACCCCGAGGCACCGGGAAACTCTGGTTCCACAATTATTGATGCCAGTGCACGTGATTCCGGTGGGCCCTACCGCGTGATTAGGCGGGGCGTAGTTCCCCTTGATTCGCTCAAAGATGTTCTTGAGGGCGAGTGGGCTGACTGATGGGGTACCTCCTTGTCGCCGGCATCGCCGCCGCCACAGCACTCGGTGTCGCATATGGGCTCTTGTTGCTGGCGCAGCGTTACGAATGGTACCCAGAGATTAGGCCACGGGATGTTCACCAAACCCCCACCCCCCGTCTGGGAGGGATTGCCGTGTTTGCCGGAATGTTTGCCGGGGTCCTGGTCGCGAGTCAGTTGGGATTTTTTGACGAATTATTTACGAACCCCCGGGCAATCATCGCCGTTTTCGGTGCTGCCGCCATTGTTTTGGCGCTCGGTGTCATTGACGATGTTTTTGATTTGGACTGGTTGACAAAACTTTCGGGGCAATTTCTTGCCGCGGGTGTTGTGGCCTGGCAGGGTGTGCAAATTGTGTCGCTCCCGATTGGCGGGCTCACCCTTTTTTCCCCCACGCTCTCGCTCGTCCTCACAATTCTCGCCATCGTGGTGGTGATGAATGCCGTCAACTTCATTGACGGACTTGACGGGCTGGTCGTCGGTGTAGCACTCATCTCCAATGGAGTGTTTTTTTTGTATTCCTTCGTTCTCTCGCTGGGAGATCAGGGCGCACCCTATTTTGGTTTGGCCACAATTCTCACGGTTCTGTTAGCGGGAGCACTGGTGGGGTTTTTGCCGTGGAACTGGAATCCGGCAAAGCTTTTCTTAGGCGACTCGGGGGCGTTATTAGTCGGGCTGATGATGTCGGTGAGTGCCATCTCCGTCACCGGGCAAATCGATCCGGGTGCACTGAACCCGACCCAGCTACTGCCCGCTTTCCTCCCCGTCATTCTTCCCTTGGCGGTGTTGATTGTTCCGCTACTGGATTTCTCACTCGCGGTCATGCGCAGGCTTCGCCGAGGAATGTCCCCTTTCGACGCAGACCGCGCCCACCTTCACCACCGACTGTTGGAAATGGGTCACACTCACCGCCAGGCTGTGCTCATCTTGTACTCTTGGACAGCAGTGCTGGCAATTGGGACTCTGATGTTCCTTTTTGTTGCCTGGTATTGGGCACTGGCGATTATTGTGCTGGGGCTTATTGGCTCCACCGTGGTGACGTTATCCCCCGATAACCGTTCAACCGATGATCCGTTACTGATAAACCAGGAGGCACCGTGAACGTCACACAGGTTGTGAGAAAAGCATTTCTTTCCGGGTTGGTGATGACCTCCCTGGTGGCTTTCGTCGCCGCAATCTGGGGTGCGTTGGTCGCCGATATTGAGGGCGTGTGGGCTGCCTTGGTGGGTGCCGGCATTGCTTTTGGGCTTTTAGGGTTGACGCCACTGAGCATCATGTGGGGTTTCAAACTGGGCAAAGGTGATGTCTTGTCCCCGGGATTTTTTGCCGCAGTGCTGGGCACCTGGCTGGTCAAGTTTGTGGTGTTCTTGGCGGCAGTTTTTTGGCTCGGCGATCAGACGTGGTTGGAGCGCACCACATTGTTCCTCACCATTGTTGCGGCGCTACTGGTGGGTTTGATTGTGGACTTAGTTGTTGTTGCCCGATCGCGGATGCCTTACGTGTCTGATGTCACGCTGCCGGGCGAGCCTCCACAGGAGCCACCGCGGGCATAGTTCCCCCGCCTCTCAGGGCAGCGGAAGCTAGAATTACATCGTGACTTTCGGGCTCTCAATGGAAAAGCTTTTCCTCATTGGTCTGCTCGCGCTGTTTTTGATTGGACCCGATCGACTCCCGGGCTATTCAGCCAAGCTGGGGCGCCTTATTCGGCGCCTGCGAGAAATGGCATCAGGAGCAAAGGTGCGCCTGCGCGATGAGCTGGGTCCTGACTATGACGATGTTGACTGGAAGAAACTTGACCCCCGCCAATATGACCCTCGAAGGATTATCCGCGAGGCACTAGTCCAGAGCACCGGGGAACCGTCGCCACCAGCAACCCTGGAATCAAGCATGGAAGCAACTCCTCCGGCAGAGCCGGCGAGCCAACAGCGCAGTCGCAGGCCCTTGGGCTCCCCGGCACCTTTTGATCACGACGTCACCTAGATGCCGCCTAAATATTGGGGTCCAACAGCATGACGGTCCGTGTCTTCCCATCCTCGAACAATTCTGAGGTGTTAGCTGGCCTGCGCCAGGCCAGTGCGGCAATTTCCCGGGGGCAGGTTGTCTGCATTCCTACGGACACCTCCTACGCGCTGGTGGCGGATGCGTTCAATGAGGATGCCCTTGGCAAACTTCGTCAGGCCCGAGGAATGCCGGAGGGGGCGCCGCTGGGTGTTTTTGTTTCTGGACCGGAGGCTCTCGCAGCGCTCACCAGTGATGTGCCAAGCGAAGTTGCTGCACTGGTCAAAAATTTCTGGCCTGGAGCTCTCACGTTGGTTCTTCCGGCGGGAGATTCGCTGAACTGGAACCTCGGTCACACGGAGGGGACGGTCGCCCTTCGGATGCCGGCACACCCGATAGCGCTGGAATTGTTGCGCGACACGGGCCCTGTGGTTCAATCTGCTGCCACCGCCATCGGACAACCGCCACTCGTGTCTCCCGCTGCTCTGGCGCGCAGGTTCCCAGATTCTGTCTCGGTGATTCTTTCGGCGGGAGCGGACACACCGGGCAAGACCATCTCTACGGTGGTGGACGCCACAGACCTAGAAAACCCTGGCGGAAAGCTGAAAATTGTGCGTCAAGGACAGCTCTCGGCGACAGAGCTTTTCTCAGTGGTGGCCAGGGAAAGATTTTCCTAAACCCGCACCTGAAGCCTCGATTAGTCGCATTCAGTGAGGGTTTGCTACGGTTATCAAACGACGTAATTCGCCGCGCAATTGGGCGCCCCGAAACTGGAGACAGAGCTGTTAGCCGAAGCCACCGAGATACTGATTCAGTTTCCGGCGATGGAAGTGGGAGAGTACTCTCCCCCCACGATTGAAGAGTTTTTCCCCCCAGCGGTGCTGTTTGAAGGCACCATCTTTGAAATGAACCGGATAGTCCTGGTTCGGCTCTTCGCAGTCTTGGCGTTATTCCTCGTGTTTTGGCTGGGTACCCGCAAAATGCGGGTTGTCCCGGGCCGCTTTCAAGGTGTTATCGAGATGGCTCTGAGCCTCGTGCGCGTCAACATTGCGCAAGATCTCCTTGGCGAAAAAGACGGTAAGCGCTTTTTGCCGTTGCTGACAACGATTTTCTTCCTCGTTCTATTTATGAACTTGACCGGCGTAATCCCCGGCCTCAATATCGCGGGAACCAGCGTGATCGGGATGCCCCTCGTGCTGGCGGTGGCGTCCTACCTCGCCTTCCTTTATGCCGGTTTGCGCAAGCACCCGGGCGCATTCCTCAAAAATTCTTTGCTTCCTCCCGGTGTGCCGTGGCCGCTCTACATCATCGTGACACCCATCGAATTTGTGTCCACTTTTGTGTTGCGCCCTGTGACGCTCACTCTGCGGTTGCTCATGAACATGGTGGTGGGCCACTTTTTGCTCGTGCTGTTTTTTTCCGCCACCCACTTCTTTGTCCTGTATACCGATTCCGCGATGGCATTCTTCGGAATTGGCACCATCGCCTTCGGTATTGCCTTCACCTTCTTTGAGTTGTTGGTCTCCGTTTTGCAGGCATATGTCTTTACACTCTTGACCGCCGTCTACCTCCAGTTAGCGCTGGCGGAAGAACACTAAACCTCAGCCCGATATGGCATTGGGCTGACAATATGGAAGGAAACACCTGTGGACGCAACATCGGTTATCGCCGAACTATCCGGAAACATCGCGACGGTAGGTTACGGCCTGGCAGCAATTGGTCCCGCCATCGGCGTGGGAATTGTTGTGGGCAAGACCATTGAGTCTGTCGCACGCCAACCAGAACTTCAGGGTCGCCTGACGGTTCTGATGTATATCGGTATCGCCTTTACGGAAGCACTGGCGTTCATCGGTATCGCCACATACTTCATCTTCACTGGTTAGGCCTCGCAATGACCACAGAAGCACTACTTCTCGCAGCGGAAGGGGAAGCAACCAACCCGTTGCTCCCCGCGATCTATGACATTGTCTGGTCGCTCATTCCGTTTGCCTTGGTGTTGCTGCTTTTCTGGCGCGTGGTACTGCCAAGGCTCCAGAAAACCCTCGATGAGCGTTCTGACGCCATCGAAGGGGGAATCGCTGACGCTGAGTCCGCTCAGATCGAAGCTAAAGAAGCACTCGACAAGTACACGAAACTCTTAGCGGACGCTCGCGCGGAAGCTGCCGGGATTCGTGACGGTGCGAGAGCTGAAGGAGCCCAGATCCTTGCGGAGATGAAAGAAAACGCTCAGGGGGAAGCCAACCGTATTGCGGCAACGGCAAAATCCCAGATCGAAGCCGAACGTCAGCAAGCGGTGCTATCGCTGCGCAAAGAGGTCGGCACACTCGCTCTGGACCTGGCCTCGGCTGTGGTTCAGGAACGCCTCAGCGAAGACGCTCAGGCAGCATCCGTAGTGGATAAGTTGCTGGCAGACCTCGACACAGAATCTGCTGCAGGTGGGGCAAAAAAAGCTTCCGCAACGAAGGCTAAGAAGTAACAATGGGAGCTCAGACGAACCAATCCTTGGCGGCAACCCAGGCTTTTGTGGCGGGTGCTCGCGGTGACGCGATGGCGCTTGCCGAAGGCCTCTTTGCCGCCGCTCTCGGATTGTCCTCGTCGCAGCCTCTCCGCGCTCAACTCAGTGACGCGTCAATCGACGTTGGCGCTCGGAAAAAACTGGCAGATCGTGCCTTTTCTTCGCTGTCAACGGAAGTGAAAAGCTTGATTTCTCAGGCTGTGGAACTTCGCTGGTCCAGGGCAGAAGACCTTCAGGTTGCCTTAGAAGATATGGCGATTCGCTGTGCCGCGAAGGCTGCCGGTGAATCGACAGATGTGGTGGGAGAACTGCTGGCAGTCTCCACCCTCGTCCACAGCGATGCCGACATTGAGCTCGGGTTAGGGTCAAAGCGCGCAGCTCCGGCTGCTCGGGCGACCCTCATGTCGAAACTTATTAGCCCTCACGTGTCTGCCTTCACCACCGCCATTGCAGCCCACCTTGTTGCTGACCCCCGCGGTCGCCGCATTGGAGCAATGCTGAATCACGCAGCTGAGGTTGTCGCGGACCAACACGGTCAAGGCCTGGCAATTGTGGATGTTGCAAGCCCACTGGGTGATGGCCAGAAATCCCGCATAGGCGAGCTCTTGCTCCAGCGTTTCGGGCGAGGGCACTACCTTGCGGAGCAGGTTAATCCGACGGTTGTCGGGGGTGCCCGTATCCGCGTGGGAGACGTCATCATTGATGGCAGTATCGCTACCCGCCTCCAAGATTTGAGAACGAAGCTCGCCGGTTAACGCCGGAGTGCAGACGCTTGAGAACACCCAACAAAAGGAAGAACCATGGCAGAAATTACGATTAACCCGGATGAAATCCGCGCAGCTCTTGCAGAGTTCGCTAGCTCCTACGACCCGGGTTCCGCCTCAACCATGGAGGTCGGTCACGTTCTCGATGCAGCCGATGGCATCGCCCACGTTGAAGGACTCCCCGGATGTATGGCCAACGAACTACTGAAGTTCGCTGACGGAACCTTGGGTCTCGCACAAAACCTCGACGAGAACCAAATCGGTGTTGTTGTGTTGGGTGAGTTCAGTGGAATTCAAGCAGGTCAAGAAGTCACCCGCACGGGGGAAGTCCTCTCGGTACCCGTCGGCGAGGGTTACCTCGGCCGGGTTGTGGACCCGCTGGGTAACCCCATTGATGGTTTGGGTGTCATCAAGACCACGGAGCGTCGCGCACTGGAGCTTCAAGCACCAGGTGTGATGGCCCGTCGGAGCGTCCACGAACCACTCCAGACCGGAATCAAGGCAATCGATGCGATGATTCCTGTCGGTCGCGGACAGCGTCAGCTGATTATTGGTGACCGCCAGACCGGCAAGACCGCCATCGCGATTGACACCATCATCAACCAGAAAGCCAACTGGGATACCGGTGACACCAACCAGCAGGTTCGCTGTATTTATGTCGCCATCGGCCAAAAAGGTTCCACCATCGCTGGGGTGAAGGGCGCTCTGGAAGCGGCCGGCGCCATGGAATACACCACCATTGTCGCCGCACCAGCGTCTGACCCGGCAGGGTTCAAGTACCTGGCCCCCTACACCGGTTCTGCTATCGGTCAGCACTGGATGTATGACTCCAAGCACGTTCTGATTATTTTTGATGACCTGTCCAAGCAGGCTGAGGCTTATCGCGCAGTGTCACTGTTGCTGCGTCGCCCACCCGGTCGCGAAGCGTACCCCGGCGATGTTTTCTACTTACACTCTCGTCTGCTGGAGCGTTGTGCGAAGCTCTCCGACGAGATGGGTGGGGGTTCGATGACCGGACTTCCGATCATTGAAACGAAAGCTAACGACGTTTCCGCCTTTATTCCGACCAACGTGATTTCGATTACCGATGGCCAGATCTTCCTCCAGTCAGACCTTTTCCTCTCCAACCAGCGCCCCGCGGTGGATGTGGGAATTTCGGTCTCGCGTGTGGGTGGCGACGCTCAGGTGAAATCCATCAAGTCGGTGTCCGGCACGCTCAAATTGGAGCTGGCCCAGTACCGGTCACTGGAAGCATTCGCCATGTTTGCCTCCGACTTGGATGCTACGAGCCGCCGCCAGTTGGCCAGGGGTGCGCGTTTGACGGAGCTTCTGAAACAGCCCCAGTACTCACCCTTCCCCGTGGAAGATCAAGTGGTGTCAATTTGGGCGGGAACCAACGGCAAGCTCGACAGCATTGCGGTTGAGGATGTTCTCAAATTCGAAGCAGAGCTTTTGGACCACCTCCGTCGGAACACGAAAATTCTCACCACCCTCCGCGACACCAAGGTCTTGGACGACAAGACGAAAGCAGAGCTGGAGAAAGAGGTGGACTCCTTCATAACGGCGTTCCAGGGCAGCGGCGCAGAGGGCTTAGGCCACCCGGGCAGCGAAGAATTTGATGCCCTCGAAAATGCCGACATCAACCAAGAAAAAATCGTTAAGCGTAAGCGCTAAACGCGAGCTAAGAGGAAACTAAGACAATGGGTGCGCAACTTCGGGTGTATCGGCAGAAGATTCGTTCTGCCACAACCACCAAGAAGATCACACGAGCCATGGAACTGATTTCGGCCTCCCGAATTCAGAAAGCCCAGGCCCGGATGACCTCTGCCATCCCTTACTCCCGTGCGGTCACCCGTGCTGTGTCAGCCGTTGCGACGTATTCGAACATCGATCACCCACTGCTGACGGAGTCGGAGAATCCGACGCGCGCGGCCATGGTGATTTTCACCTCTGACCGCGGTCTGGCGGGCGCTTTTAGCTCCCAGGTGTTGCGGGAAGCAGGCGACCTCAGAGCGCGTCTCGAAGGCGAAGGCAAAGAGATTGTGAACTACGTTGTGGGTCGTAAAGCGGTGGGGAACTTTGCGTTCCGTCAGCGCCCTGTGGAAAAAGCATGGACAGGCAACACGGATCAGCCCGAATTCGAGACGGCAAAAGACATTGCGACCACGCTCATCACTCAGTTCATCAAAGACACCGACGACGGCGGGGTGGATGAAATCCACATTGTGTATAACCGTTTCGTATCCTTGGTGACCCAGACACCCGAAGTTGTCCGGGTGTTGCCCCTCGAGGTTGTGGAAGGTGTGGAAGAGCCCGGCGACACCGAAATTTTCCCGCTGTACGAATTTGAGCCAGAACCTGACGATGTGTTGGACGCTCTCCTTCCGGTGTACATCGAGAACCGTATTTTTTCGGCAATGTTGCAGTCCGCTGCTTCGGAGCACGCCGCACGTCAGAAAGCCATGAAGTCTGCCAGTGACAATGCTGACAAACTCATCCAGAAATACACCACCCTGTCAAACAACGCACGGCAGGCCGAAATCACCCAGCAAATTTCCGAAATCGTGGGCGGCGCCGACGCCCTCGTTTCGGCGAAGTAGAGAAAGAGAAAGACGATATGAGCAAGAGCGCTACCCCGCAAGCAACTGCCACAGGTCGTGTTGCCCGCGTAACCGGTCCCGTGATTGACGTTGAGTTCCCTCACGATTCAATCCCGGAAATCTATAACGCATTGCAGACCACTGTCACACTGGGCGGTGAAACCAGCACTTTGACCTTAGAGGTTGCACAGCACCTCGGTGATGACCTGGTTCGCGCTATTGCTTTGAAGCCCACCGACGGTGTTGTCCGTGGCCAGGAAGTTCGTGACACGGGTGGACCCATCTCTGTCCCCGTGGGGGATGTCACCAAAGGCAAGGTTTTTAACGTGCTGGGTGAAGTGTTGAACTCGGACGACAAGCTTGAAGGTGTCGAGCGCTGGGGAATCCACCGCACGCCACCCCCCTTTGACCAGCTGGAGTCAAAGACTCAACTTTTCGAAACCGGCATCAAGGTCATCGACCTCCTCACTCCCTATGTCCTGGGAGGAAAAATTGGTCTCTTCGGCGGCGCCGGTGTGGGAAAGACCGTGTTGATTCAGGAAATGATTCAGCGTGTGGCGCAGGATCACGGTGGTGTATCTGTGTTCGCTGGTGTGGGTGAGCGTACCCGTGAAGGTAACGACCTCATCGCTGAAATGGAAGAAGCGGGTGTGTTCGATAAGACCGCGCTCGTCTTCGGCCAGATGGATGAGCCCCCCGGGACGCGTCTTCGCGTTGCGCTTTCGGCGCTGACCATGGCGGAATATTTCCGCGATGTTCAAAACCAGGATGTGTTGCTGTTCATTGACAACATTTTCCGTTTCACTCAGGCAGGTTCCGAAGTGTCCACCCTGCTGGGTCGGATGCCCTCTGCTGTGGGGTACCAGCCCAACCTGGCAGATGAGATGGGTGTCTTGCAGGAGAGGATTACCTCCACCCGAGGTAACTCGATTACGTCGCTTCAGGCCATTTATGTTCCTGCGGATGACTACACGGACCCCGCTCCAGCAACGACCTTTGCGCACCTGGACGCCACCACCGAGCTCAGCCGTGAAATTGCCGCAAAGGGTCTCTACCCTGCGGTGGACCCGCTGACCTCGACCAGTCGTATTTTGGACCCGCTCTACATTGGCGAAGACCACTACCGGGTGGCGACCACGGTGAAGCAGATTCTGCAGAAGAACAAGGAACTCCAAGAAATCATCGCCATCCTCGGCGTCGACGAGCTCAGCGAAGAAGACAGGGTCACCGTTTCGCGGGCCCGTCGGATCCAGCAGTTCTTGTCGCAAAACACCTACATGGCAAAGAAGTTCACCGGTGTCGAGGGCTCCACTGTTCCCCTGAAGGACACCATCGAATCCTTCGATGCCATCTCCAAGGGCGAGTATGACCACGTCGCAGAACAAGCGTTCTTCAACGTCGGATCTATCGCCGACGTGGAAGAGAAGTGGGCTGGCATCCAGAAGGAGAATGGCTAGTCGTGGCTCACCTTAACGTCACCGTGGTTTCTGCGGCCGCCGAGGTGTGGTCGGGGGAAGCCTCCATGGTGGTGGCAAAAACAACCGAGGGCGAGATTGGCATTCTGGCGGGACACGAACCAACGCTTGGTGTGTTGGCTGCTGGTGAGGTACGCATCACCACAATCGACGGGCAGAAAGTTACCGCCAAAGCAGAAGATGGGTTTCTGTCGGTCGACAACGACGTTGTCACTGTTGTGGCGGGTCTTGCCGAAATTATCTAACGTGTGATGTTGGTCATTCTTCCCCCCTCCGAAACCAAAAAGTCCGGTGGGGAAGAGGGCACAGCCCTCGACATTTCACTCCTCAGTTTTCCGTCACAAAACCGTGGGCGCGCGGCTCTCCTCCAGCACGTCGTTGAACTTTCGCAGAACCCTGGAGAGGCGCTCACGGCGCTGAAGCTTGGCCCCAAAGGAATCAGGGAAATTGAGCGAAACGCCCAGGTGATGACCTCCCCCCTGATGCCCGCGTACGAGCGGTACACCGGGGTGCTCTACGACGCAGTGGATCGCACCGGGTTGAGCCCTGAAGCGTTAACCTGGCTGAAAAACAATATGGCTATCTTTTCTGCCCTGTTTGGTCTGATTCGAGCAACCGACAAGATCCCCGCCTACCGGTTATCCTTTGATTCTCGTGTGGGCGGTGGAAAGCCCTCACAAGTGTGGGTTCCTTTAGCCAAAGAGTTGTGGGACCAAGTCGGAGAATTTGTGGTGGACCTCCGCAGCGAGGGTTATCGCTCCCTTGCCCCTGTTCCCGAGGGAAAAGGTGTCTACATTTCGCTGGCGAAGCCGGGACCTCAGGGCACACGCTCAGCGTTGGGCCATGCGAATAAAGCAACAAAGGGCCAGCTGGTGCGCGAGTTAGCCGTGTCCGGTGCCGACATAAACTCCGTTGCCGAGCTTGTGGCGTGGGGGCAAGACCACGGATATCACTGTGACCCGGAAAGCTACCAGGATGTTCGTATTGATCTCGTCATCAGCGGTAGCTGATTCCTTCAAGTTCCAGGAGTTTCTCTTTGGTGGGGATTCCCTCGCCACCGCTGTACCCCGTAATTCGACCATCCGCAGCTAACACGCGGTGGCACGGAACAATGATGGGGATGGGGTTTCTCCCCACCGCGCCGCCGACCGCTCGCGGGGCTTTGCCCCTCCCGGCTTTTTCCCCTAAATCCTGGTAACTCAGTGTTGAGCCGTACGGGATTGTGCCTAAAGTTCTCCAGATTGCCTCTTGGAAAGGTGTTCCTGACAGCTGGAGGGGAAGGTCAAATTCGTGACGGGTGTGGGCAAAATATTCACCAAGCTGCTCTTTGGCTCGCAGCAGCAGCGTTGTCTCTTCTGGGTGCTCCTGTGCCACCCCAATCGAAAGACCGACGATGGAATCTTCCGTGGCATGGAGGGTGAGGGGCCCCAGGGGACTATCGATTGTCAGATGATGCATGGGGTTAGCCTAGAACACGACCGCAGACCACGGGGGACTGTGGTCTGCGCACTGTGGATTATTCTTCTGGCGCTGACTCTTCACTGGAGGGCAAGTCTTCTTTGGACTCCAACGTCACGTTGATTCCCTGGTTTAGAGCCGAAACCTCATCATTCAGGGTGGTGAGCTCCTCCAGGAGCAGGTTGTATTCGGCAATTTTTGCCTGGAGGCTTTGCCTCATACTTTCCAGTCGCACTTGTCGATCCACCAGTAACTGGCGGGCTGCTTCAAATTGAGTTTTTGATGCGGGGAACCCACCGGGTATCGCGGCTTGTTCGTTGAAGGCGAGGACGTCTCGGCGAAGGGCAGCATTTTCTGCGTCATAGGTGTAGCGCAAGCCCTCGATTTCCGCGTTTCGGGATTCGAGGTCATTACTCAAGATCAGGAGTTGATCTTGAAGCGTGGCAAAAACGGCATACACAGCATCCGCGTGCGCCACCACTTTGCTTCGGTCGGTGAAGTACGTGGCGTAGTGGGCCTCTAAAGGTTGCGGCAGCGAGGTGATTTCGGTCCCGAGGATTGCATACAGCTCGGGAATGCGAGAGTCAGCCCGGTTATCCTCGTAATTTTGAATTCGATCACGCAGTGGGTGATCTGCCGCGAGAGCGGCAAAGCCTTCCTCCAACAATGTGGCTACCTCAGCGCGTTCAGAAGAGCTAAGTCTTGCCCACGCGGCATGGAGCATTTCATGCGCCGCCACAACGGGCTC
>Ga0208414_1000588_pt1 | contig 33776 bp, 30 predicted proteins | sample AntAceMetag02UKE_FD_184770 | JGI IMG/M metagenome (GOLD analysis project Ga0208414, IMG submission 184770) | Saline lake microbial communities from Ace Lake, Antarctica - Antarctic Ace Lake Metagenome 02UKE (SPAdes) (version 2) | ecosystem: Environmental > Aquatic > Non-marine Saline and... | reverse complement strand
AGCAGACTGTGCTAGGTCGCCCGCTAGTAACCCAGGCTGAAATGCGTCAACAGGTTTTTGAGTTTATTGAGATTTACTACAACCGAGTTCGCAGGCACTCGGCTAACGATTGGGTCAGCCATCGTTTCGGGCATAGGCAGACCGGTCTCAATACGTAACTAATACGTAACTGATACACAATCGATACGCAACCCGCTCGCCTCTATTTTAAAAAAGCCATGCAGTTATGCATGCAGCCTTATTTACGGATCCCAGCAATAGCATCTGGGAGTACCTTTTTTAGCTCATCCTGGAAAGCGGTCAGACGTTTGCTTTCGGTCTTGAGCCTGGTACTGAAACTCACCCATGCAGGTTCGTCAACCAGGTGATCGAGCATCACCCGTTTGATATCAGCGACGTAGTGCGCTTGTTCAGCGTATCGACGGCGCGAACCCGCTTCGATCGGTCCCCGTTTGCGCAGGTAGTGGTTCAACAAGTCTGTCGGATATTGGCTCTCGAGTACCCGTGCACTGCGTCGCAATTGACTGTCAAGCCCCGCATCAAAACCCGGGCCGTCTTCTAGGAGTGCCGCAAGTGCTTGTTCAAACTGCTTTCGATCTAGCCAGATGCTGACTTTTGCATCGGTCCAGGCGGTCTCAAGACACGAGAGCACGCGTGGTTCAAAGGCATGCCTGTTACAGTCGATCCAGATGACATCTCTTCTGTCTGGAGCCCAACCCTTGGCCGTTTTCACCATTTTTCAGCACCAAGGGGTTCGTCTGTGCTCATGACTTCACCGCCATGTCGTATCGGATCGAACCGAGCCAAGCGCTCCTCTAAGCTTAATGGCTTTTGTTCACAGGGCGTAATAATGACTGTTTGACCCTTCGTCGATATCTTCACGCACTGATCAGCGTGAAGACCCACTGCCTTTGAAATGGTCGCGGGCAAACGCAAACCAAGACTACTACCCCATGGCTTGATGCTTTGAGTTACTGAAGTCATCGTTTTATCCTGTTTCGTGTTTTATTTCGTATATACGCAAGCATAAACTTCGTTGATTTCTGAAAGCAAGGAATGTCCTGACGGGACAGTGATGTGTGGCTGCATTCCTTGATATTGGCGTTTGATGCCTAACGGCTAACGGCTAACGGCTATCGGCTCGACCACGATGTTCAAAGAGGCCAAGCCAGATTCAGGTGATGCACCTGACTATTGCTGATTGGACGAGGATTTCACCTGCTTTCCTCGTCTATTTGACATACCATTGTCAAATTAGCCACCATCATGACGGCTAGCGCCAGAAATTCGACCATCACTGGCTTCATCATTTCGGTCAATGAACCCGCTACCTACAGTCAACATGCCATTCTTTGCTACAAGTGTTGGTGGCTGGCGAAGGTGGTGGTTGTACGTGTTGATGGTATTGGCGCAACCCTCACCTGATAATGGCTACGAGCTTAGGTTTGAAGACGCGCTTGGTATATGTTGGACGGGTCGCTGATATTTGATTTCCTTTAGATGCTTCAAAGACTGCTTGGTAACCACAATACAGAATTATCCGGCGTAGTTTCCATAATTATCTGTATCTTCTTCCAGATATTACGTACAATGGTCCTGAATCTAAAAGGAGCAACTCCCGTAGGGTCAGCTGATTTGAGTTTTGACACGATCATTCGAGACTATGTTTACCCGTGCAATTACCCCTCGCATTGAGCTAGCCTTGTCTGACACACCTGTCGTGCTGGTTGTCGGCCCACGGCAATCTGGGAAGACAACGCTCGTTCGTCAGCTTGCTGGAACAGACATGCAGTACATGACGCTCGATGACGCCGCGACACGCCAGTCGGCTGCGGATGATCCGGCTGGATTCATCAGGAATCTCAACCGAGCCGTCATTGACGAAGTGCAGCGCGTGCCTGAGCTTTTACTGGCGATTAAAAAAACAGTGGACGAAGACAGGCGGCCAGGCCGGTTTTTGTTAACGGGCTCGGCCGATTTGATGACATTGCCTCGAGTGGCAGACTCTTTGGCCGGTAGGATGGAAACGAAGCGCTTGTTGCCGTTGTCACAATCAGAAATCGAGTCAAGTGCGGGCAATTGGATCGATAGTGTCTTTGCCGGCACTATCCCGGCGGTGACGCATCTTTCGCTGGGCGCGGCATTGATGTCGCGAGTGCTTAAGGGTGGCTATCCAGAGGCCATCTCAAGGGCCGACGAAGATCGACGAATTCAGTGGGCGCAAACCTACCTCGACGCTATCATTGCTCGCGATGTCACAGAAATCGCGCAAGTTGACAAGCTCAACCAGATGCCACGACTATTCAAAGCCTTGGGGCATACGGCAGGCCAGATGTCGAATTACGCCAAGTTGGGTGGGCAAGTCGGCTTGGACTCAAAAACAACCAACCGTTATGTTGGTATTTTTGAACAGTTGTATCTTATTGCGCGTGTACCCGTCTGGGCCGCAAACCATTTGAATCCCGGGCAAGTCAGCGCCGTGAAAACACCGAAGCTGCAGTTCATTGACTCAGGGCTTCTCGCCGCCACATTGGGTTTCACTTTCGAGGAGTCTGAACGCGACAAAACCCGATTTGGTGCCCTGTTAGAAACTTTTGTTTACAACGAGTTGCTCAAATTTTCGAGCAGTTCTATTTGGCGGTACGAGCTTCTTTATTATCGTGACGTCAAAGGAACTGAGGTTGACATCGTCATCGAGAATGCGGCCGGTGATGTCGTCGGTGTCGAGGTCAAGTCATCCGCCACGCTACGCACCAAGGACTTCGACGGCCTGAAAAAATTTGCGGCTTTGGCTGGAAAACGATTCAAGCTCGGGGTCTTGCTCTATGACGGCGATCAAACCTTGCCCTTCGGGGACGGTATCTGGGCCGTTCCGATCTCAACGCTATGGAGTGACCAAACGATTTCAGGGTAAGGCACGCCTGGTGGGTAAATAGGACGCGTACATGAGCGGGCTGGCTGGCCGACACTTTGGTGCGGATCAGACGAACCAATAATGCGGATCAGACGAACTTATAATGCTGATTGGACGATGTGACAATGCGGATTGGACGGTGATATAATGCGGATTGGACGGGAATTTCACCGGCTTTTCTCGTCTATTCGACTAACGGCTACTTTTGGTTGGGTTCATGGAATTTAGTCAAATCAAAGACGCTGATCTTGTTGCCCGTCATCTGCAGCCCTTGCTAAAAGAAGCTTTATTAGACACGCCTGCAGTACTCATAAACGGCCCTCGGCAGTCTGGCAAGACGACGCTTGCCCAGCAGTGTGCACCCAAGTTCCCCTACATATCACTGGACGATGCCACTCAACTTGCTGCCGCACAAAACGATCCTGTTGGTTTCGTCAATCGTATTGATTGTGCGGTGATTGACGAAATCCAACATGCCCCAGGCCTGCTGTCAGCCATCAAGCTGTCAATTGACAGCGATCGTCGACCGGGTCGTTTTCTTTTGACGGGCTCGGCCAACATCATGAGTTTGCCGATGATCTCTGACAGTCTCGCCGGCCGAGTGGAGGTGCTCACGCTTTTGCCATTATCTAACGCTGAAATAGCGGGGCATTCACCGGATTTTCTTGAGCGAGCGTTGACCCAGCGTTGGCATGATCGCGATATTGCCGCACAACTGGTCATTGGTGACTCTATAATCGAGCATGTTTTGACTGGTGGTTATCCGGAAATGCGAAGCCGCACGAGCATGCGCCGGCGGCAGGCCTGGGCACAGTCATATCTAACCACGTTAATAGAGCGTGACATTCAGGATGTCGCACGCATAAACGATGCGACCCGTATTCCGCAGTTGATGGTGATTCTCGCCATGCTGTCTGGACAGATGCTTAACTTGACCCAGATAGGCGGTCAAATTGGGCTTAATGCTCACACCGTTGAGAAGTACATCGGCATCTTGGAGAAGTTGTTCTTGGTGCGCCGTCTGCCCGCTTGGCGACGCAATGAATTGGTTCGTTTGATCAAGACGCCAAAGATTCATTTCATGGATGCCGGTCTTCACGCGGCTCTAGCACGTGTGAGTCCCGAATTACTTGGGGTTGATCGAACAGGTTTCGGTGCAATCCTTGAGAGTTGGGTGCATGGCGAACTCCTCAAGACCCTTAGCTTGACGTCAAAGCAGTGGTTCTTGTCACATTATCGCGACAAAGATCAAGTCGAAGTCGATTTTGTGGTGGAATCGCCCCTGCGAGCGATCTTGGCCATCGAAGTAAAAGCAGCGGCTACAGTCACCGCCGCTGATTTCAAGGGTATCCGTCGGTTTCGCGACCAATGTGGCGAGGCGTTTGTTAGCGGCATCGTGCTTTACAACGGGCGTGAGGCCCTGCCTTTCGGAAAAGACTTATGGGCTGTTCCGCTGAGCTATCTCTGATGCTCAGCTGTCAGCTGTCTTGATTTTTTATCCGGGTGAATTGCCCCGGGTTCATTTCTAAATGGATTTTTTAACCACGCCGTGTCTGCGGCCGCACCATCTGATTGATCAGCAGCTGTCTCCAAGCATGTGAGCTAAGTACATGCGCCAAATACTTGAGCCAAGCACGTGAACCAAGTCTATAAGCCAAGTATTCAGCAAGCCTTGTGAAGATCTCTTGAATTGGTTTTGATGCCTTCACTTCTAATTTGATGCCTTGGCGGCCGCGTTAGAGTTCACGCCAGTCACACCAACCACACCAGTCATGACGGGTATCGTCCAAGCCCAAGAAGTCGTTCCGCATGGCTATGTGGGTTCGTGACGTAATGAGGGGGTGGAGCGATGGTCGGCGCTAGACTCATTGTTGGCTCAGCATCCAAAAGTGGTTAGCGTTATTAGGGTTGATATGGTGTCGCCAACGCCACGGCATTATTGACAGCATCAGTAGCGAAAACACTCATTCCAGTGATTGCACCGATGAAGCACAAGGCTTAAGCTGCAATACTGCTGGGTTCCGGTGCCGACGGCACGTCGACACCGGTCTGGGAGGGACGTGGTCGCTATTCTCCCTATTTCCCCATATCCACGATGTCCTCTTTTATAAATGCTTGGTGATGCGCTCGCCCCTCACGCGCAAGAAAACCACATTGGTGCGACCAAACCCATCGAGCAGTTTGTCGGCATTTTGTTATGTCGTCATGTTTACTCGACGGCATTCGAGTTATCCACGGCGCCGCTGCAGCGCCCCTCTATGGCGCAAGGCGAGTGGCGCGGTGGGTACCCGTGTGCGCGGCAGCAATGGCAGTCCTCGCTACTGTCTGATTAACTCGAGCAAACCCAGAAATGAATAACACCATCGACGGCTTTGATGCCATCTTGATGCTGCAGCCAAAACGCAGGCTGTTATCGAGGTCACATACCGCCCGTACCTGTCGACCGATTTAGAAGGTCCGCAAATGGACCCGCGTAGTTCACCCGTGCAGCCACCCGGTGCTCACGCGATAACAGCGACGCGGCCTGTGCTTGCTCAGCCTCTGTTGCGTTTAAAGTGCCGCAACGTCTGGGCAGAGAACATCTGGTTGCGGCCAACAACGTGACTCGGCACCAGTTTCCCGGATTGAACGTAGCGACGCAGGGTGGGTAAGGAGACTTCAAGGTACTCTGCAGCCTTCTGCACAGAAAATGGTTCCTGCTGCAGGTGGCCGAATACCTGTTCGTGGCTAAAGTCATCGTCACGAAAAGTGCTGCCTGTGAGCAATGAAAAAAACCGAGTGCGCTCCGCCGCAGGCATGCGCTTCATTCCAGAAAACAGATCCTCTGCTGAGAGTGACTGGTTCATGTCGTGGCTCATGTCGTTGCTCATGCCGTTCTCCTTTGCTGCTCTCCTGACGTAAGTCATGCTTCAACGCTTGTTAAAAGTTCGAAAAAATTCTCATGTGACCCCACTTGATAGAAATCGATGATTGAAAACTCAAGAGGAAAGTCGAGAGAGGTGAATCCTTGCTCGCAGAGTATCTGCTCGTAGATCGATACGCCACGAGACATGTCTGACGGTTCAAGCGAAACTTGTAAACCCGTATCCCAGCCAGATCGCCCACCTTGAGTTCACCGATTTCCAGTGAGTCACAAACCAAAGCCGCAGCGTCGTCAATCGCTAATTACACGGGCTGGGCCGCTAACTTGCTACGCTTTATTAACGTACTGCGCGAATGCGCTGGGCGAAGGGGTTTGAATGCCAGTCGCATTTTTGGTTTTTAGTCCGCTTTTTGGTCTATTAAACAGGCGCAGGCTAAGTTCAACGTTCAACATTCAGGGTCTGCGGATGTGCTGGTGCCGCGCACCTTTACTAGCTGGCATTTGATTGCCCGCGCCTCATTGAACACTGAAACAGCAGAGTAATCAATCGCCCAACTTTTGATGTCAGCTCGCAGCGTTTGTCTCAATTTGTCCGTCAGCACTGGCAGCATCTTATCTGGTACGTTTGGGATAACCAAGATCAGGCGCAACGGCCACTTCAAAACGTCAATTGTTTGTTGATCTTTCGGCAAATACGCATCCAATCCTTTTTGCCGTCCTAATACCGTGCAAAACCATGTTGCTAGCGAGTGCATCATCTTGACACGGACCTCTTGAAAAAAAACGTTAGCCTCGCGAGGGATACTGCTTTTAGCCTCAATGAAAGTAACGACAGGCTGTTCGTGAGCATCTTGTTCCAGCAGGATGAACTCGACCGATTTAACGCCTGCGTCGCATAGCTTGGTTTGAGCCACCGCGCCGCTTGCCTTGGGTCATAGAAGCGCGTTGCGGTGGCGCCGTGGACAACCGAAACGGGTCTGTTTCACCGTGAACGTGACCGGCTCGAATAAAAAGACTGACGCCTGAAACTAAAAAACAGATCAGTACTCTTCAGTTGAGATCAGCGATCACGTTCCGTGAAATACGCATGTGTGAGTTTTTTTAAAAGTGCCAGCCGTAAGTAGCCAATTGGGCGTAGGATAGAAGCGCTTAAAAAATTCGCACAAAACGCCCATTGCCAACCAATCTGTTGTTCGCTGAAGACCTCTCTACGGTCGGGAATCAATCATACAGGAGCCTATCAATGTTTAATGAACGGAAAGTCGCGCAGATGGCGGCATTCTTTCTAAGCCAGCTTCCTGACTCGAGGATGTCACATCTGAAATTGATGAAACTGCTCTATCTTTCTGATCGGGAAGCGGTACGTGAGTTTGGGTGGCCTATCTCGGGTGATCGGTTGGTTTCTATGGCTCACGGTCCAGTGTTGTCGCAGACCCTGAATCTGATGGATGGTGACGTTGAATCCACGCCTGGTGGTTGGGAGGACATGGTTTCTGACAAAGAAGACCATGAGCTTTCGTTGCGTCGCCCGTTGGATGTCGATGATCTTGATGAAATGTCTCCGGCTGAGATTAATGTCCTTAAGGCTGTGTGGATGAGGTTTGGGTCTATGGGTAAATGGGAAATTCGTGATTGGACCCACCAACACTGTGATGAGTGGCAAGATCCGAGAGGCTCGTCATTTCCCATTGAGTACGAGGCCTTGGCCAGAGCAGTCGGTTACGACGCGCAGGCAGCAGATGAATTGGCGGCACAAATTAAAACGCAACAGGAAATCGATCGCCTCTTTGTCAAAAACACGTGAGCGTCGTCAAAGTCACCAAAGACTACGCCAGATTCACAGACCTGCACCGTCATGCTTGAGTGGCCTCTAGTTCTTGATCGAATAGTCTGATTGACTCGTTGATGATGTCGTTCTCGGGGATACCGTCAAGCAGATCACCCTGTGACCAACCGTTTGGTCCTGCCATCAGTACCGGGATAGAGATTTTGTCGGTGACGGCGATCAAATATAGTTTTTTGATGACGAAGTAGGAGTGCGTTGTCATGAAGAACTGAATCCCTTCTTTCGACAAGACACGGATAATATCCAACAGTTGTGAGATCGCTTTGGGGTGTAGGGCAGACTCAGGCTCGTCAATAAAAACGACTGAGTCAGGTTTTAGGAATCTATTGCCTAGTAGCGTATCGAGAATCGCAATCTTCTTGATTCCTTCAGCGCTAGCATGGATAGAGAACTTGGCATTACCCTTCTTGTAGAGCCACTTGTTCGTATCCGTATCAAAAAAAATTCGGCCCTGAAACATGTCCTCTAATTTTTTGCGAGTGTTTTTGAAGGCGTCATAGTTTCTGCCTACCTGAGTCGGGGTTTGCAGCGCCAGAACCAGGTCTACATAGGTGGCGTCAAACCCGAAAAGACGATCCTGTAATGCTGACTTTAAGATGACATTAAACAGACCCAAAACTTCTTTAGGCGGCAAAAAGATAGAATTGGCCCGACGCGTGAGGAGGTTGTTGTGGCTGATAGTTACATTTTTAGTGGTATCTGGCCCAAAGCCGAACGCCAGGGCGCAGTTGTTGTCAACTTCAAAATTAGCTTTGAGCTTTTTTCCTGAACCGCGTGTCACCAAGTCCCCGAGCTCTTCAGGCTGAAATACCCAGTAAAGCTTGTCACTCAACACGTCCTCAAACGACCGACGGTCATCACCGCGGCCGGTTTCTTCTTGTGCTCGCTGTATGGCATACAGGGCTTTTAACAGGAAGGTTTTGCCTGTGCTATTCGTACCGATGATGAGGTTTAGTCCACCCATATCTTTGCCTGATATAGATTCGAGCGGACCGAAGTTTTCGAGCGAGAACGTTTTTATGGCCATAAAGGTTCATCGGTGGTTTAGTGCTGCTCATTCGTGTCTCGAAGAGGTAGATCAGGCAGTTGCATATACAAATACGTAGCAAAAACATTGACCTTAGTTCGACTGCCCGCTCGGTACATTCATGACTCACTGCGACAGTCCTGAGTTTAACCTTAAGCACATGGTTTTTCAGGGCGTTTGTGAACTGTTTTTCATTGGAGTTGTTCAGTGAAATGATTGGCGTGTGAACGGGTGAGCGAACACTGTCAGCCAGGAGCGGCTGAACGCAGCGGGGTATCGACGTATCTAATCGACGTACCCAATCGACGTAACCAGTTATGTTGGCAGTCATGCCGCCAGCCTTATCCACTGCCTTCTCCGCTGCCCCCTTCAAAGACATCTGGCAGTACTTTTTTTAGCTCATCCCGGAAAGCCGGCAGGCGTTTGCTCTCGGTCTTGAGCCTGGCACTGAAACTCACCCATGCAGGTTCGTCAACCAGGTGATCGAGCATCACCCGTTTGATATCAGCGACGTAGTGCGCTTGTTCAGTGTATCGACGGCGCGAACCCGCTTCGATCGGTCCCAGTTTGCGCAGGTAGTAATTCAACAAGTCTGTCGGGTATTGACTCTCGAGTTCCCGTGCACTGCGCCGCAATTGACTGTCAGGCCCCGCATCAAAACACGGGCCGTCTTCCAACAGTGCCGCAAGTGCTTGTTCAAACTGCTTTCGATCTAGCCAGATGCTGACTTTTGCATCGGTCCAGGCGGTCTCAAGACACGACAGCAAGCGCGGTCCAAAGGCTTGCCATTCGTCGGGCGTGCACAGCTGCTCAAAGCGCTTGTAATGCTCAAGCGTTAGCCGCTCGGTTGCATTGGCAAACTGCAGTTCTATGTAGCGCTCGCGATCACCCATGGAAAGGGCGTAATCGGCCAGAAAGGTTCTGAGCGCTGTGGCATTACTCCACCGGTGGGTTAGCGTCTGTGCCAGCCCTTGTTCGGCTGTCAGGACGGCTTTGTCCATTTCACCGGCCTCGGCGTAAAACGTGGCAAGCTCTAAAAAGTCGCGGCCGCTTTCCAGATGCTCAAGGCGCAATGCCAGGTATCGGTCGCGATCACCGATCTGACGATAAATCTGCATGGCCTGTCCTTTGTAAGTACACGAGCCAAATGAACATGACCTATCAGTGGCTTCAAACGTCTGTGCCAGCAGCCTAAATTCCTCGTCCGTGTGACAGCAAGCTTTTGCGACATCAAAGAGCTCATCAACACTGACGTTGTCACTGGCTAAGTACTTTAATGCCTGCGACTGGATCTCTTGCCTGCAATCGGCGCTGGCGCGCCCGTCAGAGACGACCTGGGCAAGCTGCTCCCACACGTACGCCACCCTCTCATAGTCTTCATCTGGCCCGCCATAGGCGTCAAGCTCCTTTAACGCATCCTCGATGCTGAACCACAAAGCCCACGCTTGGTTTGTGGCAGCTTTCATGCTGTGGTCGTCTGGGGTTTTGTTGTGCGCAAGCAATAACGTGATGCACAGGCGTTCGAGGTTTGGCGCTTCTTCGGTGAGGTCCTTGATCACACTGCGCAAAGACGCTGCGGTGGCGGTCTCTAGAAGCCTTGTCAGTGACGCGCCAGCCTCTGTGCTTGGGTCTTGGATCGTGACGTCGCGTGGCAGATAGCGATATTTTTCAGACATGGCTGGCTTTCGATAGGTTAGCGGTAGTGGTTAGCGGTAGTCGTCATAGAGATACACATCATAAGGTCAGATCGTCAGTGGTCAAGCGCGAATAAATCATGAACCGCCCCGGGTTGCTAGTTGCTAGTCGGTTTGAGTGTTTGCGATGTTTGGCTGGTCTTTTTGGTCTTTTTGTTCTTCTTGGTTGCTATTTTTGGTTGCCAACGCTTGTTGATAATAATCCTTCTTTTTGATATCTTTAAGATATCTAATATCAAAGGAGTCAAAGATGAAAGAGGCAGCTGCCCAAATCGCCTTCCGTTATCGTGCGCAAGACAGTGCAACTGGTGTGACCCGCACAACGGCTAAACGCCTTTCTGATGTATTGGGCGTTGGCGAAACGCAGGTGATTCATCTAGCGCTACATGAGCTGGCCACCAAGTTCTTGCCTCAATACGAGGCAGACGAGGGCGCTTTGACCAAAGCGCAATTCAGCCAGGTTAAAAAATCAGCCCCAAAGGCCAAAGGCCGTAAGGTTCGTAGCAGTTTGTTTGAATTGGAAAAAGCCTGATGCGCTGGTGGCTGGAACCCACGGCCGGCGAAATCGTCTGGTGCCACTTCCCAGACAATATTCACCCCAAACCCAAGCCTCGCCCTGGTCTTATTACTTCGACCAAGGTAGATGACGACGGCATGATCTTCGTGGACGTCGCATATGGGATCAGCCAAAAGACGGATCGCCTCTACAGTGGTGAGTTCAGGATCTCAAAGGCCGACCATCCTGCTACTTATGCTAGCGCAGGGTTGAGTTACGACACCAAATTCAACCTCAGAAACGTTCTTGAGCTTCCGTTCAACGACGCCTACTTTTCGGTACCACCCCACGCGCCATATGGTCAAATTCCAAAACTCGGAACCCTGCATCCGAGCATGGTTCGAATTGCTGCTACCGCTTTTGCGGCAGCAAACAAGTAGAGGCAGCCGTGGCCATCAGTGCCTGGTCAGAAGGTCATCGGGTGTTGTATCACTGGGAGAAATTCAGTGAAGAACGCTTGAGTGTGTTGACGCCGATTGAAAATTGACCCCGGGTGTTCAATGAGCCTGCTTAATATTTAAGCAGGAGACAAGGTTATCACTATGGACATGTTGGGCAAGGTCAGGCGCATGCATTTGCGCGAAAAATCAGCAATCGCGATGCCACCGACAAAGCTTTACATCGGTTAGGTCTTTTTGATCGCTTTTCTGGCGGCTTGGCTCAGCGCACTAGCCGCACCAGACTTTGATGTTTTGCTAGTGCGCCCATCGGACATGACATCTGATGCCTTGGCGGCCGCGTTGGAGGATGTCTGCTTCTCTGGTGCTTTGCGTTGTGCAAGAGCACTGGCATTTGCTGTTTTTGAGTTTTTAGATGTCGTCTTATCACGCATCGTTGTTGATGCATTTGTAGCAGCTTCTTTTCCCGTGACTTTTTTATTAATCATTTGGGTGCTCCTCAGGTTGCGGCAAGCGAATTCGGGTGGATGGGCGGTATTACCCAACCAACTGCATTTGCTGTTTATGAGCTCGGATGGTTGGGACACCATCAGCGGCACCTAGAAGGGACATCTAAAGCAACACTTGAAGCAACACCCCAAGTCTTGCCGTAACCACTGATTTGTCTTAAGCTTAACTTGTACCTAGGTTGAATTTAATCCAGATGTTTACATCCTCTAATGGCGAGGTGCCTGATGGTAATGACATTCAAGGACTGGCGAAATAAAAGTGGCACTACTGATCGGGATTGCCGTTGCGGTTCGTGGAGTCAGCATTGGCTGAATTTCTCAAACACTGCCTGGCCGGGAACATGCTCAGTATTGGGCTGCAAAACATGGCCGGGGCACGGTGGGCACGTCTACAGCAACTCAGATCCGAATCGTCACGAGTTCATCGTGCCGCTTTGCGCTCAGCACAATGGTAGTGATGAGTCCTTTGGCCTAAAACTGGACAGGGAACCGGTTTCAGCCAATCAACGAAAGACCTGTGAGCCCGATTGATTGTGACCGCCAAAAGATCACAGATTGTTGTTCAAGGCACAGTTGGCGATGGTTCTGCGCCCATTGCTCTGCCTGACCCCCGGCTTGCGCGGCTCAAAATCTAAACGTTACTAGTTCCTGCCACGCTTCTCCCTCTAAGGTTTCACGCGTGACGGCTTAGTCGCTTTACGACCGAGCACAGAACGATACTCGGCCACAACAACCAGCTATTGTTTCAAGTGCCACCATGTTGCGTTGATGTTAATGAGACAGTGCCCGTAATGTGAGATTGCACGTCATACTGGAGAACACAGACATGTCAAAACCGATCAAACCAGCTTTGAAACCTTGCCTAGTCATCGGCAGCGGATTCCATCGCTGGGTAGTCGGTAACACAAAGACGCCCTTATCGAGCTGGGACAATCTGATCGAGACGGTCGCATCTGAAATGCGAGTCAGTCTTCCGAGCAAGGTTTACCCGCCCACAATGCGCTGGGAAAAACTCCTAGAAAACGCGATTTTTGATGGGTTCATGGCGCCCGATGTTGGTCATAATTGGATAGAGCCGCGAGCCCTTTCTGCTGCTGAATTAGAAGGTTTTGCCAAGAAGGCAGTTGCAAAGGTGCTGACAGACAAGGCCTTCAGTTATCCACACGCTAGCGAAAGGGCACGGTTGCCTTTATCCGACGCTTTTGGTGACGTCATCTCCTTGAACTTTGATCATTGCTGGGTCGGTCGTGCGTCTTATAGCATCGGGCCAGTTAACGTTTTTGAGCAAAACAACGGAGTGAATAAATTCGAGCATTTCCGTCTGACTAGCCATCTAGAGATGGAAAAGGCAAACGGGCAAAAGCCAACACGTGTCTGGTTTCCCAATGGCCATGTCAAGAACCCGTCCTCGATACGTATGGGGTTATACGATTATGGATCCCAAGCCCATGCAATCAAACAGGCATTTGGTTGGGTCAAGTCTTGCGAGCCGAAGGTTACTGACAAAGAAATGTTAGAAGACTGGGGCACCTACTTCAAATACGTAAAAGCCGAGTTCGAAAAGCCCGCTCTTGAGCAAGAGCCAAAGTTAGCAAACTGGGTCGCTCACTTTTTATACAGTCCATTGTATTTCGCTGGTGTTGGCCTGTCCGAGCAAGAAACTGGTTTGTGGTGGCTCCTAGCTCAACGGGCGCGCAATTTTGCACGATTGGCGTCAATCCAAAAACCAGAGACTGTTGTTTTAGTGGGCACCAAGGATAAGAGACGTGATTTTTGGTCCATGCGGCCGTTCGGTGTTGAGCCACAATTTTGTGACGACTGGGATCAAGGATGGGACAAGCTGCGTGATCGGTGCGCGCAGGTGCATGTGGATTAGAAATTTGGAGACATAGACGAGTTGTGCATCGCTGAGTGCGCATCAGCGATGGCGCCGACAATCGATTAAGCGTCAAACTCACAAGCAAACGCAGACCTTAGGTCAATCTTGTCGCTCAGTTCTTGATCTCAAACTGACAGCCAGTCATTCGGTTCTAGCCATTAGCAACACAGGCTCTCCCAGGGTTTGAAGCTGCACGTCCCGCAACACCACGTGAGGACTGAAAACCGTTTGTTCAAAACAGACGTGCTTCTGGCCATTCATGGCATGCACGGCCAGTTCACAGCTTGTTGCCCGTTAGCAGGTCAATCGATTCGTTCCCAATACTTTCTACCACCTAGTCAGGTTTCGTTACGCGGGTTGGATGGCTTGGTACCTCTTAAAGGCTGTTCTCGTCAGTCACACCAAACGCACCAGTCATGACGAGCATCGCCCAAGCCCAAGAAATCATTCCGCATGGCTATGTGGGTACGTGACCTAATAGGGGGGTGGAGCGATGGGCGGCGCCGGACTCACTGTTGGCCCAGCATCCAAGGGTCATTAAGGTCGCTAGGGTCGTTAGTGTTTTGCCAACGCCGCAGCATCATTGACAGCATTAGTGGCGAATCACTCGCCCCAGCGCACTCAGCCCAGTGATTGCACCGATGAAGCGCAAGGCTTAAGCCGCAATACTGCAGGGTTCCGGTGCCGACGGCACGTCGACACCGGTCGGGGAGGGACGTGGTCGCATTTCTCCCTATTTTCCCATGTCCTAATTGTCCTCTTGAACCACCACTGGGTGATACGCTCGCCCGTCATGCCTAAGAAAGTCACATTGGTGCGTCAAAACCCATCGAGCAGTTTGTCGTCATGTCGTCGTGCCGTCATGTTTAATTGACCGTGTTCGAGTTATCCACGGTGCCGCCGCAGCGCCCCTCTATGGCGCAAGGCGAGCGGCGCGGTGGGTAACTCATCAAACCGCTGGTTGTTGTGACGTTTTTTATGATGCATGAGCTGCACTACATGTCTTATCCAGAGGGGTGGTCAAGTGTTCAACACACCAAGAAAAGCCCGTGCGTTTGCTGCAGTGACAGTGCAGTGACCGCGTATTGGCCACGCAATCGCAACGCAATCGCAACGCAATCGTCACGCAATCGTCACGCAACGGCTAAACCACGGGATGCGGCTCTTGCTCGGCGCGCACGCTGCGCTTTTTTATCTTGAAGTCATGTGCTGGGCCCCAAGGAAAAACGCCAATCAAATTCAACAGCAACAAGATTTCAGCGTTGGACAGACAACCCCGCGCATTGTTTGCCCACGCTTAGGGCAACATCCGCAAAACCTAGGGGCACGCTGGGATGCGTGTACGCAAACTTCAATATTGACGATTCGGCAGGGTAGTGTCGCCACAATGCATCACGGCTTAAGATGCGCGGGCAGGGCTAGGATCAAAAAAATCGTATGGTCCTAATTCGGTACGAGATGCAATGGTATTCGATTAAGCAACCCGGGTGCATTATTGCACCCCTTGTGTAGCGCTTACCAAACTGACCAACCACTGCGGATCAGGTAATTTAGATAACTCTAACCTTACCTGTGAGGCCATCGAACACGTCATTCTTCACATCTTGGTAAAAACATGAGAAAATACGTCTATTCCATTTTTAAAATATATAAATATATTTAAAATCAATGAGTTGAAAAAATATTGGACGAAATGAACGAAGTCAAATCTGATTTAGCCCAGTTGATCAGACTGGCACTCGCCGAGCAAACAGAGGATGTGCGACTGTTTGTGGCTAGGCTCGTGCGCAAGTACCGTAACACCGATCCAGAACTGGCAGAACAGATGAATTTGTATCTGCGTGCGAAGGCGCCTCGCTCAAATGCCCCCATGCGCAAGATTGCGCAACCCTCATTGCCGACGCAAACCTTGCCGGTTGATGATGAATCGAGACTGTCACTACTGAGGGTTTTTAAGGACATGTCCAGTCGCGAGCAACCCCTTCTCTCGCTTGACCTCGAAGAAACCTTGAGTCAATTGATCCAAGAGCGCCGTCAAACGGAGCGTCTGGCCTCAATGGGCTTGAGCCCAACACGGTCCGCTATTTTTGTGGGGCCACCAGGTGTCGGCAAAACGCTGACGGCGCGTTGGTTAGCTTCGCAATTAGGCGTGCCGCTGTATGTGTTGGATTTGACTGCCGTCATGAGCAGCCTGCTCGGACGCAGTGGTAGCAACCTACGAATGGCACTTGATTTCTCGAAACGTGGCCCTTGTATATTGTTGTTGGATGAGATTGATGCCATCGCCAAGCGTCGCAGTGATCATTCCGATATCGGCGAGTTGAAGCGGCTGGTCACCGTCATCCTGCAGGAGGTTGATGAGTGGCCTGCCACGAGTTTGCTGCTAGCTGCAACCAATCATGCAGAGTTGATTGACCCTGCGCTGTGGCGACGGTTTGATTTAGTGATCAATTTCAAGGCACCAGAAATGCCGGCCGTCAAACAGGCGATCAAACGCTTTCTGGGCCAAGACTACGCGCTGTTTGGACGTTGGATCGACATTCTGACCTTCGTCTTCAATGGTGAGTCATTCAGCGACATTGAGCGGGATCTTCAGCGTTTTCGGCGTGCCGTCGCGTTGGGTACCGCATCGGACGCCGACCTGATCGAAGAGTTCGTCAAATCGCGCGCGCTAGTCCTGGAACGTCAGGGGCGTATTGATCTGGCGGTGATGCTGACCAAGCAAACCCGGCTTTCGCAGCACACGATCTCTGACATTACAGGAGTGAGCCGCGACACCATCCGAAAGTACACGAGCGAGCAACCGCCCACCGCCAAGAAATCCTCAAAAAGGAAGCCTGACGCATGAGCCAAACCAATTTTCTGATCGGGCGCGGCGAACTGCTGACACACGACATCAAGGGGCCGAAACGCATGCCGGGCAAGGCAGAGATTTACACCCTTGCACAATCCGTGCAGCGGCTAACTCCCCAGTTCTCGGCGACTGCCACCGCACTCGATGCTTTACCTGCGCATGCCTGCCCCGGTGACTTCGGCGTTGCCCGGCTGATGATAAATCCCAGCTACATCGCCCGGTCGTTCTTCCCAGTGGCGATGCTGCGTACCGTCGGCCTGGAGTCGGTCGGTAGTCTTACCGTGAAGGTGACCCCCGGTGGCTGGACCAAGAAGGGAGCACCAGAGGAATGCACAACAACCGAATTGTTCGTCGCCGGCAAGCGCCAAGTGTTTCGCCACCTCAATGACTGGGCTCAACAGATCGAGCCTGAATCCGATGAAGCGCTGGATCTGACACACATTGAGCAGTTCTCCGTATTTACGCCGCATGAACGCATTGCCGCGTATGGCAACGCCAAAGATCGCTTCTTCGAAGTCGGAATTCATCTGCTTCCCGATGAAAGCCGACTGTTCGTCCAGCAGTCCTTCGTGAAATACGCCAAGGAGGTCAGCGTCAAGGTTCATAGCGACCTTGGCTTCACAGCGGGCAACCTGTGGTTCGTGCCGGTTGAAGGCAAGCATGACCACATCGAACGGCTTGCCGAATTCGTGTTCGTGCGGGTCATTCGCCCTGTGCCCAAGCTGCGCGGCATGCGGCCCATGCACCGCACTGGCGAGGTACCAGTCGGTTGTATCCTGCCGACCGAGCAGCCGCTGTCGTCGGAGCCCAAGGTTGCCATCCTTGATGGTGGTTTACCCAAACAGCACGCAATTGGCCCATGGTTACGCTCGTATCGCGTTCTCGACGAAGATGCGCAGGACGATCCGGCAGGCTTGGTACATGGCCTTGCCGTCAGCTCCGCATTTCTGTTCGGCCCTATCCAGCCGAACGGCACTGCCGCCCGTCCCTTTGCTTATGTCGATCACTTGCGCGTGCTCGACAAGGACTCCGACGCTGAAGATCCGCTGGAGTTGTACCGGACCCTGGGCTTCGTCGAGCAGGTTCTGCTTTCACGGCAGTACCAGTTCATCAACCTAAGTCTTGGCCCGGACTTGCCAATCGAGGATACCGATGTACACGCCTGGACGTCGGTCATCGACGACCTGTTGAGTGACGGCGACACCTTGATGACCGTTGCCATCGGCAACAACGGTCAGATGGACCGCGCCTCCGGCAATGCCCGCGTACAGGTGCCTTCGGACTGCGTCAACGCGCTGGCAGTTGGCGCCGCCAACGACACCGAGGCGAACTGGATGCGTGCCCCCTATAGCGCTTTCGGTCCTGGCCGTAGCCCTGGAGTCGTCAAACCGGACCTGATGGCGTTCGGCGGCAATGCCGGCAACTATTTCCATGTGCTGTCGCCGGGCAAGAAAGCTGCGCTTTCACCCCAACTGGGCACCAGCTTTGCTTCACCGTATCTGCTGCGCAGTGCTGTCGGTGTTCGTGCCATCCTGGGTGCCGAATTGTCACCCCTCGCTATCAAGGCGCTATTGGTTCACGCTGCGGACACCGCGGAGCACGACAAGCTCGAAGTGGGCTGGGGTAAAGTGCCAGAAGACTTGATGAGCATTATCACCTGCCCTACAGGTGTGGCGCGCATTGTCTACCAGGGAGAATTGAAGCCTGGCAAATACCTTCGCGCCTCGTTGCCATTACCCGCAGGTAGCTTGAATGGTAGCGTCCGCCTAAAAGCGACCTTCTGCTACGCCTCACCGACCGATCCGCAGGACGCAGCTGCGTACACGCGTGCCGGCCTGGAAGTCGTATTCCGTCCCAGCGACGAGAAGATCAGGGACGGCAAGGCCAACGCCGATACCAAGAGCTTCTTCGACATGAAGAAGTACGCGACCGAGGAAGAGCGGCGCTCCGACATGGGCAAATGGGAAACGGTCTTGCACAGCGCGAAGAACATGCGTGGCAGCAGTCTCAAGAATCCGGTGTTCGACATCCACTACAACGCGCGCGAAGCCGGCGGTCGAGCCACCGGCGCCGAGAAGATCCGCTACGCGCTGATCATCACCGTCGAAGCCCCCAAGCACGCCGATCTCTACAACGAGATCCTGCGTACCTACGCGAAGACGCTGGTGCCGATTCAGCCGCAAGTATCGCTGCCGATTCGCGTGTAGGAGCGCAAGACAGGCAATGTCAATGCAAAAACAATTCAAGAATTTTAGGTTTAGAAGCTGGAGGAAAACTTGTCTTTGAATAAGACGGAAATTCGTTACTACGACAGCAATGTGCTGCGATTACCTGCCGATAAGCGCAAGGAATACCACGAGCAAGTAGACAGGCTCGTGACCGAACTAAGCAAACGGCTGCACGACCAAACAGAGATCAAGATCACGAAGGTGGTCAAGGCCGGCCGTTGGCTGGCAGGTCTATGACGTTGAGAGCAGCGCCTTGGCGAGCGAGTTGATCCGATCCGCGACACCTGAAAGCTGTTGCAATGGCAGCTTGACGATCCATGAGCCACCGACGCCCGCGGCCGGTATGGTGAAGCCGCCGCGTTTATTGGCGTGCGCTTTATTAGCTTTCCCGAGCGCTGAGAACTTGAGCTGCACGTTAGCCAAAGAAAAGCGATAGGCACTTGGCTTGGCATTGTCATGCAGCACTTCTTATGCGTCTGGTGGCAGTGCTTGACCTTCTGCAGGGTGTATCGACAAGGCACTTGGCAGGCCTTGTCCCAGCACCCAAAGCAACCATGCCCCACGTTTTTGGCCAGCTGATTCCAGTGACTCAGGAAACCGAGTCACAGTAGCTTGCGCAGTTCAGTGCTCGACACGTCATTTATGTGCCTGAAGGCAGGCGCAATTTGTTCCATTTGATCTTCAGAGCCCCCCGTTAGGGGTTTGTCCCCTATTTGCTAAATCCAGTTGCAAGTTCGGATTCGATTCGGCGCTTAACTCAGGTTTCGTGCTCATCGCCACAATGCGATATCCCATGGCCTTGTAGCCAGCTTGCCGTTTCTTCCACATGCGAAGCAGAGATGAGGGGAACCGGTCAATGAAATCAATCACCAAAATATCGGTCTTGCCATCATGTTCACGGTGCAATCTGCCTACATATTGCTGTAGCGTGCCTTTCCATGAAATCGGCATGGCCAGTATCAACGTATCGAGCGGCGCATGATCAAAACCCTCGCCAATCAGCTTGCCGGTCGCGAGCAGAATCCGCGGTTGATCGGGTGGCAAGGATTGAAGACGCTGTAGTGTCGCGCTGCGCTCAGATTTCTTCATTCGGCCATGCAAGATGAGCAAGTCCGCAGGCTCTGCAGCTTCAGCCAATGGTGGTTGAGGTGGCCGAAGCTTTGTTTGAAGCATGGCTTGCATCGCCAACAGATGGTCGGTGCGTTCTGTTAGCAACAACAGTTTTCGGCCCTGGTGGAACTGAACCATGGCTTGGTTCACAATCAGTTCGATTCTAGCCTCATCTTGCGCCAGTGACTGAAACACCTTTTGGATCGGCAGCGTGTTGTCCATGGTCGATCGGGCACTTTCTCCTGCATCTTTACCGCTAATTACACCCTCATCCCAATTTTCAGGCGTGTCTACCTCATACGCATGCACCGTCAGTGACGCTGTTGCAGTTAAGGATCGTGATGCCCGGTGTCTGATAGGGCCGCACTGCATCATGATGATGGGCTGTAGGCCATCACGGCGTATTGGAGTAGCGGTCAGCCCTAGTACGTATTTGGCTTTGACGGTTTTGAGTATTTGTTCGAACGACACCGCACTGACATGGTGGCATTCATCCACAATCACGTGACCGTACCGCTCAATAACGGGATTGACATTGCCTTGCCTGGCTAATGACTGCACCATGGCAATATCGATCAGCGTTTCTTGGTCAGGTTTGGGTTGAGGCAACGAGTCAGGTAACTGATTCGCTTGACTCGCTGGCTTTTTTTGACCCCCTGAACTAGAAAGGGCAGCGGAACTCGTCTCAAGTCTCGCGTCCGCCAATTTTGTTGACTTTGTGGTTGCTTTCTTTGTTTTTGCCATTCGGGTAGTGGCATTCTTGCCACCGCCGATGACGCCAACTTCGATGGCTGCAAGACCCAGAAAACCACACAAGCGCTCTTTCCATTGTTCAAGCAACTCGGTTCGGTGCACCAGAATCAGTGTGTTCACGCCACGCTCCGCAATCAGTGCAGCAGCAGTCACGGTTTTACCGAATGCGGTTGGGGCACAGAGAACACCATGGTCATGTGCCAGCATGGCTTTGACGGCTTTGGTCTGCTCAGGCCTTAATTTGCCGTGGAACTGAATCACAGGTGCAGGGTTTGTCCGATGACCATTCGCTATAGGGGATTTTGAGTATGCAGCGTTTTGGGAGGGCGGTGTCACTGCCTCATCTTCAATCCCCGCAATCAGGGACTTGCCGCGTTGACGTTCTTCTTGAATCTTGCCCTGAATGTTGTATTCAGAAAGCAACTCGATCACGGCATCAAGACATCCTCGAGGCAAGCCAATGTGGTTTGGAAAGTTTTCTGCGCAAGCGATGACCCTGGGTTTGTTCCAGACAGACAGTCGCAGCGCTTGGGCTTTGTAGTACTCGGGGTTTTGAAAGGCGGCGATACGAATTAGGCGATTGGTTAGTTGCGCTGATAGTTCAGCCTTGGGCAGGTAGATTAGATTCGACAGGGTGAGTGTGATTGTCTTTGATGAAGGAGGGGCACCACAGCCTGAGTCTGTATGCTTGGGTTTTGTCTGTCGTTGCCATGGGGCATCGGGGTCGAACGCTTCTAACGTGAAATGTCCAACGTCCAAGGCATTGCCGTGGCCCACGGCTTGTTGGATGAGGTCTTCGATGTGGTTGGCTAGGCTGCCATTCTCGGTGGCGTTGTCAGGCGCAATCAGAGGTTTGATGCTCGCCAGGTACGCCCATTGATCAGGATGGGGTACGAAATCACGATCCACAAAGACGCTGTGGCCTTTGGTGCGTGGGTATTTCTGTAGGGGCAGGGCAATCAGGTTGCCTAGGCCAGCAGCAGGAGTGGTGGCAAAAGCGGTGACAGCAGCGGTGGCAAGACCGGTATCAGGAATGGCAGCAGGACCGTCATTAGGGCTATTCGCAGCGTCAGTCCCGAGCGCCGTCCCAGTCCCAGCCGTAAACCTTAAACCCTTCGGTACGCTATCTTGGTTGGGGAACATCCGGTCATATGACGACAGTTGTAATTGGCGGTGATGTGGGCCGGTGCCGGCGCAGGTGTAACTGATGATGGCTGCGCCAAGATTCCGGGCTTGTTTGGCTAATGTGGGTTCGCTAAAAAATATCCATGCGTGGGCGCCGTTACCGGAGCGCGAGATTTCAACAGCGCAGGGGATGTTCAACTCCTCGCATGACTGTCTGAAGGCAGCGGCATCTGCCTGCCAATTGCCTTCATCAAAATCCACCGCCAGAAAATGACACTGATCGGATCCAATCATGGGATAGACGCCGACGACATGTTTGCCGGCCAGGTGGTCATAAATCACTTGGTCTGTGACGGGTTGCCATGCCTGATTGGGGCACTGGCTGCATTTGATGGCAGGCTTGCCACAAATACCGGGTTTCCATTCGTTGAAACAGGCTGGTGAATAGCCCGATCGGCCCGCGTTGTTCTCCCAGCGCACGGGGTATACGTCGGTACGACCACGGAAAAGCTTGCGAAACAGAGCTATCTTTTGGTGGGTAGTGAAGGTAGTTGTGTTCTCACTGGCGGCGCTGGTGCCAGGGGCAGTGGTGGTGGTAGTAGAAGTAGTAGTAGTAGTGGTAGAAGTGGTAGTGAAATTAGCCGCTCGGTCGAGCCGTGTGTTGACACCAGGGTCAAGTTCGGCTGGCCAGTCGATCCCTCGCGATTCGAGCAGCTCGATCAGTTGACGGTTGAGGCGGCGCAGGCGGTTTAGTTCGTCTTCGGTGCTCATGGGTGTGGGTTGGTGCACGCTGGGGGACATTCGGTCTGGCTAGGGTTGGCATAGGTATAGCGTAGCGGGTTTGTCGGTGATTGTGGTGAGTTGGTGTATGTGTCTATGCATCAGCATGGCGGCCAAGATGTCGGGTTTCTAACGCTTGGTCGACGAAACACGGCTGTATGTAAATCTTTTGGCGCGCAGAATGATCGTCATTTGAGTAAGGTTGATTTCTAAATTACGATCTTAGAATTATGGATAACGCACCCATCTCTTTTTGGAAAATTGATGGTGAGAGCCTTCTAGGAAGCAACGGTAAGGTTCTGGACCTTTGGCCGCAACCTTTTTGGTACGCTGCTTCAGCACGGACGACCTATCAATGCGGAGAGGGGCGAGTCCGACCACTAGAATTTGCGCTTACACTTCACAATGTCTCAATCGGCCACGGATTGGTGGCCTCGCTTGATGTGCTTCTTTCTGGTCTCAAGCTCACGTCAAACAAGGGTGGGGTAGCAGCAGATGCGGAGCGGTTGCTAGAGGATGTACGTGCAAATGAGTTTCCAGAAAAGCCATCCAGACTAAGCGCCTATTTTCTAAACCATGATCGTGACCTTGCCGAGTATAGGGCGGTAGCTATGTTTCGCGATGCACGTCAAATCGTCTTTTGTTATCTGGTACGTAATGGTGGAAGGCATCACTTTGCTGATGTGGGACTTTACGAACAACTTGAAGGTCGTCCGGATGATCGGGTGCTGGCCGGGCGTTACTGGGCTGAATTTGTGCCATCTGATCCACAACAGTATCGTCGACTAGAGGTTTTGGCTGACTCCGCCTTGTACTTTCCCGAATGAGAAAGTTTCCCTCAATTAGACCGCGACTCATTGGTGAGCTGGATGCGGGACAACTCTCCATCATCCTCGACGATTGGCTATTCAAGTCACCGGCGCAACTTTGAATATCATTAACTCGCAAGTGCAACCCTTTGGCTAGGCTTGAGCTAGCAAGCGACTGTGCCTTTCAGTGGGTTTTTTTACTCAAGACATAGCCATATGGCATGGCAGGGCGCGGGACGTGACTAGGTTCAGCGTAGAGTTTTTTATCTCCGCACATGCGGGGTGGTTTATAAGCCCAACCGGTGTGAGTGAGTGAATTGACATGCTTTGATGGCAATAGCATTCAACTCAGCGGTCAACGCTTTTTTTGACAGATGGTTGCTTGGCTTAACCAAGGCCGTTGATTTAGAGATGAAGGGCTGGGTTGATTCGGGCAACCTCGACAACACTGGGGTTGCAGGTCGGATAAGTAATCGCCACATAGTATGAAGGGGTTGGTGTGGTCCCATTGGGGTGGGGTCATGATCATGAGATCATTGTCGTAACGTAACTATTTTCCGCGAGAGTGAGGTCGTCGACTCGGTGCATGATCAGCCCGGACCGTTGGTTACGGGCGAACGTTTTGCTAGACTCAATCCCATCCCGTGTATAGAGATCGGGCGCTTGCCGTTGTCAGTCCGTTTTTGGCTCGTTCCTTGTCCAAGTGTGACACACACAAGTGATCAGAACCGAGTCAGCCTCCATCCATAATCCGCGAAACTGGTACTAAATGAGCCCAAAGTCCTCCCGAAAACGGTCTATTTGATGCATGCGCTCGTGCAAAACGGTCACAATACCGATGCTGCCATCAGATAGATGACGCCAGTAAACAAAGTGACGTTCATACCGAAAAAAGTAACCCGATACACCGAACAGCGCGGGCACGGGTCTTGACTGCACACCGTTACCGGCAATTTGTTCAAATGCTGCGAACATCCCCTTGATGTATTTGTCTGCCTGCTGCTGACCCCAATGTTTGCGCGAGTACTGATAAACATCGTCAATGCGCACTGATGCCGCCGCCTGAACACGAATTGACATCAAGTTACCTCTGGTTGCGTTTGATAACATCCGTAACGGACAGCAGCTGATAGGTATCCTCGGGGGCAGCGAAGGCGAGACCCAGTTCGGCTTTGAGTCGATCAAAAGCTAGGGCTTGGACGCGCTCTTTGTCACGTCGAATCAAATCACGTATGTACTCGCTGACGTTTTCGTGAGAACCGGCTTCACCAACGTTCGCAGCGACAAATTCACTCAACGCACCGCTTAAACGCACGGTTAAAGTGGTTGTCTGCATGTTCGCTCCTATGTTTCTTTTGAGTTGTATTCATTGTAATTAAAATTGAATACACAGGCAATCCCGCCCTGACATCGGCCTTAATATCGGGAACTGACTTCAGCCCTCGAAGACTTCTTCCGTCTGCATCAAGTGTTGGCAGTGAGATGACCCGATGCCGAGTGGTTATTGCACATCATCGAAACTCGGCTCGTGTTTGATCCGTTTGGTGATTTTGAGACCGAAGGATACTTTCGCCGCTTCGGGGAAAAGCAAAATCTGGACACCGTCAAGGGTGCTGAGCCTGCCTAGACAAGGAGCTAGGCCTCGCTTGGTGGCGATAGCTGTACGATGGCAGTGACTCGAAGTCGTCCGTTCAATTCGACGCCGGAGATTTTCACGCGATTCGATTCGTAATACTGAGTCCTCATGTCGTCGAGCAACTCTTCAGGGAAGGTGCCTTTGTGATCAATACCATCGTTTGTTTCTCGCAGGATAAAACTGAGGTTATCGTCGTCAATTTCGCCAATGCGGCCAGAGAAGACGACGATACTTTCGGATCGAAGTGTTCTTAGTCGACGGCTAACCTTTGAGCGTGCGCTTCGATCCAAGTGAAACCGCTTACTTGCAAGCCAAGTTCCAGAAACTTCAATTGCGCTCACGACACCGGAGCTTGGAGGGGTCAGGGCAAGCGTAGCTCTTAGAACAGCCTCTTGTTCTTCCTTTGACTGTCCCCTTAACGAGTCGTTGTCGGATGAAGATTGAGCCCACTCAAGACCATGTGTAAGTCGAGAAATAGCCGCCTGCATAACATCGTCAGGAAACAGTGCCGGGTCAGGCTCTCCCAGTCCGACCTCAAAGCTGGCAAATCGAAGCTGTTTAACAGGCAAGTCATAAAGCGCGCGTTGGGCGTCGGTGGGACGGCCCTCGGTGTTGGCTTCACAAACAAAATCAAAGATAGCTTTCAAAGACGAGTCAGTCACCAAATGTTCGACACCTGGATGCATCGCAACGGGCTGTCGCTTACCACCGCTGCTGTGATGCCCTAGGGATCAGTCGTCGCATGGTCAGTTAATACCGTACCGCACAGAAGTCCATTCCGCGCGCTCTTGAGCCTGGCACTGAAATTGACCCATGCCGGTTCGTCGACCAGGTGATCGAAAATCACCCGCTTGATATCAGCGATGTAGTGCGCTTATTGAGGTTTACAAAGCTGTTTGATAAAAGTTTTCAAGTGCATTGCCCAAACGTTCGTGACTTAGACGGGCCGGTGCACCTCCTCTATTGAACACGCGGTCGCTATAGAAATCTATTTAAATCAATGAGTTGGTTTTTAGTTCGACTTTCATGACATCTGATACAAAAAAGTCGCGACTTTATTGCATTAGGAGTTAAGATAGTCGATTGAAACGATATCTGGATGAACTCATTCTCAAAGACTTGCGTCGAAAGATGGTTCGTCACTGGCCCGCGACAGGTCGGTAAAACCACGCTCTCCAAGCAGTTGTTGCCTCATTTCAAGGGCGGTCAGTACCTGAACTGGGATGTGGCCGAGGATCGTGTTGTGCTTTCACGCCAGTCGTGGCGATCGGATGCAGGGCTATTGGTCTTTGATGAGATTCACAAGATGCCGCTCTGGAAAAACTGGCTCAAAGGCGTGTTTGATAGTCGCCGCGAGGATCAGGCCATTCTCGTGACAGGCAGCGCCAGCATGGATACATTCCGGTACTCCGGAGACTCCATGGCGGGTCGATTTTTTGCTTATCGGTTGCATCCATTCTCAGTCAAAGAATGGTGCGATACCACGGGTGCTGAACCCAAGGCAGCGTACATTCTTCGGATTTTGTGAGCCAAGCTGGACACGTCGAGCTGTTCGTTATCACTTCCGCCACACTTCGATATGATTTCGCTTAGCTCGTCTTGAGTCATATGGAATCTAGAAAAATCCAACGATTTCACTGTAACGTTTCTCATGGCCGAATGGGGCATGGGATTACTGGGTGTTACGATGAATTCGGCACAGGTCGTGAAATGGCTACTGAATCTAAAGACCACCGCTGTTATAGCTTGACGTGAAGCCCGCGTGCTGCGGTGAGTATGAATTTCAGGTGTCAGCTTTAGGTGTGAGCTTTAAGTGTAAAAATAAGGGGCAATGCTCTTCGCGAGTCAGTACACCCAATTGAAAGCCCCGCTTGGCTATGTTTAACTACCTTCATAACAACCGTAAAGTGGGTTTGTTTCATGCTTGTGGTTGAATCAAACTGTCAAGGACTCAGCCTATTCCGGCGCTTTACCCTGCTGCGAGGAAAAGCGATCCTCCAGAAAAGATGAACCTGCTAAAATTTAGTTAACAACACCCGCCACACTTCAGGCTGGCGCGCAAGCGCCAGTTCAGTGCTCCCAGGGCGGGTTTCTCTTTTCTGCGCCGCCTATCATCAAGTACAGCAATGAAGTACAGCAAAATCGCTCTGTCTAATGCTTGTCTAGGGCTGCCTTGCTGGATCGCTGGCAAAGCAAAGGCCTCGCAGTGGTCGTCATAGGGTGCCAGACCCCTACACCGCACTGCGTGCGCTGACATTCATTGGCTACTTTCGCCTGCGTGGTTACGCACTGCCATTGATGCGGTCAGGGCGCGATGGCAACCGAGTCTTTAATTGCGGCGCAAATTTTATGGATATCTTGGCGCGCTACGAACTAGACCGCGATCTGCGTCGCATGACACTGGGACAATTGGAACGGATCGAAGTGGCAGTGCGTACGGTCATCAGCAACCAGATGTCGCAGCACTATGGGCCGTTCTGGTATTTGAGCCACCCTCAGCAGGTCTTTGGGGCCGCTCTTGGGCGCAACAATAGACCTGAGGCCTTTGCCATTGGTCGATTTCTGAGTGGTGTCGAGCGTGATACCCGTCAAAGTGCAGATATGTTCGCAAAGCACTATTTTGCCAAGTACACCGAACCCTTGCTGCCTCCAAGCTGGTTGATGGCCGAGTGCGTGTCTTTTGGGGCGTGGTCAAAGCTATACAAGCATTTGCAGAAAGCTGAGCCGAATCATCCTAATCCGAAGAAAGAAATCGCCAAGGTTTTTGGGCTTTCAGTGAGCTTGCTGGACTCTTGGCTGCACGGGTTGAGTCTGCTGCGCAATACCTGCGCCCACCACGGCCGCGTCTGGAACCGCCGATTCGTCTATCGGCCCGAAATTTACGCACAAGCCAAACATCATTTCGATGACCAGCAGAGCTATTACTGCCTGGCGGTGGTCATGCGTTTGTTTTCCCGTGTTGTAGATAATGATGACGAATGGCCCGTGCGTTTGGTAGCGCTATTTAAAGCGCATCCTTCCATCAATCCAGCAGAGCTCGGTTTCCCCTTTGGTTGGGAAAACGACCCTATTTGGAATTGACATCGATAAGCACGTAGAACGCCAACCACTGGTTAAAGCTTAGCGCAGCCTACTGGATAGGACACGCCATGGCGCTCTTAGACAAGCAGGGCCATAATCAAAAGCTCTCATGACCCTAATTCGATGCGACGCGCCATGGCTTAAGGGACAACCGTTGCGCCCTGCCTTGGGTGCATCCGACCGAAATAAAACTACATTTTTCGGACAGAGTAAAAATTATCCCCACACTTAAATCCATCATCGCTGCATAAATCGAAGCTGGTGACTCACACCAAGCCTGGGTGCCGACCGACTTGGCTCAAATCAGTAATTGCGACGCCACCGACAAAGCTTTACACCGGTTAGGTCTTTTTGATCGCTTTTCTGGCGGCTTGGCTCAGCGCACTAGCCGCACCAGACTTTGATGTTTTGCTAGTGCGCCCATCGGACATGACATTTGATGCCTTGGCGGCCGCGTTGGGGTTCACGCCAGACACACCGACCGTACCAGTCATGACGGGCATCGTCCAAGCCCAAGAAATCGTTCCGCAAGGCTATGTGGGTTCGTGACGTAATGGGGGGGTGGAGCGATGGTCGGCGCCGGACTCACTGTCGGCCGAGCATCCAAAAGTGGTTAGCGTTATTAGGGTTGTTGTGGTGTCGCCAACGCCGCAGCATTATTGACAGCATCAGTAGCGAAAACACTCAGCCCAGTGATTGCACCGATGAAGCGCAAGGCTTAAGCCGCAATACTGCAGGGTTCCGGTGCCGACGGCACGTCGACACCGGTCGGGGAGGGACGTGGTCGCTATTCTCCCTATTTCCTTAGATCCACGATGTCCCCACGATGTCCTCTTCAATAAATGCTTGGTGAAGCGTTCTCCCCTCACGCACAAGAAAACCACATTGGTGCGACCAAACCCATCTAGCAGTTTGTCGTCATGTCGTCATGTCGTCATGTCGTTGTTTGTACTCGACGGTGTTCGAGTTATCCACGGCGCCGCCGCAGCGCCCCTCTATGGCGCAAGGCGAGCGGCGCGGTGGGTAACTCATCAATCCGATGGTTGATATGAATCTTTAAGATGCCTGAACCGGATATCACATGCACAACGACGGTCTATTGCCCAACACACCAGTTAAATCCTGTGCGATAGCCGGTAGTGGGCACTGGGTAAAGTGAGTAAGTTGAGTAGAGGGGGGCAGTTCATTGACCGCGCCAGTGATCGCGCAGGAAGAACATCACGGTCAAATCATGGAAAAGCGATCGGGTGCTGTTTCTAGGCGCTGTGGACACAGCCCTTTTATCTTGAGTGTAGGTTGTGAATTTCTATGCAAAAAACGCAATAAATTGATTTTTAAAGAAATTTCAGCGCAAGACACGGCATCCCTGCATCCCTACTTCTCGAACTGAGGTGCGGAGCAACGCCCGCTAGTCCTAGGGCAGTTCGTTGAGATATGTAACTACAAACACCAAAATGTACGGTTTTACAGGGTTCTGCCCGACACAACAGGGAGGAAAAGAGAAGGGGGCGTCTAAAGTGGGACTTCTGCTGGCAATAAAGCCAAAACAGAAGGTCTCGCCGTTGCCCCGTCGCTACTTTATGCGCAAAATACTCGGCTCGCGCATGCCTACCAAGCGTTCTTTATGGGACAAGCATTACCCCCCTCGATTGCTGCTACTAAAACTTCCTGAACAGGGTAAAAAACTCTGATATGATTTGTTCAGAATTGATCACTAGTCATTTTGAATGTCAATTAGCAGTTATCGTAAAGCGCTAAAAGTAGCCTACGTCAGTGTTGTCAGTTGTCTAAGGCATCGCTTCACGTAGTTCGGTTGGGTTGATGTAGGTCAGGTTGGTGCATCATTTGATTGTTTCGCATTAGTGCTTGAACTTGATGCTTGAACTTAGTGCTTCACTTCATTGTTGTACCTTAGTGCTGTAGAGTTATTGTCAAATCTAGTGTTTGGCAGGCTGTCAAGCGGCTTTCCGTTTTGGCTTGTCAGTCGCTTCCACACCATCTACAAATCTGACCCCGGTAATAACCTGGGCCAGGAAACCGAATCCTCGCAATCGACGCCAGTTCTTCTGGGCGCACTCGGCGAGTTTGAACATCATGTGCATCATTCCCTTGCCGGTTAGGCAACCTTTGGCCCGCTTCGTACGGTGACGGATGGTGGCAAACGTCGACTCAATGGGGTTGGTCGTACGTAAGCTCTGCCAGTGCCGGGCGGGAAAGTCATAAAAGGCCATCAGCTCTTCACGGTCCTTTCTCAGGTTGTTTACCGCCTTGGGATACTTGTCTTCAAACATCTCTTCAAACAGATCAAACGCCTTATTGGCTTCGTCCTTGGTGGGTGCTTGCCAGATTTCGTGCAGGGCTGACTTCACCTTGGGCTGCATCGACTTGGGCATGCAATTCATGACGTTAACCATCTTGTGCATCCAGCAGCGCTGCTGACGTGTTTCGCCATAGACTTCATCGAGCGCTGCCCAGAAACCCATGGCACCATCACCAACGGCGAGCTTGGGCGCATTCATGCCTCGGTTCTTCAGACCCAGCATCACTTCACGCCAGCTCTGCTTGGATTCACGTACCCCGTCTTCAATGGCCAAGAAATGCTTTTCTCCACGCTCATTAACGCCAATGATCACCAGCACGCACAGCTTGTCATCTGTGGATCGCAACCCGCTGTAGATGCCATCAGCCCAGATGTAAACCCACTGGTCTTTATCCAGGCGACGCTTGCACCATTGGTCGTACTGTTGACCCCAATCCTTCTTGAGTCGAGACACCGTACTAGCTGACAGACCCGATGCCTCTGGTCCAACCAGCGCACCCAGTGCCTCTGACATTTCCCCTGAAGACACGCCCTTTAAGTACAACCAAGGCAGTGCGGCTTGCAGCGATCGGCTCTTGCGAACATATGGTGGCACCAGTGCTGACCGAAAAACCACCGGCTTGCCATCTCGGGCTCGAATCTTGGGGACCTGCACGGTCACTGGACCGATTCCTGTTTGCACCTGACGCTCAGGATGGTAGCCATTGCGAACCACGCCTTGGCGACCGTCAGTCAAACGACGCTCCTGCAGCTCGGCCATTCGTTCTTCCAATTCAATTTCAATGGCTTGGCTAAGCAACTGCTGTGCTCCCTGCCTAATCAACTCGGTCAGCGCGTCCTTCTCGACTGGGGGGTCTGCAAAGGCAACAACATTACTGGTACTCTTACTCATGGCGGCATACTCCTATGGCTAGTTAATGGTTTGGTGACTACTAACTAACCATACAACGGATATGCCGCCTACTTGTAAAACCTCCAAACACCAGATTCAGTTATAGCTCTTTATGAAATCACCGGTCACGATAATCTGAAATGACCGGTCACGATGCCCTGAAATACCCATAAGAAAGATATACTCGTAAGAAAGATATACTTGTAAGAATAAAATCCTATCGTAACGAGCTGTTAGCACTTGGTAAATAGCTACGAACAGCAAATAAAAATACATAAAGCGCTATGGACTACAGACGAGAGATAGACGGACTTAGAGCTTTGGCTGTGCTGCCAGTTATTTTTTTCCACGCTGGATTTGAGACTTTTAGCGGTGGCTTTATCGGCGTTGATGTGTTCTTTGTAATTAGCGGATATTTAATTACTACGATAATTCTGGCCGAACTTGAGCAAGGCAAGTTCTCTATTGTTAATTTTTACGAACGGCGTGCTAGGCGTATTTTGCCTGCGTTATTCCTTGTAATGCTGGTATGTATCCCTTTTGCGTGGGTTTTGCTTCCAGCAGCTGAGCTAACTAGTTTCTCTAAAAGCTTAATTGCAGTTCCCCTGTTTGTCTCAAACTTTTTTTTTTGGAGAGGTGGGTGGGGATACTTTGAAACAGCGGCTGAACTTAAGCCGCTTCTACACACTTGGAGCTTAGCAGTAGAGGAGCAGTACTATGTTCTGTTTCCTATTTTTATGATTTTATTTTGGAAGTTTGGCAAGCGCTCAATATTGCTTACTTTATCTCTTGTGTTCTGCGCTAGTCTTGCTGTAGCTCAATGGGCTGCATACGCGAGGCCAGAGGCAGCCTTCTATCTATTGCCGACACGTGGTTGGGAGTTGCTTATTGGTGCGTTCGCCGCAATGCATTTGTCTAAAACCAATCGAAAAGAGTTTAGCAAAGCGGCTAGCGAGGTCGGTGGATGGTTAGGATTTGTTTTAATACTCTTCGCAGTTTTTGCATACAGTAAGGCCACACCATTTCCTGGTCTTTATGCTCTTGTTCCTACGTTAGGTACTGTTCTAATTATCTTGTTTGCCACTCAACAGACATCAGTTGGTAAGTTTGTAGGTAACAAAGTGTTTGTAAGCATTGGCTTAATAAGTTACAGCGCCTATCTTTGGCATCAGCCAGTTTTAGCATACGCTAAATATTTACTTATAAATATTAATTTCTTAGTCACATCTTTATTGATCGGCTTGGTTATCTTACTTTCGATTTTAAGCTGGAAATATATCGAGGCTCCTTTTCGAACTAAAAGTAAGTTTGGACGAAAATATATTTTTACCGCATCTTTTTTAGGTGCAATATTTTTTATGTCTGTAGGATACATATCTTCAAAAGTTGATTTTGCTCAAGAAGAAGCAATGGCTAAAGAACTTTCCGAAAGTGATGCCATTTATTCGTCAAATATTAATGAACGTATCTTTGTTAAAAATAGGATTCTCTTTGAGAAGATCAACCCAGATGCAATAGCAATCGGCTCGTCAAGAATTATGCAGGCCAGTAGTAAAGGCACTGGATTGAAGCTACTTAATCTTTCAGTAAGCGGGGCCTCTCTGGAAGATTTTGTTGCTATTTGGGAATTAGCTTCGAAGAAATTTAATCCGACGTATGTTTTTTTAGGCGCTGATCCTTGGGTTTTCAATCTTAATTCTGGTCACAATAGTTGGACTTCATTGAGTGAAGAGTACAGTACAGCGTTGGTTGGCTTGGGAATTAGTAATGAGATTAATTTTCCTTCTGCTAAGCCCCCATCATTCTTAAATTTAAATGCCCTCAGACTACTCTATGATTCTGTGAATATTAGTAAAATCAAAGCTGAAGATGACACACCTTCAGTGACCGATAAAATTCGTAAAGATGGCAGTCGTGTCTATAACTTGTCTTACGCTAATCAGTCTTCTAGCAAAGTGGAGCGTGGAGCACAAAGCTATATTTCTTATGGTATGAGCAACTATAGCTATTCAAGTGAAGTTAGGACCATTCTTGAGAGATTTGTGTCTGAACTTAAAAAACAGGGTAAAAAAGTTGTTTTTGTGCTTTCGCCTTATCATCCAAAGTTATTTGAACTTATGCAGTTAAACGATAGGAAGTTTTTGGAAATTGAGTCTATATTCAGAGAAGTAGCAGAGTCTAGTGGTGCTGAAGTAATTGGATCTTATGATCCAGTTAAGGTTGGTTGTTCTTCCGAAGATTTTTACGATGGTATGCATCCTAAGGATAAATGCGTCGATAAAATCTTCTCTCAGCTAAGTAAGTGAGTTTTGATGTTGGCTTAGCATTTTTTCTCGCATATTGTGTAGGCGCGTATGTCGTTGTTGCGAAGTGAGAATATTTTTTAGCTACATAGAGTCACACAAAACTTACACGCTCAAGTTTTTGAAAATTAATCGCCGGTCAATGACTGGCGATTAGCCACACCAACGTGTCAATCTAGGCTACACCCTACATAGACAC
>Ga0208414_1000586_pt1 | contig 33820 bp, 26 predicted proteins | sample AntAceMetag02UKE_FD_184770 | JGI IMG/M metagenome (GOLD analysis project Ga0208414, IMG submission 184770) | Saline lake microbial communities from Ace Lake, Antarctica - Antarctic Ace Lake Metagenome 02UKE (SPAdes) (version 2) | ecosystem: Environmental > Aquatic > Non-marine Saline and... | reverse complement strand
TCGCTTGGCCGATGATCACGACGTCACGAATGACCATGGGCACTCCGCCCCAGCGAAACCGCTCAAACTCCTCTGGCATCAACTGCAAATCAACTCGACCTTGATTGCCAAAATCAGCATCAGCTTCGCCAGTTTTAGCATCCAATGCATAAAGATAGGTGCCTCTTTGGCTAAAAATTCGGGTATTGTCCCCATCGCTCCAATAGGCAGCGCCTCGGGTTGGAGCCCCAGGCAAGCCTTCGAGCCCGCCTGGAGGTTGCTGGACCCACAATGTTTTTCCAGTACCGGGGTTAAAAGCTTCTATTAAGCCGACACCATTTGGAATATAGGCGATACCGTCATTTATAATGGCTGCGGCAACATAGTTGTTGGAGAAGCGCTGATTGGGGTTCAAATCAGTATAAAAGGAATCCAGAGCGGGGCGTCGCCAAGCGATCTGCAATTGGTCAATATTGGATGCATCTATTTGGTCTAGAGGGGTATATTTTGTGCTGCCAATGTCCCCGCCGTAGGCTTGCCATTCACCGTCGATTGCGCCAGCTTGGGCAAATAGCGCGCTTGAGTTGGTCAGCGAAAGTGCTAGCAAAAGTACTAGTATGAGTGGCAGAAGGGGTTTTGATAACGCGCGCGCCAAAACTTGGGTTAAGTCGCGAGTTAAGTGCAGTAGAGCTAATTCCATGAAATCACCCTTTAAAGTTTTATAATTTTAAGGTGATTCTATCTAAACCTGAATTAAGAACAACCTCCCAATTGAGCTTGATAGCTAATCGGGCTGAAAGCTGTATTGCTGGGAACTTTAAATGATTATGGTGATGCAATGACGCTTAAAAAGCAGAGAGACTGAATGTGGGGCTATATTGGGGATTGAGCCGCTGAATTTGAGTGCAGTTCGTGTAAACACTTCAGCGCTTGTTTAGCGGCATTAACGACACCTTGGGCACCGGTGGGGAATGGTTACTTTAAGCGGGATCTTAGTATCTTGATGATTGGGCCTATTATCGGCAGGTTCTCGTAAACCACTGCGCCTAAGTCAAAATAGTCGCGTTGATAATATATCTTGCCGCTGCGGGTCTTTAAATAGGTTGAACCTTCCACGCGAAGAGTTTTGCCGCGGGCTAATTTCTTATGATTGAAGATCTGTGTCCAGCTTATGAATACGTCCGTGTCACTAGTTAGCATTCTATGAGACTTAAAACTAAAATTGCTAATATTCGAGAAAGTACGGTCAATGTGCCTCATCAATGCAGCTTTACCTTGGGTGCCCTGTGTAGGATCCTCAAAATAGATGTCCTCTGCGTACAGCGACTCTATTATGGAAGAATCTCCGTCGCCGAGGCGTTGATAGGCCTCAACCAGACGCGAGGCGGCTTGCTCAGCGCTGGTCTGCTTTGCGATAGACTTGGAGGGTGAATCCGATTGCATTTCTCGAGCTGTACTCTTAAACATAGGTGTCTTATACAAACGGCTTCTGCTAATGTTTAGATCACTCTAAAATAAAGCAGTTATTCTTGTGATCCGCGCCGGCGATTATCACGTTGTTTATGATATGCATGCACTCACTCCAAGACTGAACAGCTTCAACGTTGGCCCCCTTGTTATCAAGGGCTCCTCATGTGAACCCGTGAATCAAACTAAATCAATAGTAAAAACAGATCCAAACAGTGATGAATTCTTACTAATTGCTGTTGGAAATACGCAAGATACTAGTGCGTTCAATCAGCTATTCACGAGATTTTCCAAAAAAATATTTGCCATGGGCATGAAACTTACTCGAAATGAGCAGGTGGCACACGACCTAGTGCAGGAGGCGATGTTGACGGTATGGCAGAAAGCGCCCTTGTACGACCTCGACCGCGGCACAGCCCAAAGCTGGATATTTACATTAACACGCAATCGGTGTTTCGATATGCTCCGCAAGCAGAAGCGTCAGCCCAGCACGGTTAGTGCGGATGACATCTGGCCTGTCGAAGGTGATGGAGACGCAGTTTTTGTGAACGAAGAGCGCGGCTCTCTCGAAGTTGAGATCGCGCAAATAGAACGGTTTTATGCGGATTTGCCAGAAGCCCAACAAGCGGTAGTTAAGCAAATATTTGTGTTGGATAGAACTCACGAAGAAGCTGCTAAGGCTCTTCAAATACCCTTAGGTACACTTAAGTCCAGATTGCGACTTGGTGTGGGCAAATTACGACAATTGATCGGAACTAAATGATGACTAACTCTGCAAATTTCCACCCGTCTCTTCAGCTGCTGACTGAGTTTTCTCAAGGCAGTCTGTCCGTGGGGATGAGCGTTGCACTCTCAGCTCACATTGAGCTTTGTCGAGCATGTCGAGAGAAATCCAATGGTCTGGAATCCGAGGCGGCCAAGTCTTGGATGCAAGTTTCTGAGAAGCCAAAAGCGCCAGATTTTACCAGTATGATCTCGGCAATCGTCGAGCAGCCTCAAACCACAGAACTCGCGCCTGCGGCTAACTCAAATGACAATTTAGTTAATAAGATGCACATGTTAAACCATAGCGTTATTCTTCCTCACGTGTTGGCAAGAGCGGCGTCTCAAGGTTTGGTGTGGAAAAAGTTGGCTGGGGGTATTAACCAGGCACAGGTAGTTCTTGATAATAAAACCCAATGTGAGTTCATCTATATGACCCCAGGCAGTCAAGTGCCGGTGCACAGGCACGAGGGGAGTGAAGTCACTTTGGTTTTAGATGGCAGTTTCAGTGATGAACTGGGTCACTATAAGGCGTCGGATTTCATGGTGCGGACCAAGCACAATCAGCACACGCCAACCAGTGAGGAAGGTTGTTTGTGCTTCTCAGTCTTAGATAGCCCGCTGACCTTTACCAAAGGCTTAGCTAGACTGATGAACCCATTTATCCAATATAAGTTTCGTAAAGCGATGGCCCAACGCGCCTAGCATAATTGCTCGGGCAACGTTTTCGGATTACCTGAAGCAGACTTGTAGTTAAGTCTGTTTTTTTTGTTTTTGTTTTTGTTCTTTATTCTTTTTATTGTCTTCTCTTCCTCTCTCATTGTTATTTTTTACTCCTCGCGCTCCCACATTTCTGAGGCTCGAGAGTTCTCGGTATAGCTTATTTCATGTCGATTTTTTAACGGCATCGATATTCATAGCTACCGAAACTCTTTGTCTACTGCCGGTGTATTGGCGCACGCCGTGTTTCAACCATGCAGGAAAAACCAGTAAATTGCCTCGCTCTAAATTTAGTTCAACTTCATATTGCTGAGGTTGACCATTTGAGCCAATAAGCCTTGCTGCGGTGTTGTGCATTGCCGCCATTGGAAAGCGTGGGTCTTCAATATAGAAGGCGCCACCGACATCTTTTATGCTGCCTGGCGCCTCGCTTAAGTTCTTGCTTAGATCGTCACCTAAATCTAAGTAGAGAACAGCAGCCCAAACATTTCCAGGGTGAGCGTGGGCCTGATTAAGCCCGCCATTAGATGTCACGTTAGCCCACATACGTACCGACCAATCATAGCTATCTACAGTAGAATCTTGAAAATGGCTAAGGCGCTTACAAATTTTAATTGTTGTATCTGCGAGTTTAACCGCGGCTGATCCCCCCCAATTGAGCATGTCAGTATCAGAGTGCCAGCCACCAATGTTGGATCGGTTCAGACCAGCTGAGATCGCCATATTTTTAAAGATAGCCGCTTCCAAATCCTCCAGCAAAGGCTCTGCATCTTTGAGGCGCGTGTAAGCAAGCGGGGTCTCGAAGAAGCCGAGGTGCTGTGCTTCGACTTTTAGGGGTGTTGTGTTGTCATGATTTCGCATAGTGTTTGCAATAATACCCGAGAAAAATTACAGCTTATTGACTGTGCAGGCCTCTATTTTCGCAGCATCGCTAGCAAAATGGAGGCTGGTGGGGCGCCGTGTCACAAAAGTGCAAACTAACCGTAGCACAAATGAAATATGCCCCGCCTATTATTATCTCAACTTAAGACACAGCCCCAAATACACACAAAGATTAAACGCTGAACAATCGGAAATCGAATAAGACTTAATAGGAGTCAATATGAATTTTAAGCGCTCAAAACTTAGCTCAATTGCAACAGCTGTCGCACTAGGAATCGCTGCCATGTCAGTACAGGCTGCTGATCAGCCTATTTTACCAACAGCCGGCGCTAGCGCAGACGCAGTATTCACTGGCGGCGCTACCATTAACGGTGGCGCCAGTTATCTGTCAGCAGTCCCAGCCACTGAAGCGGCCGACTTGGTTGCTACCATCAAACCCGCTGCTGCCGATGTTGGCAAGATGGGTAGTTTGATTGTAGTTGCTGAGATTCCTGGATTGGGTTTGTTTAACCTTCTTTCTGGTGGCATTTGGGTTCCCCTTACTGATGTTGCTAACGTTCAGACATTTGCCAGTAAAGTGCTTTCAGCCTCCGAGGAAGTGACAATAATTGATGACTTGGTAGGTATTGATACAAATCTTGCTGGCACGACCATCAGTGCATTTGTCGGTTATTACACCGATGGAGATCTTGCAACACTAACTTTTTCTGGCACGCCAGCGGCATTGGCCATCTCTCCTGCAGTAACTGCTGGATGCCCGACTAACACCTTAAACAGTGGCTTGACCTTTCAGGGTAAGCCGACTTGCACACTAACAGGGCGAATTACTAGCGACACTCACTTAACATCAAACAATACTTACCTGCTTCAAGGGCAAGTGGTTATCGGCGAGAACGTAGTTGCTGGCGAAAAGACTCAGCTTACAATCGACGCGGGAACTTTCATTTTTAATACTGGTGGTGTTCACTTGTTGGTGGTTGATCGTAACGGTCAGATTCAGGCCAATGGCAGTGCGGCTAAGCCTATTATTTTTAGCTATGAAGGCGATGAAGATGCGACCGCTGATACTCGTGGTCAATGGGGCGGCCTGGTGATTAATGGCAGCGCCACTATCAACGAAGCAGGCGGAGTCGCCGATGGCGAGGGTGCAAGTGGCTTGTATGGCGGCACTAACGATACCGACAGCAGTGGCTCAATAACGTATGTGCAGGTTAAATATGCGGGCAGAGTATTTACAGAATCTGATGAGCTTAATGGTATCGCCTTCCAAGGCGTAGGCAGCGGCACAAACGTAGACTATGTTCAGGTTCACAACAATTCAGACGATGGTGTTGAATTCTTCGGCGGCTCTGTTAATGCCAAGCATTTATTCTTGACGGGCAATGAGGATGACTCAATCGATTGGACTCAAGGCTGGACTGGTAAGGTTCAGTTTGCCGCGGTTCGCATGGGTTCAAGCTCGGATCATTGCATCGAAGCTGACAATAATGGTGACAACAACGACGCGACTCCACGTTCAAACCCTATAATTGCTAACCTAACTTGCTCGGGTGGTTTTAATGACGACGGTCAGGGTGTGCGCCTGCGAGAGGGTACTTCGGCGACGATCACTAACTCTGTTATTGCCGGTTTTTCCAGCTACTGTGTCGACATAGACCAAGATGCGACGTTTAACAATGCCGGCGGCTCTATTGCCGGTCTGAACGGCAATTTGGTAATGCGCCACACGCGTGTATCAGCGGGCTGTGCTTTTAGTGCAAGCAGCGGCGATATTTTCTCTGTGGCTGATTGGTACGCGGCCCAGATCGGAAGCGGTTCGGGAACTGATCTAGGCGGTACACTGGGGTTAACCAACGGCAATGCGATTAATGCTGTAACCGTTGATAGCACTCTAAGTGACCCCTTCTTTGATCAGGTCGATTATATAGGCGCGATCAAAGACGATACGTCTGACTGGTCTGCTGGCTGGACATTTAAGACCTTCGTTCAGTAGTAAATAGTCGCTTATGCAAGAACAGAAGGAAGGGTAGATCGAAAAAGGGCGCCTTAGGGCGCCCTTTTTTTATTCCCTGCCGCATCCTGAAAGAATTACTGGCAATTCAACGGGATAGCAAAGGGTGGCAGTTGGCTTGCCCACTGTAATATTTTTGACTTGTTCTAGTAATACAACTGTCACGAAGTAGTAATACACTTTGCGCAATTACAGAATACAAGACTTGGAGCTTCATCGTTATGTCAGCTGGACTTACCCGAAAACTACTGACTGTTAGTATGGTAGCAATTGTGAGCAATACCGCCATTGCACAGTCAATAGTACAACCTCAGATAGAAGAAATTGCCGTTATCGGACAATTCGTTCCAGATGAAAAGCGGGGCACCTCAGCTATTGCTAACGTGATTGGCTCAGAGCAGTTCACTAAATCTGGTGATGCTAATATAGCCGAAGGCCTTAAACGGGTCGCAGGCTTGAGCACTGTCGGCGGTAAATTCGTTTTTATTCGTGGTTTAGGTGAGCGCTACTCTACTACCTTGCTAAACGGTGCGATTCTTCCAAGTCCGGAACCGGTTAATCGTGTTGTTCCGCTTGACCTTTTTCCCACGTCCATCTTGGATAGTGTTTTGGTTCAAAAAACTTACTCTGCTCAATACCCCAGCGAATTTGGCGGTGGTGTGCTGCAGCTGCGAACTAAAAAGTCCACTGATGAATTTTTCTGGAACGTATCATCTTCAGTCGGATTAGAAGATGAAGTAAATTTCTCAAATGGTTTTACTATTCCAGGCGGTGGTAAAGACTGGGCCGGTTTTGACGACGGTTATCGTGATATTCCAGGACCACTAAAGGAAGCGACTGCCGGTGGCCAAGAATTGAGACCATTTAGCCGATTTCTAGGCACAGGCTACACATCTGAAGAATTGCAGACTATCGGGCGCAGTTTACGCAACGAATACAATCCGGAATTTGATAGCCTGCCAGCCAATTACAATGTGCAAACATCAATGGGTAACTTCCATTATTTAGGTGATAGCGGCGCTAAAATCAATTATTTAGCGGCTATTAATTATTCTAATTCTTGGGATACGGAACGCATCGAGCGTAACTCGTATAAAAACAGCAGCACGGCCGAAGGCGGCTTAGAAATTGAAGACGACCTCGATTTCGTGGGCACTGAGCACAGCATCGATGCGAGTGCGATTGTAACCGCCGGTTTGGATATCAATGAAAACCATAACGTTCGGTTTACGTCAACAACGCTTCGTAAAACAGATGACCGAGTCAATGAGTTAACCGGTGACTTGGCCGCTGAGAATATCGTTCGAATTAATGAAATCGAATATATAGAGCGAGAGCTGATGTCAAATCAGCTTCAGGGCGACCATTATTTTCCTAGTATTAACGAGCTAGTTGTCAACTGGCGCTACTCCGATGTGACGGCTACTCGCGATGTTCCTGACAATCGTCGCTATCGCTATGATCTGTTAAACGGCGCTTACACTTTTTCAACTCGTGCCGATGGCAACGTTAGACGTTTCATGGCTCTGGAAGACAATGCAGCAGACTTTGGTCTTGATGCAACAATGGTGTTTTATGGTCCAGCGAATTCAGTAATCACAGCCCAAGCAGGCTATGTGCAAAACGAGAAGGAACGTAATTCTGAGATTCGTCGCTACACGTTTTTTGATCGGGGTAGCCTTGCTAATGATCAGGACCTCCTTCAGCAAGATTTAGAAACAGTGTTCGCCCCTGAAAACATTGCTCCAAATGGGTTTGAGCTTCGAGAATTGACTCGGGCAACAGATAACTATGTTGCCAATAATGAGTCAGAGGCTTTCTACCTGCAAGGTGAGGTGAATTTCGATGACCGTTTGAGATTGATGCTTGGTGCTCGAAATGAGACGTTTGAGCAGCGCGTTGAAACTTTTGACCTGTTTAATGTGGAGCAGCCAGTAAACGCTAGTCAGGCAAGCGATGATATTCTGCCAGCGTTTAGCGCCACCTTTGTAAACAATGAGCATCAGTTTCGAGTTGCTTACAGTGAAACGCTGTCACGTCCTGACTTTCGGGAGCTTTCTCCGGCGGCGTTTACCAACCCTGTAACCGGCCGCGAAGTGATCGGTAATCCTGATCTGCAGGTCACCAGCATTCAAAACTACGATTTCCGCTGGGAATGGTACTTTGGCTTCAATGACTATATGTCTTTTGGTCTTTTTTATAAGCAATTTGAGCTGCCAATTGAATCAACTGTTAGAGCGGGTCCAGCTCAGCAACAATCTTTCTCTAACGCTGAGAGTGCAGAGAACCAAGGCGCTGAATTTGAATTTTATAAGCGTTTAGATTTTTTAGGCGGTCGTTGGGAGGACTTCTACTTGCAGGGGAATCTCTCATACATTGAATCTACCGTTGAAATTCGCAAAGAAGACCAAAATATTCTGACCAATATCTCTCGCCCTCTTCAAGGTCAGTCTGATTGGCTGTTCAATGCTCAGGTTGGCTATGAGCCTTATTCAGGCGTGACAGCGACGTTGCTTTATCACTATTCTGGCGAGCGGATTGCCGAGGTGGGTACCAGTGGCGCACCAGATCTGATAGCGCAGCCTTTGGGCGAGCTCAACTTTGTCTATATCCATGAATTTGGTGACTCGTGGAGGGTTAATGCGAAGCTGAAGAATATGATGAATGAGCGCATGGAGGTTCGCCAGGGCGGTTTTATCACTACGGGTTTTTATCAGGGCCGCACAGCCAGTGTTCAGCTAGACTACACATTCTAATATGACCGGTTGCGAATGCGGCCGCTTTAACGAAAGTTTCTGTTTTCCATACACTTTTTTGTTAATTACTGCTTGTCATTGTCACACAAGTGTCATATAAAATTGCTTAAATAATTACAGACTTATTGCCAATTCTCGTAGTTAAAAAGTGAAGTACACGATGACCGAAGCCACTGTATTGATTGTTGACGATGAAGCCGCTATTCGCGACATGGTTGGAATTACGTTGGATCTTGCCGGATTTAATAGCATCAGCGCTGCCAACGCCCACGACGCTCATGTCGCTATTATAGACAGCAAGCCTGATTTAGTTCTGCTTGATTGGATGCTTCCAGGCGGCAGCGGGATCGAGCTAGCCAGGCGCCTGCGCCGCGATGAGATCACCGCCAATATTCCTATTATCATGCTTACCGCTAAAACCAGTGAGGACAACAAGGTACAAGGGCTTAACGAAGGCGTAGATGATTACGTTACTAAGCCGTTCTCGCCAAGAGAGCTGGTGGCCCGTATAAAGACGGTCATGCGTCGAATCAATGGTAAGCAGAAGGACAAAGTGCTGCGGGTCTTTGACTTGCAGCTTGACCCTACTAGCCACAGAATTTCCATTGAAGACCATCCGGTTGATATGGGTCCCACTGAATTTCGGCTTTTGAAGTTTTTCCTGCTAAACCAAGAAAAGGTATTTAGTCGCGATCATATTCAGGATTCAGTCTGGGGCGGAAACGTCTACCTTGAAGAGCGGACAATTGACGTCCATATCCGCCGACTGCGTAAGGCGCTTTCCTCCGTTGAAGCAGCGGCTATCGACTATGCGATATTAATCCAAACAGTACGTGGGGCTGGTTACCGTTTCTCCGTTCGACCGTCTTAGTTGCTAGCCTAAGGCTTTGATGGGTTGTCTCTATTAAGCATTAACTAATAGATATGAACTGTCAGCATGAGCAGCGGGCTTTGAAAGTCTGCGATGTGCCCGGGGGTATTTTGGGTGGCCTCTTTGCACTCTTTTGGTAATCTGTTGACACTATTTTGGTGCCCCCTCCTTTTTTTTATCCTTGAATAACACTCGTTTTTGTTTTTCTCCGCAATGTTCTCTTTTTGCAATCCTCTATTTTTTCGATGTTTTGCCTTTCAAAGTTTTCGTTTTTAAGCGGTGTTTCGACTCATGTTTCTTAATGAAACGGCTGGAGAAGCCCATAGATAATAAGCTGGCTGCGATTACTTTAAATCGGCAATTGCCCCTATTGAATTATGGAGACAATACTGTCCACCACAGCGAAATCAAATGAAGCACCAAATCGTCAGTTATTCCGATGCTCTTAGTAATTAATTCCGAAGAGTTATCCGCACCAATATAAGTCAACCTGCATTTTTTTATTGTCAGGGGAACTTAAATGTTCAAAACTACTCAAAAGGCTGCGGCCTTCAAGTTAGCTTTTGCGACGATAGCAGGAATCGCGTCTATAACCACAGCGCCTGCAACATTTGCACAAGACGAAGCAGAGATCGAAGAAGTTGTTGTTACTGGCTCGCGTATCAGAAACCCGAACCTTACTCAGTCCAGCCCGGTCGCGTCTGTCGACGCCGCTACAATTGAACTGCGCCAAGTTCTAGTAGTTGAAGAATTCCTACGAGAAATCCCAGGTGTTGTTCCTAGTATTGGTGGCTCGGTAAACAATGGTAACGGCGGTTCTTCTTTCGTTGACCTTCGTGGTCTCGGTAGCAACCGTAACATTACTCTACTCAACGGCACTCGCGTTGTACCTGCCGACCTTCAAGGGCGTACTAACCTAGACATCATCCCAGTAGCTTTACTTGAGCGTGTTGACGTTCTAACTGGCGGTGCGGGTTCTACTTACGGTGCTGACGCTATTTCTGGCGTAATTAACTTTCGCACCAAAACAGATTTTGAAGGTATCGACTTTCGTGTGTCCCAAGCCGACACCTTCGAAGGCGGCGGTGAGTCTAATCGCTATGATTTAACGCTTGGTGGTAACTTTGCCGAAAACCGCGGTAACGCCGTGATAAGCATCGGTTATACTGACCGTGCAGCACTGCTGCAGGGCGAACGAGAGTTCGGAGAGTTCAACGTATCTTCAATCAGCGGAAACCCAGGTGGATCGTCTACAACAGTGCCTACCCGTTTCACTCTTCCGGGCGCACAAACCGCTGACATCGCAGCGGTTGTTCCTGGTTACACTGGCGGTTTCCTACAAGCGTCTCCAGACGGTTCCGAGTTGCAGCCTTTCTATCAGAACTTCAACTTCAATCCGCTTAACCTGTTTCAGGTTCCTTTAGAGCAGTTTCGCACCTACGGCGCGGCCAACTACCAGCTTACTGATGACATTGAGTGGTACTCTGAAATTTTGTACGCGCAGAGCTCAAACATTACTAACCTCGCGCCTTCTGGCAGCTTTGGTTTTTCTGCATTGACGCCACTGTCTAATCCTTTCATTCCGCCTACGGCTCTAAATCAGATCTGTGGAGCATTGCAAATTGGTGCCGCTAATTGTGCTGCTGGTGCTGGCGCAACTAGCCAGGCCGATCCTGCTTATCAGGAAGTGAATATCAATTACGCGCGCCGTTTCACTGAGCTTGGTCCCCGTACCAATGAGCGTCAAACTAGCGTTTGGCAGTTCAAAACTGGCGCTCGCGGTCAAATCACTGACGACTTGGCATGGGATGTATTTTACGCCAGAGGCGAATCTGATCTGACTTTTCGACAGGGCGGCAACGGCACGCGTACTCGTCTGACTCAGTCTGTTCAAGCGACTAACGCTGAAACTTGTCAAAATACAGCTGGCGGCTGTGTGCCAATCAACCTTTGGGGCCCTGAGGGCAGCATTACTCCTGAAGTTGGTGCGTTTCTTGACGTAGGTAACGGCGGTTCTACATTTACTGAGCTAGAACAGGTTCAGGCTTTCATAAGTGGCGACCTGCCATTTTCTATACCTGGCGTTGACGCGCCAATCTCCGGCGTGTTCGGCTACGAGTACCGTGATTACACAGGCGGTCTGGTCAACGAATTGCTAACGCAAACTGCTGGTGAAGTACTGGGTAACGGCGCTGCCGCACCTAACCGCTTTGGTACTTATGATGTTAGCGAATTGTTTTTCGAAGCTAACGTTCCTGTACTGCGCGATGTAGCTTTTGCAGAGGAATTAACTCTCCAGCTTGGCTTCCGTTCTTCTGATTACTCTACAACGGGCACTGAGGACACTTGGAAGATCGGTGGTACTTGGTCACCAATTGAAAGCCTTCAGTTGCGTGGTAACTTTCAGAAGGTAACGCGTGCACCTAACATTAGTGAGTTATTTAACCCGCAGGTGACTGGTCTGAGTAACTTCTCTGTTGACCCGTGTGCAGGTGCGGCGCCTAACGGCAACGCCGATTTACTTGCGATCTGTTTAGCTCAGGGTGCTCCTGCCAACACTATCGGCGGCATCGTAGTTGATCCGGCGGGTCAGGTAAACGTCACTACTGGCGGCAACCTGAATCTAGACGCTGAGGACGCAGAAACGTGGACACTCGGTGCTATTTTTCAGCCCGAAGCGATCCCAGGTCTAGCTATTACAGTGGATTACTACAGCATCGTAGTTGAAAACGCGATCACTAACCCAACCGCTGATGATGTATTCTCTGGCTGCTTTGGACCTGGTTTTGGTGGAGGGACTTTAGCAATTTCCGGTGCTTCGGCTGCAAACCCAGCATGTTCTGGAATCCGTCGTAATCCTGAAACAGGAAACCTGTTTGGTAATGTTGGGACTACTTTTGGTCTGCCACAAGTTCTAACTAATCAAGGCACGCTGGAAACGAGTGGTGTTGACGTTACTGCGAACTACTCTTACGACCTAGGCCGCATCGGTACGCTGAACTACAACGGTGCCCTTAACTGGACTGAGCAGTCGTTGTTTCAGGCTAGCCCAACCGGCATTAATCGAGAGTGTACTGGTTTTTACAGTGTTAACTGCGATTCGATCCAGCCTGAGTTTATGGCAACAAACCGTCTAACTTTGCAGAGCAATGTGCTTGATCGCAATGTTGATGTTTCACTGCTGTGGAGATACTTAGCCGAGATGGAAGTTGAGCCCGGTGCTGGTACTTTTCAGGCTAGGTTCACTGACATGGACGCCGCCAACTACTTCGACTTAACAGTGCGTGGCGACATCACTGATGAGTTTCAGTTTACTTTAGGTATCTTGAACATAGCTGACCGTGAGCCTGACTTTGTAGGTTCAAACATTGGTGCAACTGCCTTTAATACTGGTAACGTGTATCCATCTACTTACGATCCATTGGGTCGACGTTATTCTTTAACTTTGCGTTACAGCATGTAATGGGGTCCAGCTGGATTTGATCCAGCTAGAGATTGGAAAAAGGCGAACTTAGGTTCGCCTTTTTTTTGCCTACGATTACCGATTGTCCTCGGGACCGATTTAATGGGTCGCTACAAACTAATATTGGAGACGAATTAAAGGAGTGCGTAAAAAGGCTCACGCAGTGCTACGCCTAATGTTATGGCTGACATTACGGATAAGGACAAATTGATGAAAAAAGAAACACTCGCCATTCATCCAGCTTACGAGACTGACAAAGCCACAAATTCTTGCGCGGTGCCTATTTATCAAACTGTCGCCTATGAATTTGACGACGCTCAACACGCTGCTGATTTATTCGATTTGGCGTTGCCGGGCAACATTCATAGCCGAATTATGAACCCTGCCTGCGACTCTCTTGAGTTCAATATGTCAGCCATGGGCGGGATAGGCTTGCGCTAGTGCGGTAATGGCTTTGCGTTCAATTGAGTCGCTTCGGCAGATCAGTGTATTTTTCTTTACAGGGCGAGATTTTATTCGGGATGTGCTAGTTCAGTGCACGGCTTTCAGGCGTCTCAAAACAGAGCAAAAAATGCCCTATTTAAGGGATATAGCTCAATGACACCAGGATAGAGAATAAGTTTCGTCATGCTGAAAGTGTTTTTCAAAAAACCACGATATTCATAGGAAAATGCCCTGTAAAAGTGCGAAACATGACGGTAAATGTCTTTTATCTTTACGAATATTACGAGTTGTAACAATTGTTACTATGTGTTTCACCGCGAGATGTGTAAAATCCTCACCACGTGAATCATCTCTGCATCAATGATTTGCATAAATTAACTGGAAGAGAAGAGCACAAAATCAATAGATAGGGCTCTAATTTTTCATTTTCACAATTGTAAGGGGGAACTTAAATGTTCAAAATTACCAAGAAGGCTGCTGCCTTCAAGCTGGCTTTTGCAGCAATAGCGGGAATTTCGTCTTTGACGACAGCGCCTGCAATATTTGCACAAGACGAAGCACAGATTGAAGAAGTTGTCATAACCGGTTCGCGTATCACTAACCCGAACTTGACTCAGTCTAGCCCGGTTGCATCTGTTGATGCCGCTACGATTGAACTGCGTCAGGTAAACGTTGTTGAAGAATTCCTGCGAGAAATCCCAGGCGTTGTTCCTAGTATTGGTGGCTCAGTAAACAATGGAAACGGCGGTTCTACTTTCGTCAACCTGCGTGGTCTTGGCAGCAACCGCAACATCACGTTGTTGAATGGTACTCGCGTTGTACCTGCCGACCTTCAAGGTCGTACTAACCTCGACATCATTCCGGTAGCATTACTAGAACGTGTTGATGTTCTAACTGGCGGTGCGGGTTCTACTTACGGTGCAGACGCTATTTCAGGCGTAATTAACTTTCGCACCAAAACAGATTTCGAAGGTATAGACTTTCGTGTATCACAAGCCGACACTTTTGAAGGCGGCGGAGAATCTAATCGCTATGACTTAACGCTTGGTGGTAACTTTGCAGAGAACCGTGGTAACGCCGTTGTTAGCATAGGCTACACAGACCGCAAGGCGCTGTTACAGGGCGAACGAGACTTTGGTGAATTCAACATATCATCATTCAGTGGTAACGCTGGCGGATCATCGACTACGGTTCCAACCCGTTTCACTCTTCCAGGTGCACAAACTGCTGACATCGCAGCGGTTGTTCCTGGTTACACAGGGGGCTTCCTACAAGCGTCTCCAGACGGTTCCGAGCTACAGCCTTTTTATCAGACTTTTAACTTCAACCCACTTAACTTGTTTCAGGTGCCTCTAGAGCAGTTCCGTACCTATGGTGCAGCGAACTATCAGCTCACTGATGACATAGAGTGGTACTCAGAAGTGTTGTATGCTCAAAGCACTAACGAAACTAATCTCGCGCCTTCAGGTAGCTTTGGTTTCTCTGCATTGACGCCACTGTCTAATCCATTTATTCCACCTACGGTTTTAGGTCAAATTTGTGGTTCGTTGCAAATTGGCGACGCGACATGTAACGCAGCTGCTGGCGCAACTAGCCAGACTGATCCTGCTTACCAGGAAGTGAACATCAACTACGCACGCCGTTTCGTTGAGCTTGGACCTCGTACTAATTCGCGTCAAACTAGCGTATGGCAGTTCAAGACTGGTGCCCGTGGTCAAATCACTGACGACTTAGCATGGGATGTATTTTACGCCAAAGGCGAATCTGATCTGACTTTTCGACAGGGTGGTAACGGTACTCGTACTCGTTTAACTCAGTCTGTTCAGTCTACTAACACTGCAACGTGTCAAGATGCGTCTGACGGCTGTGTGCCTATCAACTTATGGGGCCCTTTGGGCAGTATCACACCTGAAGTTGGTGCGTTCCTTGACGTTGGTAACGGTGGCTCCACATTTACTGAGTTAGATCAGCTGCAAGCTTTTATTAGCGGCGACCTGCCATTTTCTATACCCGGCGTTGACGCGCCAATCTCTGGCGTGTTCGGCTACGAGTATCGCGATTACACAGGCGGTCTGGTCAACGAATTGCTAACGCAAACTGCTGGTGAAGTATTGGGTAACGGCGCTGCCGCACCTAACCGCTTTGGTACTTATGATGTTAGCGAATTCTTTTTTGAAGCCAATATTCCTGTACTGCGCGATGTAGCTTTTGCAGAGGAATTAACGCTTCAGGCCGGTTTCCGTACTTCTGATTACTCTACAACGGGCACTGAGGACACTTGGAAGATCGGTGGTACTTGGTCTCCAATCGAAAGTCTTCAGTTCCGCGGTAACTTTCAAAAGGTAACGCGTGCACCAAACATTAGTGAGCTATTTAACCCACAAGTAACCGGTTTGGATAACTTCGCTATTGATCCGTGTGCAGGTGCGGCGCCTAACGGCAACGCTGATTTGCTTGCGATTTGTTTGGCTCAGGGTGCTCCTGCCAACACTATCGGCGGCATCGTAGTTGACCCAGCTGGTCAGGTGAACGTCACCACTGGTGGCAACCTGAATCTAGAAGCTGAGGATGCTGAAACTTGGACACTCGGTGCTATTTTTCAGCCCGAAGCAATTCCTGGTCTAGCTATTACAGTGGATTACTACAGCATCGTAGTTGAAAACGCGATCACTAACCCAACCGCTGATGATGTATTCTCTGGCTGCTTTGGACCTGGCTTTGCTACTGGTGGTTTAGCAATCTCAGGCGCTTCAGCCTCAAATCCAGCATGTTCTGGAATCCGTCGTAACCCTGAAACAGGAAATCTGTTTGGCAATGTTGCGACTACTTTTGGTCTGCCACAAGTTCTGACTAACCAAGGCACGCTGGAAACTACGGGTGTTGACGTTACTGCAAACTACTCTTATGACCTGGGTAGTATTGGTACGCTAAACTACAACGGTGGCCTCAACTGGACTGACCAGTCGTTGTTTCAGGCTAGCCCAAATGGTATTAACCGTGAATGTACTGGTTTTTACAGTGGTAACTGTTCGTCTGTCCAGCCTGAGTTCATGGCAACAAACCGTTTAACCTTGCAAAGCAACGTGCTCGATCGCAATGTTGACGTTTCACTGCTATGGAGATACATAGACGAAATGGTAGTTGAGCCGGGTTCTGGTACTTTCCAGCCTCAGTTCACTGAAATGGATGCCGCAAACTACTTCGACCTAACAGTGCGTGGCGACATCACTGATGAGTTTCAGTTCACTTTAGGTATCCTAAACATAGCTGACCGCGAGCCTGACTTCGTAGGTTCTAACATTGGATCAACGGCCTTTAATACGGGTAACGTGTACCCATCTACATATGATCCATTGGGTCGTCGTTATTCCCTAACTTTGCGTTACAGCTTGTAATGGGATCTAGCTGGGTTTAACTCAGTTGAAAAACTAAAAAAAGGCGAACTTAGGTTCGCCTTTTTTTTTGCCTGCGATTTCAGCTACACTTCATGATCTTTTCTATGGTTCGCTGATCTATTAAACTAGAAAGTAACCGCGTTGAGACGACTCGCTCACGACTAATATTACGACTGACATTACGAATAAGGACAAATTGATGAAGAAAGAAACAATCGCCATTCATGCAGGCTACGAGACTGACAAAGCCACGAATTCTTGCGCCGTGCCTATTTATCAAACTGTGGCCTATGAATTTGACGACGCTCAACACGGCGCTGATTTATTCGATTTGGCAGTGCCTGGCAATATTTATAGCCGGATTATGAATCCTACCTGTGACGTTCTTGAGCAGCGTATGGCAGCCATGGAAGGAGGGATTGCAGGTTTGGCAGTAAGCTCGGGAATGGCGGCGATTAACTACGCAATTCTGACTATTGCAAAAGCCGGTGACAATATAGTCTCAACTCCACAGCTCTACGGAGGCACCTATACGCTTTTCGCGCATATGCTGCCGAGTCAGGGGATAGAGGTACGCTTTGCCGAAGACGACTCAGCTGAAGCTATAGAGAAGCTTATCGATGAAAATACCAAAGCGGTTTACTGCGAAACTATAGGCAACCCTGCCGGTAATATTATTGATCTAGCGCCTGTTTGCGAAGCGGCTCATCGCCACGGTGTTGCCGTAATAGTCGACAACACAGTAGCGTCTCCGGCGCTGTGTAATCCTATCGAATTTGGAGCTGACATTGTTGTACACTCTCTCACAAAATATGTCGGGGGACATGGCACTACAATTGGCGGCGTTATTGTTGACTCCGGCAAGTTTCCTTGGGCTGAACACGCACGGCGCTATCCAGAGCTAAATCAACCTGAGCCTTCTTATCACGGCGTGGTTTATACCGAAGCTTTTGGGCCAGCAGCCTTTATTGGCAGAGCGAGAACAGTGCCGCTGCGAAATACAGGCTCAGCGCTTTCACCAATGAGCGCGTTCATGATTATGCAAGGTCTTGAAACCCTGAGCTTGCGAATGGAGCGCCACTGTGAAAATGCCAATGCGGTAGCGGAATACTTACAAAGCCATGACAAAGTAGATTGGGTAAGTTTCGGTGGTTTGGAAAGTGACTCGCAAAATGCGATGGCTAAGAAATACTGTGGTGGCACGCCGGCCTCGCTTATGACATTTGGCGTTAAGGGCGGTTTTGATGCCGGAGTTAAGTTTTATGATGCTCTGAAGATGATTAAGCGGTTGGTTAACATTGGTGATGCCAAGTCCTTGGCCTGTCACCCTGCATCTACGACTCATCGCCAGCTGTCTGAAACCGAACAGCTAGCGGCGGGCGTAAAGCCTGAAGCGATCAGGCTATGTATTGGAATCGAGCATATCGATGATATTAAAGCCGACTTAGAGCAAGCACTTAACGCGGTATAGCGTAGTCATTAGAATAATTGCATTACTAGCAGCGCACGCCCAGTAAGAGGCGTGCCTCGCTAGCGCTGGCCAAGCCGCGCTTACTGAGTCTTGCCTTGGCAGCAGAGAATTCAACTTGGTTGGCATTGTCGATTGCCAAGTCGCCATTTTCATTAAGCAGATTATTCTCGAACCCTATTCGGCAATGACCGCCCAGCTCGATAGCCTTCGCCATACATTCACTTTCACTCTGCCCGAACGCGCAAACCGACCAATAAGTTTGAGCGTGTAGACATTCAATTAAAGGTGACAATTCCTTTGGGTCAGACTGCTGGTTTGTTGAATACTTACCCAATACAAGCAACACATTTGGATTGTCGCTATGAATTAAGCCGCGCTGAACTAATTTAGTAAAGTGTTCGATATCAGCTTCTGAGTACAGAATAAACTGTGGCGCTATTTGGTTTTTATGCAGCCATTCCAAAAATCTTGCTGCCTCAAGGTCCTGTCCCACAGTGGGTATTAATTCACCAATGGCGATGGAGACAGCCTCAGGTTTTAGCTGTTTCACACAGTCCATTTGTTCGATAGGTGTGTATTTGCCAACGGATTCTGTGGTGACCTGAATGATCATCTCGTCCCCAACCTCCGTTCTCACTTTTGTAATCGCAGCTCGGTAATGATCGGGGTCCAAAGAGTGCTGATTCTTGGAATCTCGGACATGCAAGTGAATCATAGCCGCACCTGCTTCCTGACACGCTCTTGCTGTTTGGGCCAGTTCTTCAGGTGAGATAGGCAGTTTGCGATGATCGGCTTTGGTTTTGCGAGCCCCGTTTGGAGCCACAGCAATTACTACTGGGCGAGCTAAGTTATTTGTCATGAGACCTAGATTCAATTAATAAGCGCGATGGCTTGGTTAATAGACGATTCTAACTTGTCACATATCTCTACAAGCTGTTTTTCGGTAATAATAAACGGCGGCGCCAACAAGATGTGACAACCTAATCTGCCATCTATAGTGCCTGCGCCGGGATAGCAGATTAGCCCAAGGTTCATCGCTGCGTCTTTAATATGTTGGTGTAAATTGTGTTTAGCGTCGAAAGGCTTTTTGGTGCTTTTGCATTCCACTAGTTCGATTCCCCAGAAAAGGCCGCGCCCACGTATGTCTCCGACGTGATGGTGGGATGCAAAAGTATCGACTAAACGCCGATGAAATGCGCTTCCCAGCTCTACTACCTGATTCAAGAGGTTTTCTTCTTTAATCACTTTTTGTACGGCAAGGGCAGCGGCACAGGCAATTGGGTGGCCTAAATAAGTATGCCCACCCAGAAACGCGCCACTGGCATTTTTGATTGTTGAAACTATTTCAGCAGAGCAAAGCATAGCTCCAATTGGTTGATAGCCAGCACCGAGGCCTTTTGCAATCGCAATAATATCTGGCTCAAATGATTCCTGTTCACAGGCATACATCGATCCGGTCCTGCCCATGCCGCACATCACCTCATCGGCGATGAGTAGAATCTCGTATTGCTTACAGATCTCTTTGATACGAGACCAATAGCCTGGCGGGGGAGTTTGCACACCGCCAGTTGCGCCACCAACAGTTTCGGCGACAAAGCCGACAATAGTGTCTGCTCCTTCGTGCAAAATCATGGTTTCTAATTCGTTGGCAATTCGCTGGCCATAGTCATGAATAGTCTCACCTTGAAGCTGATCTCTATAAGAGTAACAAGGGCTAATATAAAAGCCTGGATTGATTAGGCCTTCGAATGGTTTTCGTCTCCAGACATTTCCGCTAATTGAGAGAGCGCCTAAAGTATTACCGTGATAGCTCTGGCGTCTGGATACAAATTTTGTGCGCTGGGTTTGCCCTTTATCAAAAAAATATTGTTTGGCTATTTTTAATGCCGACTCAATTGCTTCGGAGCCACCTGACACAAAATAGATGTGCTCGATACTACTGGGAGCGTGAGTGACAAGAGTGTGCGCCAACTCTTCAGCAGGTTCAGATGTAAAGAATGCAGTATGGGCAAAAGCGAGTTTTTGAGCTTGGTCGATGATGGCCTGAGTGACATCTGGATGCGCATGCCCAAGACAGGATACCGCCGCGCCACCAGAGGCATCGATATAGCGTTTACCCTTTTTATCAATCAGGTAGGCTCCGTCACCGGCGACTGCCACTGGCAACGTTGAACTTAGCTGACGATGAATTATTCTAGATGTCTGTGGCATGATAATTCCCAGAGCTTAAAATAGGTAGAATGGGTGGTAGGCAGTAAAAAGGTTTAAATAAGAGTGTTTGATAAAGTGGTTGGTAAAGTGGTTGGTAAAATGATTAAAGGAACAGTTAAAAGTCGGGTTAAAAGTCGGGTTAAAAGTCGGGTTAAAAGTCGGGTTAAAAGTCGGGTTAAAACTATCGTGTCAGCATAGCGGGCGCCGACCCAGTTCAAGTCAATAATAGTAGCGCCAACGCCCGCGATTCACAATCCACAAAGTGCTGGTGATACCTATATAGCTGGAATAAAGTGTGTTCGCCGATAGCTGTTGTTCACACTAGTGGGACTCTTGTGAACACAAAAGGCGCAGTTTAAGGCCTAGTAAGCACTAGAATATGTCGTCAGCTTGGCCGGTAACTCCGATAAAAATTTATAAGGCTTGAAGTCATTGCTTGGGTTAGATTTTAGGGTGTGAGTTTAAGACTAGCCAAATGAAAAATCGGGAAAAACAAACATGGTGAAATATGCACACTTAAACTCAACGATTTCTGCCTACTTTAGTGCTGGGTTTGGCCCGGTGTTTTGGACAAGGTTGAGTCCTGCAAAATTAATCAATGCCGGTGTTTTAAGTCTTATTTTGTCTGTGACTGGAATTTCTCACAGGCAGGACCCAGAGTGGGAGCTTGAGCTTGAGCGTGATAGAGATGGGATTCAGGTATTTACCCGCTCGGTCGTGGGCTCACCTTACAAAGAAATGAAATCGTTGAGCTTAATACAGGGAGTAAGTTTAACGTCTTTAGTTGCGCTTATTGAAGATGCGCAGGCCTGTCCACAATGTGCGGACAAATGTGCCGAATCCTATTTGGTAGAACGGCTCAGCGAAACTGAATCATTGGTATACAACCACAATGAGATGCCTTTTCCGGTAACAGATCGGGATGTCGTTGCTCGTGTTACCTAGACTCGAGACCCAGAGTCATTGCAGGTGACGATGAGGAGTACCGCGGTGAGTGATGGTGTAGAAGGAAAAAGAGGTCGCCTCAGGCTAAAACAGGCCAATGCAACTTGGCAGTTGTCCCCGCAGCCAGATGGGTCTATAGAAATAGTGAACCAAGCTCATATCAACCCTGGATCCAATATTCCTGGAAGGGTAACTAACATGCTTCTAGTGGATACCCCTTTCGAGACCATGAAATCCTATCTTGCAGAAGTCGTTAAGCATAAGTATCAGGCCGCTCAGATTAACTTCATTCAAGACGCTGATTAAGAGTCCGTTTTGTTTATGGAAGAAATTGAAGATGACGATGAAGGAGATGCCGGGCAGGAGGGTGTAAGAAGGAGCAAGAAGGAGCAGTCTCTGAGAATTCGGAGCCTCGCAGCCAAACCATCAGGCTTGTTGCTTGCGAACAGTTATATAGCGTCCTGAGCAAGCAAGAGCGCCCTGCTCGACGGTCTCGCTGGACAGTTTAATTAGCCGAGAAAGTATTAAGAAGTATATATCCAGCGACAGCCTGAAGCTTTTATTGCTAATGAGAATCATTCGCATTACTATACTCCTGTCTGTGACAGCCTTTAGCAAGCTTAACGGGTTTACACCAAAAACACCCTGAGGAGGATATATGACTAATAGAGTTCTACTTGAAATTGACTGCGCAGCGTTTGAACGTTTACTGGCTTCCAATGGACTTTCCTTGGCTGAATTTCGCTGTGCTAATTCTCAGACTAAGCAGCAGGTCCACGATATGTATCTTCATGTGATGCGGCGTCAGGTGCGACATAACCCAAGTTGCGACTAGTTGCCAGAATGAGTGGCTCGCTTTGCTAACATGAGCCCTGAGGGCGTGATATGAGGCTTGCTTTGCCGAAGCTCCTATGGGAATCTTTTGAGGCTAAGTAATTTACTTTCACGCCCCTTATCTCTTAAGCAAAATCTATGGCTCATTCAGATAACGAACACGCTCATTCGCACGGACACTCTCATAGCCATTCTCACGATCATACTGAGCCGCCACCGGAACTCGAGCTGAAAGTAAAGGCTCTGGAAAGCTTGCTGGTCGAGAAAGGCTTAGTTAATCCAGAGGCGCTCAACGCCATTATCGACAACTATGAGCACAAGGTGGGCCCGCGAAATGGCGCCCACGTGGTAGCTAAGGCTTGGGTGGATGCAAGCTTTAAAGAAGCGCTGTTAGCGGATGCCACGGTCGCTGTCGCTGAACTCGGCTATTTCGGCCGGCAAGGCGAGCATCTGCGAGTTGTGGAAAACACCGCACACACCCACAACTTGGTAGTTTGTACGCTGTGCTCATGTTACCCATGGACTGTTTTGGGTCTGCCGCCTACCTGGTATAAATCAGCCCCTTACCGTGCCCGCGCTGTTAGTGAGCCGCGACAGGTTCTGGCTGAGTTTGGCACCACCTTGCCGGACAAAACAAAAGTGCGTGTATGGGACTCAACATCGGAGATGCGTTATTTAGTTATGCCTGTGCAACCTGTGGGCACTGAACATTGGAGCGAGGAAAGGCTGAGAGGTTTGGTGACGCGCAATTCAATGATTGGCGTTGAGTTAGCGAAATCGATTGATGATAACAGCGAGCAAGCGTGATGACAGGCGAGCAAGCGTGATAACAGATGAGCAAGCGTAATGAAAGGCGGGCACGATCTAGGCGGCAAGCAAGGGCTTGGTCCCATCTCCCCCGAGCCAGAGTCAGAAGAACCTGTTTTTCACGCTGAATGGGAGCGCCGAGTTTTCGCCATGACTTTAGCCACCGGCATGTTAGGTCAGTGGAATATCGATGAGTCTCGATTTGCGCGAGAATCGCAGCACCCTGTTGATTACCTTAAAAACAGCTATTATGAAAATTGGCTGGCTGGCATTCAAAATCTGTTAGTGAGTAAAGGTTTGGTGAGCGAAGAAGAACTGGCAGCAGCCTGCGGTGCGCAAAAAGCAGCTGCGCAGTTAATAATTCCAAACGCGCAAGAAGCGTTAAGAATAATAGGAACAGGTGGTCCCACACGTATGCCAAGTGACACTGTCCCGACGTTTAATATAGGCGACACAGTTCGGGCAAAAAAGATGCACACTAAAGGCCATTCGAGATTACCCGCCTATGCACAAGGCTCGATAGGCATAATAGAAGAGAATTACGGCTGTCATGTGTATCCGGATAAGAATTCGCTAGGTGAACACGTCGGCGAATATTTATACCGCGTTCGTTTTTCCAGCAGCAGTCTTTGGGGTTCGAGCGGCGAAAACGCGTATGAAAATGAGGTCCTGATCGACCTCTGGCAACCCTATCTAGAAAACTTTGAGTAAGCAGCTATGCCGTTAGCTAAAACTTATCCGTTTCAACCCTGTGACAGCGAGGGGCCTGTGTTTAAAGAGCCATGGGAGGCACAAGCCTTTGGCATGGTGGTGGCGCTTCATCAATCGGGTGCTTTTAGCTGGGAGGAATGGGCGACACATTTAAACGCTGAAATTACTGCTGCTCAGCTAGAAGGTGACCCTGATCTGGGCGATACTTACTACCGGCACTGGCTGCGTGCATTAGAGAAAATAGTAAGCAAAAAAGGTTTGTCATCAACAGCGGAGATATCGACCCGCGTGGAAAAATGGCGAGACGCTTATATCAACACCCCTCACGGCCAAGCCATTGAACTGACTAACGCTTCAACTTAGTGTGTCTTTAGCTAGTAGGCTCTTACTGTGATGATCAAAAATTCTTTTGTTGTTTGAAGACTCTGTAACCGCTAAAATTTCCACTGTAATATCATTTATTATCACAGTGCCATTGATTGTAGAGCTGGAGAATCTATTAGTGTCAAACTTCCGCCGTTTTTTGTGGACGATTCCACAGCCTGCTTATGTATTTGGCTGCGCCTTACTGGTCGCGACTTCCATCACATGGGAATGGATGGATGCGGACCTCTTAGTGACGCTGATAATCTTCTCAGCCATACCCCTTATTTTGCTGGCCGAGCGCTTAGTCCCCAAAAGGCGTGATTGGCTACTAAACTGGCGAGAGTTGGTAGAAGACGCTTGTTGGGTGTTAGCCGGGTTTTTAATTTGGCTCCCACTTTATGACGAATTTTACGATACGCCAATTTCAGATGCGTTTACAGCGATACGCGATTCCAGCGGATTGCCTTTCTTATTAGAGCCAAGTTCGACTATTGGGCTTTTATTTGCCGCATTAATAGCACTGATCGCATCTGAGTTTATCGGCTATTGGGCTCACCGAATTCAGCATCGTTACGTTTTCTTTTGGCGTATTCATGCTGCCCATCACCATATTACAAAAATGAGTGTTGCGAGGGCCGATCGCACACACCCTCTTGAGTTTTTAGCGCTCAATTTAGGAGGAGCCGTTGCGCTAGCGCTATTAGGTGCTAGTTCAGATGTGGTCGCTGTATACGTGACAATCGTGGTCACTAGCACGCGCGTAACTCATGCCAATTTGCCGCTACGACCCGGTGTTATCGGTTACATATTCAATACCCCCCAGTATCACCAGCTGCATCATTCTTGTAATTATGAAGAAAGTAATACTAATTATGGCTGCGTCATTATTTTATGGGATCGATTATTTGGCACCTTTTCAAACATTGAAAATATTGAAAAAATTGGCAACGGGACAGGAAAGTCTCTATCCATATTGACTCAGCTGAGTATTCCATTCCGCTCTAATGACTGTATTCGAAAATTTTAGTATTCATTAGTAATTAGCTGATAATTTAACCGGTGCAAAGGTCATGAAATGAAGATTTGTATGCGCCTGGGCAGTTGTCTTTTTTCTGCTTAGCTGCTCCGGGGAGTCGCAGGGCGCATTGCTTTGAGCAGGAAGAGGTGGTTCGAAAATTAATGATGGCAAAATACAGCGTGCTGAGGCGCGTATAGATTCTTTTTGCTCTTCAGAAAAAATTCAATTAGAAATTCTTCTCACTGATGCCGAAGCCTCCCATGCTTCAATTATTTATTATCAAGCTAGACAGCTTATATACGCAATATCTTCTAGTAAACATTAAAGCGATTAATATGAAAAAACTGACAGTGTATTTAACCTTAGCTTATTCAATCTTTTTTGCGTCGGCTAAGAAAACCTAACTACCACTCAAAATAAATCTGCTGAACAAATAATAACCGACTATAGGATAATTAAAGACGTCCCATATGCGACAGACATTCTACAAAAAATGGATATTTATCTTTCTAAGGATACAAAATCTCTAGGCAAGCATAATCACACTATTATTTTTTTGCACGGGGAGGCTACTATTTTAGCGACAAAAGTGAGGAAGAACGATGCATCGAGCCATATCTCAAAAAAGGGTTAAATGTGGTCAATAGGAACTACCGCCTCAAGAAGGGAGTGCCAGTTGCAACAACTGATTTAACAAATGCATTAAACTTTCTGAAAGCTAATAATAAGGACTACCCGCTAAATTTAGAAAGTGTCATTGTAACGGGATTTTCTGCCGGAGCACATATTGCAACAAATGTCGCATTTTCACAAAATAATCCAGAATTTCCTAACACCCTAGATCAAAACATAAAGATAACTGGTGTCATCAACTTTTCAGGCTCAGTAGATCGACAACACGTGATAGAAAGAACCTTTATTAATAGTGACATTGAAGTCCTAAGCACGCTTGGCAACGCGCTTTTTCCTTCTGAAGGTTACGAGGCGGAAGATGTCTATGCAGCGTAGAAACCCATAACCTACTTTGATAAAATGGACCCACCACTATTTTTATGGCAAGGCGCAATGGATGAGCAGATCCTGCCAAATACGTATGATGCATTCATTTCGTTATTAAGAAAAAACAAAGACGTTCACATTTCCGTCTCCAAAGGAAAGCATAGCCCAGCGGAAGACGAACTTAGCCATGCCTATGTTGAGATATTTTCTTTTTTAGACAATTTATAAACAGAATAAGGATCGCTACACTGTGTCATATATACTGGCAAGTTATGGCTCCGGTTATACGCATTATTTAACCAGCCAAGACTCTTTAGCCCAAGTAGAGTCTGTGTTGCATAATGTTCCAGATTAGAAAATCAAATAGAGAAAAGCAGTGCAAAAAATGACCTCATTCAAGAATATTAAGGAAAGAGCAGAAAAACGCAAAGGCGGCCCTGCAAGGCTTAAAGAACTGATGCCAAAATTGGCAAGTAAAAAGATGCTAATAGAGACAGGTGATGATCGTTATCTGGCGATGATGACCAAGTGCATCAATCAAGCAGGATTTAGTTGGAAAGTTATTGAGAAAAAATGGCCGGAATTCGAAGAGGCATTCTTTGGCTTTAAGCCTGATACCTTAGCGATGTTGTCACCCGAGCAATGGGAGGCCTACACAAGTGATAGGCGCGTAGTTCGTCATTGGCAAAAGATTAAAGCCTTGCAAGATAATGTCTATTTTATTCAAGATGAGGTTAGGCGTCATGGTAGTTTCGGCAAACTTGTTGCAGATTGGCCAGAGTCGGATCAAATAGGGTTAATGGCCTATCTTAAAAAACACGGCTCAAGGCTTGGCGGGCAGAGCGGGCTTTGGTTCTTACGCAGGATGGGCAAAGACTGTTTTATCTTGGCCACCGATGTGGTTGTGACACTGCGCAGTATTGGCTTGGACATCACAGAAAAGCCAAGCAGTCAAAGGGACCTTAAAAGGATTCAGCAACAGTTTAATGATTGGCACGATGAAACAAAATTGCCCTACAGCCACATTAGCAGAATTTTAGCCTGCTCGGTGGGCGAGAACTATTTATAGGAACAAACTAAACATAGAACTAAGCTATTAATAGGGCCAAACTAAACATAGAGCCAAGCTAATTATCAAAATAAAAAAGTGGAGCCACAAAATACGTGCTGTAGATGTGTATTTTTCTTTTAGAAGTCCGTATTCCTACCTCGCGAGACCGGACATGCTCTAACTCAAGCAGGACTATACGGTTGCTGTAAATCTGCTGCCGGTATTTCCTATTACTGTGAGAACCCCTGAATTTTTCGATCCGTCGAACCTGAAGCGTGCTCGCTATATTGGTCTCGGTTGGGTGAGGCGCGCTTAATTTTTTTAGGAATGGCTAAACACTGGCCAAAACCTGATCCTATCACTCAGAATATGGAAACCTATAAGATTGCTAAAGAGCAACCGCTGATTCATGAGCTTGCCAAGCTAGGGGTTGACGCTCGGCGTCGGGGTAGAGGTATTGAGTTCGCTAAACATGTTTCTCACCTTATCTTTGGTGGCACTAAAGACTGGAACTAGGATGATCATTTTACTAAAGCGGTGAATGATGCAGGGCTAAATCTCGCCAAACTGCGGGCCAATATTGAAAATGGCAATCACTTAGAAGAAATCAATGCTAATCAAGACGCGTTAGTAGCTGCGGGTCACTGGGGTGTTCCTACTTATGTGTTCAATAACGATGCGTTTTTTGGCCAAGCCCGAATTGAATTTCTGCGCTAGCGCTTAGGCCAGAATAGTCTCAACAAGACCTAAAGTCGAATTGAACTCAAAGTCTGCCAAAAGCTCACAGGGCAGATTTAAGCTTTAAAGTTATCTCCTTCAAAGCAGCTGCTTAACTAGTTAGCAAATGATCTCGATGGCATATTTCAAGTAAATAAAAGCTTAAGCAATCGAAAGCACAGGGGCTGACCCCTTAACACTGTATGTAATCGAACTCTTAACTAAAAAACTAGGGGAATCAGGATGTAATTCTATGGTTGTTTTACTTGTACTAGCTGTATTGAAGGCGATAAGGTTCAATTGATGGAGGTCATCCTTCGCATGCCGGGCTACTGTAAGGTTTTTTCGGTCAAAAACCTGCCTTTCTCTTTGCATTTTTGAACTTTTCGGCAGTATGATGGAAACAGACAACCGGCAGCTGTAACCAGTAGCTGTAACCAGTAAGTATAAAAAGAACCCTGTTGAGCAGGATGCCAATAGTTTTGGGCTCTTTGTGAAAAAAACACTAACAAGGGGTATCGTATGAAATTCACCCGTCGCGGGTTTATCCAAAATGTTGGCTTAGGCACGGCAGCCGGCGTTATATCTGGAACCAGCCTTTTAAGTCCGATCATCACTGCGCAAACTCGACAAGCGGCCATGGCCGGAGTTTTCGATGGTGGCATCATTCAGCTCAATCAAAACGAGAGCGCACGTGGGCCAGGCCCAAAAACAATGCAGGCCATTCATTCTGCTATCAGCAAGCGTATCGGTCGCGGCTATGCTCCGGATTACTTAACCGAATTGCAAGCCAGTATTGTCGACCATTTTAACGTTGGCGCTGATAATATTCTTATGTCGACAGGCTCTACTCCCATACTGCAAGGCACAGTTCGCGCGTTCTGTAGTGCGGATAAGCCATTAGTAACAGCAGCACCTTCCTTTACTACTTCAGAACAAATGGCTAGGCAAATCGGTGCGGCGGTAAAAGTTATACCGCTGGACAGTCACCTTAATATTGATCTCGACGCAATGGTTGCCGCATCCAGGGGCGCAGGCATGGTGTATCTGTGTAATCCTAATAACCCTTCCGGCACTGTTCATGGCCCCGCCGCAATAGAGGTCGCGATTAGAGAAATAGTGCGGCAGTCACCAACAACTAAAATATTAGTAGATGAAGCGTACATCGACTATGTCGATGCCTCGATGATGACAACAGCTTTGCCCTTAGCTAAAGAATTTAGCAATGTTATTATCGCCAGAACATTTTCCAAAGCCCATGGCATGGCGGGACTGCGAGTTGGTTATGGTTTAGCGGATGCTGGCACCTTAGAAGAAATTAACAGCGCTTGGGGCATGGGGGATGTCAACATGATTGCTGCGATTGCCGCTCTGACGGCATTTGAAGACACCGATCATATCGCTTGGGAGAGACAGGAAAATGCTGAGATTAGAGCCTTCACTGTAGGGGCTCTTAACGATCTGGGTTTTGATGTGCCCGAGTCACATACCAATCATATCTTCCCCAATTTAAAACGACCTGCTAGCGTTGTTCGAGCAGCTTGTATTGAAAATGGCATTTCTGTTGGCAGAGACTTTCCACCTCTGCAGGACAGCCACTGCCGTATTTCTTTAGGTAGTCGAGAAGAAATGGGAAAAGCGGTGGAGGTCTTTCGCCGGGTGCTCAGTTAATTTAAAGAATTTAGCGAAACAGTATCAATGGCGCCTTCTCAGATGAGCGTTCTCTGTCTCAAATCAGTATAAATAAAGAGGATAACTAACGACTAAATTAACCTGTATTTGCTTCAGTGTAAGTGCAATATTGGGCTTATCCTCATTGGATGTCCCTCTAGGAAGTTGCTGCTGCAAGGTTCGCCTGTGACCCTCAAAAATAATTAAAAACACAGCTTTGCATATTTTTGCACAACTTTTGCACAACTTTTGCACAACTACAGTGAGGAGATAACGATGTCAAAAAACGTCGGGTTAAACAGAAGGAATTTCATTAAGAGTGCTGGCATGACCGCGCTTGCTGGCGCCACAGGCGCAATTGCAACCGGGGCCACTGTTGCAACAGCACAATCCCCCACCCGTATGCGCAATGGTCTCTACGACTTTGATACTGTTTACAATCGCATTGGCAGTAATTGCTCGCGCTGGGACAGCCCGCCAAAACGTTATACCGAGGGGCAAGTAAAATACGCCATGGGTGTTGCCACTATGGATTTTGAAGCTGCTCCCTGTATCACCGACGCTTTAATGGAGCGATGCCAGCACCACAACTGGGGTTATATGAGCAGCACCGACTCACTGCGCGATGCGATTGTGCAGTGGAACGGTCAGCGCCATGATCTTGATTTGGATCCAGAATCAGTGGTTGTATCTGACGGTGTTTACCCTGGCGTTATTGCAGCACTAAGAAGCTTCGCGCCAAAGGGAACCAAAGTCCTTATGCTCACACCCACCTATGATGGGTTCCCTTATCATTGTCGTCATACTCAAGTCATTCAAACTCAAAGTGAAATGATTTATAAAAACGGTACTTATGAAATAGATTGGGCAGACCTTGAATCGAAAATGACGCCAGATACCCATGCCATGATTGTTTGTAATCCACAAAATCCTACTGGCAACGTGTGGTCAAAAGAAGATTTATTACGTATAGGGCGGCTTTGTTTAGAGAAACAAATTGTGGTGCTCTCTGATGAGATTCACTCGGACATTGTTCGCGGTGGACATAGCTATGTGCCGTTCGCAAGTTTGCCGGATAAGGCCGTGGTCGATAACAGTATTACGTTTAATGCGGTGAGCAAAACTTTCAATCTGGCAGGAATGAAGAATGCTTATTTCTACACCACAAATCCTGTGCTGTTAAGTCGAATTAAGCAACATCATCGAGGAGACTTAAGTACCTTGGGCGTAGTGGCTAATGAGGCGGCCTATCGTCATGGTGCTGACTGGTTCGATCAGGTTATGCCTTATTTGGATAATAATCATAAAATCGTCGAAGACGCGGTGGCCAAAATGTCAGGCGTTAGTGTCACCAAGGCCCAAGGAACTTACTTATCGTGGATTGATTTTAGTGCAGTGATTGAATCTATCGATGCTAGCGAGATGGCAATCCGCAATGGTAAATCTAGTCCAGAGCATTATTTTCAAGATTGGTTGGTCGAAAATGCTGGCGTCTATATGAATCCTGGTTCCAACTACAGCGCCGGTGGTCAAGGCCATATGCGAATGAATCTCGGCTCTTCACGTATTGTGGTTCAAGGCGCGCTGGACAGTGTGGCTGCAGCGATTAGCAAAGTTTAACTTGCTGTAAGCAGTCTAGTATTGCTGGAAAGGGGCCGATGGCCTCTTTTTATCTTATAAGCTTTAGCTTAGCTCTTGTTTCAAGATATCACCGCGATACCAAAATCTATTTGAGCTAAGTCATATTTTGGCCTAAACAGAGAATTGTGTTGTTCCAAGAAGGCTATCCTTTCACTTCAAAGGTTCGCTAGGGCGTGGGCTTAGCGATTATCTAAATAGTAGTTTAAGGCGCGATTCTGCTGGAACTGAGGTATATTATTTGCACTCATTTTGGGGGATTACCAATGCGAAGCAAACCACTACTACTCTCTTTATTTATCTTAAGCTTGCCAGCCGCAGCTAACGCTCAGCAGGTAGAGAGCTACGACTATTGGCAGCCGCAGCGGGCGATGGTCCAACGCGGCCAGCAGGCCGTGTTCATGTGCAATGGCCTGTTTACTGGCGGCCGCAGCCTGGAGCAAGTTTTTCAGCAAGAGTTAGCGTTTTTGCGCAATCCGATAGGTGATGCGCAGGGCGGTGACTACACAATTGACCCAGAGAGGTTGGCTGTCGAAGTAGGACTACCTGGCGCGGTGCCAGTGATGCGAGCGGTTTTTCGTGAAGGCATCGGCTGCATAGTGTTACCTCCAGACCAAACCCTTGCTGATATTGATGAATTGCCAGAGTTTACCCTGCCTTTACCTGCAGGCGATCCCGCACTGATCCCGTGGCCTAACGGTGATCTTGTTACCGATAAAGTCTTGCCTCGCAATATAGATAAAGAAGCTCTGCTGGCAGCGTCAGACTGGGCGTTTGATCGTGACACGCCAGAGCAGGATACCCTCAGTTTGCTGGTAGTTTATAAAGGCGAAATAATTCATGAGCGTTATGGCGCAGGCATCGACATGACGACTCGAACGCGAACTTGGTCTACTGCTAAAAGTATCGCTTCTGCTCTCATTGGCATGCTGGTGGACGAGGGCCGGATGTCGCTGGATGAGCCGCTGGGTTTTGATTGGTATCCAGAAAATCGCTCTTTAGAGACAGATCCGCGTAACGACATAACCCTTCGTCATGTGCTCAATATGTCCAGCGGATTGGAAACTATCGACAATAGCACAATGGAATATGCAACTGGCTCGGGTTTATCCTACTGGGCTGGCGCAAGCTCAGTGACCGGTGCTCGCAGCCGTGCCTTGATTCGTGAACCGGGCACTTACTGGGATTATGAAAACTACGATACCTTGCTGGCTGTCTATGCCATGAAGCTTGCCCTTGGCGGTGAAAAAGCCTACGCGGAATATCCTCGCAAAGCACTGCTGGACAAGATAGGTATGCGCAATACGCTTATCAGTACCGATCGCTTTGGCGACTTTATTCTCAGCAGTCAGGTGTATACCAATGCCCGAGATCTAGGGCGGTTTGGTTTGCTGTATCTTAACGGTGGAATGTGGGATGGACAGAGACTGATTTCGAAGCAGTGGATTGACTTTAGCAGCACCGCGGCGCCTGCAACGGTTGGCCGTGGAGGTCAATATGGCGGTCAGTTTTGGCTGGTGCCGGAAGGCCGCGATGACGTTCCTAAAGACGCCTATTCCACCAATGGCAATCGGGGGCAGTACACCGTGATTGTCCCGTCTCACGATCTAGTGATTGTTCGCAGAGGACTGGACTACGGTCGACAGGGATTCAGTAACTGGGATCTGGCACGTGAAGTCATAAAGGCTATTCAATAAAGACGGTGCGTTAAAAAAGGAAAGACATAATGGGAGCCTTTGGGGGGTCGCCCTCGGCTTCAATTATGATCCATTGCGTTGGGTCAGCGCAGCCCAGGTGACTCGATAATGGTGATCCTAGCTAGACTTGGCTGGCCCATGCTCTTATGCTGCAAGAACTTTTCAAAACTAGAACAAAAACCAAAACTAGAATCAAAATCAATAAGAGGGAGCCCCAAATGTATTCGAAGAAAATTGTATTTCCCGCACTATGCGTGTGCCTATCCGCACTTTTAGCCGCTTGTTCCTCACCTGACACAGCTGTTGAAGCAGCCGCCCCAGCGCCTGTCGCTGTTATGGCTGATGCTGGCAACCCTATTTCCGGAGACGGTATACCTAATCCAGCACCAACTGTAATGACAAATTGGGGAGATTTACCGCCAGGCCGTGAGTGGGGTTCCACTGCCGGTGTTGATATCGATCAGATCGATGGCAATATCTGGGCCTATGAGCGTTGCGGAGCTAGCAGCTTTGGCAGCGGCGTCCCAGTGAACTGCGACAACAATCCTGTCGACCCTATATTTAAATTTGACCGCAACACCGGCGCAGTTCTAGCCAATTTCGGCGGTGGCATTATGGTTACCCCGCATGGCATTCATGCGGATGCCCAAGGTAATGTTTGGGTAACTGATTTTGCCGGCAACGAAGCCGGCACCAAGGGCCACCAGGTCCATAAATTCAGTGCTGAAGGTGAGTTGCTAATGAGTTTGGGTACCCCCGGACAGCCGGGCAGCGGTCCGAATCAGTTCAACCAACCTAATGATGTAATCACGGCCCCTGATGGCAGCATCTTCGTGTCTGACGGTCATAATGGACAAGGCATGACTAGCAACGATGCCATGGCCGAAGGTCGAGCATCTGGGTCAACTGCGAGGATCATAAAATTCTCAGCCGA